>Ga0265797_10002597_pt1 | contig 30060 bp, 31 predicted proteins | sample P2T30metagenome_FD_192433 | JGI IMG/M metagenome (GOLD analysis project Ga0265797, IMG submission 192433) | Plant litter microbial communities from East Loma Ridge, Irvine, California - P2 T30 | ecosystem: Environmental > Terrestrial > Plant litter > Unclassified | place: USA: California...
TCTGAAGGCGAGAAAGAGGCTTTGAGGTATACCAAAAAAGAATGGATGGATCTGAGTTGGCGCATCAGTCATTTGTTTTCAGGTAAGCAACATACATCAAGCTGTATGAAGCGCACCTACTAACACGCTATAGTCATGGCTTCTTCAATGAAGCTAGCTTATCCACTCAACGATGTACTGCCCAATGTCGAACACACGCGCGATCGATTGTTAGCAAAGGTCTTTGAGTTCCGACAGAGCGGACTGGGCAAGGTCATCGCCAACGATGAAGACTACGAGTTGTTGTATGCGTATGCGCTGGTGACTGGGCAGCTCGCGCATGATCTCAATATAATTGGGCAAGAGATCGAAAAGCTATACGGCGTGCTGAGTGAGGAGGATCTGAAACTACAGTAGATACACGCAATGCACAGAAGTGATGACTCTACACGGCTTGGCTACATTTCTTACGTTCTTTGCTACCAGGCAAGACTGGTTCGCTCAACAATAGTGTGTTCAAAGCATGTCATTGTGTAAGCTACTGGTATATACACTAAATATGCGCGCCCTTTGAGTGCCTGATACACGAACAAACCGAAATGTTACGTTGAAAACACGCCTTGGTAAACTACACACTTCCTCTAGTTATCGAGAGGGTATCTGTCCAAGAACTTGAATGTGCGGAGACCCTCAGATAGCTGATCTACGACTGTGGACATGTCGCTGGAACTGTAGACGCCGGGAGTAGATGCTTCGATAGCGGCCGCGCTGAAAGCAGTGTTGTTGCTGGAACCGAGCATAGCGATGGGCTTACCGAAGCGGTATCCATCTTGTAGAATCTGGAGTGGGCGACCGGCAGGGTAGAGAGTCGAACGGGCGTTGCTGGTCGCGTTGCGGGGCGAAGCAGTTGAGTTGGAGTTGGCCAGGCTGGCGGCGGGTGCGAAGAGGCTCTCTGCGCTACCATCGACGATGATAGCATCAAACTGGATGGCGGATGTAGCCGAGTAGGTTTGATCGATATCGCTGCCAAGATGCTCGGCTACAACAGTCATTCCAACCTTGAGGTCAGCAAGAGCTGACTTCATGGCCTGTGCGTTTTCGCCAGAGGAGGATGCAGTAGTAAGGTAGCCGACCTTTAGGCCATCCAGCTTGAGCAATGGCTCACCAGAAGCGCTAACTCCAATAGTCTTGTTGTCATGGTAGTAAGTGTCATCTGCTTCCGGCGCGGTCATACCCAGCGCTTCTGCCACCCTTACGGCGATGTCGTGAGAGATGCGGTTGAGCTGGATAAGCACGTTGTTCTTGACAATGTCGCTCTTCAGCTGCGAGGTCTCGAATCTCATGGCGTTGACCACGAATTGTTGCTCGACAGGCAAAAGCGAGTTGAAGAACAGGCGAGGTTGGCTCCAGACATCCGCGAATGTGCTGGACACGGATCGGACAATCTTTCCACTTGTGGAGCGGCTGGGGGCTGTGAAGAAGCCACGTCCGCTAGTTTGGTTTGCCTGTCGCGGAGATCCTTCGTTCAACGTGTTTGGAGAGTAGGCTGCCGTGTTGAGAGGTATGTACATCTGGCCAGCGCCATCCCTTTCGTTGTTGTGCACAGGTACGCGAGGCTGGTTGATAGGAATTTGCTAATGTGAGGATCGAAGTTAGTCTTTGTCTCACGTTCATTTCGTAGAATCAAAACGAACCTCGAAGTTAGGGCCACCCATATTGCGGTTCAGCTGCGTATCAAGGTAAGAGAACATTCTTCCTTGAAGCAGAGGGTCTTCCGTCAGATCAATTCCGCGAACTATCAGGGTTAACATATGCCTACTCTGCAGGTTGTCCAGTCACAATACCTAAGTGTCCAGGCTGGAACATGATTTGCTCTGTCTCAGCAAAGTAGTTGCGTGGGTTCCGGTTCAAGGTCAACTTTCCGAGCGGAGTGAAGGGCACGATATCCTCAGGTACAATCTTGGTAGGATCTAGAAGATCGAAGCCAAATCGAAGCTGATCCTCTTCTTCCATAATTTGAGCCTCGAACACCCACTCTGGGAAAAATCCTTGCTGGATACTGTCGAACAGATCTTGGCGGTGGAAATCGGCGTTCATGCCTGCGGTCAATTGCGCTTCTTCCCACAGCAAAGAAGCTTTGCCTTGTAGCGACCTGAAGCGAAACTTTACGAGCTTGGATTTGCCTTGGTCGGTCACGAAGCGGAAGGTGTGAACTCCCCACCCATCGGTATGCCTGTAAGACCTGATGGTACCGTGTCCTGACATTGCCCACAGAAGTGTGTGCATGGAACTGGGCTGTTGGGAAAAGAAGTCCCAAGCGGAGTCATGCGCAGTGGCCGCTGTAAAGAAGAAGCCAACACATTAGTTTACGTTCCACATGCATTTCGTGCATTCGCAACATACCTTGTGGGATCTCAGAATCTGGTTTTGGCTTGACGGCATGGATCAGATCGGGAAATTTGATTGCATCTTGGATGAAGAAGACCGGAATATTGTTTCCAACAATATCTATCAACAGGTATGGTTAGAAGGAGAACACAGCCAAGAAGAACTCTAACGATAAGAACTCGTAACGTACCGAAGTTTCCCTCGTCAGTGTACCACCTAACAGCGAATCCATGCACATCTCGCACTGTGTCGGCACTGCCTCTTGATCCGGCAACAGTGGAGAATCGCATGAAGATCGGTGTCTCCTTTCCTGACGAGCCCAAGAAAGATGCGCCAGTGATGTTTGAGTAATCACCATAAGAAACAAAGGTGCCGTGGGCTCCGGCTCCTCTTGCGTGGACAGCACGCTCCGGAACGCGCTCGTGGTCGAAATGCATGATCTGTAAAGATATGAAGTTAGTTGAAATCTCATCAGTATTGTGTCTTCCAAGAACTCACCTTTCTTCGGAATGCTTGGTCCTCCAGAAGTGTTGGACCACGCTCGCCAGCTGAGAGACTCTCTTGCTCCTCGATTGGACCACCGACCGGGTTTGTCATGTACACATCGCTGTCGTCAACCTCGTAGCGGCCCATGAAATCGTCAGTCGACGCAGCATTGTCATCTCGGCGAACGACAGCGTCACCATCCATGTAAGGGCATCCTGCCTGAGCAATATGCAGCAAGGCAGTAGCAGCCGTCAGGATCTGAACTCGCACCATCTTGAAGTAGACAGAGATTCTGGAAGACGTGAGCTACAGAAGAGAGCGGACAGCTGTGGATTTATACCGCCTCACAACGTCAACAGCAACGGCAACAGAGCGGTACGACCTTGTAGCGTGCACATCTCGACATGGATGCTAGTTTAGACATCATCGCTCCACAGTCCTGAATTATCGAATAGCACGACTTGTATTGGACAAACCGAACGATCATCGCGCGTTTGGGAAATTCCCGGATTAACGGTACCCACTTACGGCGAGTCTATTCGAGGCACTTGTATGGATGCCAAGGGTTTAGAGGCTGGGACGTTGACCTGCATATACATGATGCACGCGTAATTCCACAACTGGGCAGAACGCCGCCTTGCAGGCAGGATGTGATGAAGATGGGCGTGATTTCTCGATCTCGTCGACTGCCGTACATCGTTACGCCGGTATCACGCCGAGTTTTCCTCAGATTGATCAGCGTGTTTGTGATCCTGGTGGTTCAACAGCCGAAGACTCAAGCCGCGAGACTAAACTGCCAGCTTTTTAGGTTGGATTGACTCGCTAATAGAATAGCAGTTGCGATCTCTTCGTTGATGATAGTCACGTCAGGTCACCGTGCCACTTAGCCAAGAAAAAAAGCGGAGCTAATCCTTGGAACCCGGGTGAGATTGTCGAGTTGAGCAGTAATTTCTCGGCATCTTCAACAGCTTGTTGCCAAATGCATTCCTGCACTGTGCTGTGCTGAGATCGTTGCGTTCTGATCCACGGATAGGCCAAAATGCGCCGTTGGACACAGAAACATCCGATAATGACGCGGCAGCCGGCTTGGCACTGTTCACTTCTCCAGGGTCCCGCTCCCGAAGTTGATCTTTTCTCGGTGCTTATGAAATGCTCATGGTCCAGCCGCCCCCGGATTGGCGTGATTGGTAAGTCGAAACCGGCCATTTCGCCAAGTCTTCGACTGTTAACAACGCTACCAGGTAAGCCTGAATAGCGCAAAGAATAGTAGCCTGCTATATGCAAAGCGTTCGTTGGCTGCACATTGCATGGCTAAGTTCGGGGCTGGGTACCGGCAGTCAGCGCATAGCTCGAAAGGAGCTTGTCGCGCCCGAATGTTGTAGTATTCCAGCCTGATCCTAAGGACCTATGTGGTTACATGGACCATGCTGTTTCGTTTCGTGAGGCCACAAAACTACAATAGCTGTTAGGCTGTGATGGATCAAGAATGCGTGAGGGCACAACAGACGCTGATCATACCCATGTATTCGCTTTAGCGGTGAGCATCTAACCAGCTGATGGGGAGTGAGATGGTAGCTATAGGTAAAACAGATTGGGTCCGCGGAGGAAGGTTGATAAGGGCACCCATAAGTGCATAAAGGAACAAAAGGATGGTCATCTAAGGTGACACTGGACATCCTCGTCGCAGTCTGGATCGTTCCTTAAGGATCACCCCTGACGCAGCGGGAAGGTTGTACCGACAAGATAAGATGCGAAGCGCCCTTGGAAAGCCAAGTGTTTTTCTTTAGACATATCACACTTGGCCACCTCCACGTGTGTTAAGGCGAGTTGCCCACAACAAGGTCCTGCCCTTTGGACACAAGCGCGCATATGTACTACTTGTTCAGATGTGGCTGACACAGAGTGATGTAAGTGCGCGTTCCGGTACTGTGGATCCATGCAGCCTTTTGTATCGCAGCTAGAGAAATCGAGTATAATATATTTTTCTGAGATTTGTCAAATGGCTGCGCTCTCTTGAATCGCGTACTTACATGGTATTGCAACAAGCCAACAAATACGCCCGTGAGTGAGCCTGGAGGTATTCAGTACGAGGTTTGTTCGCAATGACGAGCACGAACATAAAGCCAGAAGCACCTTACAGAACCCCTGACTGACTGCTACACTTCGAGCGTCCATGTATACTGCATAAGAAAGTGGCTTACCAGTGAGTATCCTCTGCGGTTACCTAGAAACGATACATGCTCGAACGCTACTGACTAGTAGTGTTGACAATATCGCAAGATCTATAGGCCTTGTGCAGCAAAGCTCGTCAAACATAGGCTTTGTGGTTTCGAGGCGTGGCAGCACATTGGATGTTGTTAACGAGGCAGAGGGACTACTAGGCTGTGTCGTGATGATCTTGTTGGAGCTAGAATACTCAGGATTAGGGGCTGTATCACAGACAACAGCATCTCAGAAGCTTTCTCTTGTTACACCTGCTTTGACAGTCGCGGAGGTGAAGGTGCTACATGGCCTAGGCTCGTACACTAGCTTGCGGATATGCCGTCCGGTCGAATGAGTACGATAGAGATGGAAGGCGCATAGGATAACAGAGACGAAGGAGAGTTCGAGTCTTCATCACATGGAACTTTGACATTAGTGGTTATAGTTTGACAATAGAAGACGGATGCCTCGGCAGTGATGGCTGTGTGACTAGCTGTAGATGCCATGTTCGCGATGCGCAGCTTCCGGGCCACCCTTATGACATCACCGGGTCTTGCACGACTTCCCCAGGCTGACCCCCGCTTCCCAAAACTCAAGCAACAGCTGTTTACCGCCCGATACGTAAATCCTGGAAACTTCGCAATCGGTCTTGCTATACCCACGGAAAGGTATATTCCCACATGGCTCTATGTCAACACACAGATCGCGTCGCGGCACGCCTGCTCTTCCGGCGCATAACCTAGTAGTGCTAACAACTCACGAGTATAGACCTACACAAACACCAAAGCAACAGTTACCCACACGATGTAAGTCAGTCCTCGAGTCGTTTACCTTCAGTATCACAATGCGCATCACGCTTGTCTCACTCTTATTGTCTTCCACTTCAGCAGTCGAACGATGGTGTTGTAGTGTCTTGCACATTCTCTTGCTATGCAAGGAATCCGCGCGCATGACCCCAAATATTCGCTAATCACTTCTTGAAAATCCAGGAATCGGTCACTCTCAGTCCGCTCGAAGAAGGGCAGCGGTAGCGGCAGTGGGGAAAAGTCCGCGCCCAAGCACCGTTTCACGATGGCTTCCCTAAGAGGTACGCAGCAGCCGGAGCTTTCGAAGAAACTGTTCAAGATCATCAAATCTGAAAACCATGCGATTGGCGCCTACGAGGCTGCGGCACGTGAACGGGTTGGCATTGCTCAGCAGCTCTCGGAATGGGGTGAGGCCACAGAGGACGAGACGATCTCGGAGATTTCAGATAAGCTCGGAGTGCTGCTCGCAGAGATTGCCGAGCAAGAGGATATCTATGCACAAGCCTTGGAGGAATACCGAGGTGTCTTGAAGCAGATTCGCAACACAGAAAGCTCAGTGCAGCCGAGCCGAGACCACAAAACCAAGGTATGGCCTCTCGCTCTAGCCAGCGACTTCATACTAACCAGACAACAGGTGTCGGATGAGATCGCCAAGTTGAAATACAAAGAACCTCAGAGTACTAAGATTGTCCAGCTCGAACAGGAGCTCGTACGCGCGGAGGCACAGAGCCTGGTTGCCGAAGCGCAACTCAGCAACATTGTACAGCAGCTCCACGAAGACTGTTATCACCCGCTGACCATTTCAGACTCGTCAAAAGTTCAAGGAGGCATACGACCACCACTTCGCAGCCACTATCGAACGTGCTGAGAAGCAAATCATCCTAGCCAAGCACGCTCGTCGTCTCTTGAACCTTGTCGACGACACCCCCATCGTCCCCGGCGATGTACACCCTCCGTTCGCAGAGGTAGAAGCAGCACGCCAGGTACTCACCGACGCGGAAGACGATCTTCGCCATTACCAGTTGGATGTTGAGCCCATCCATTCGAATGCAGGCAACCTCGGAGTGGGTGCAATGCCGGGAGCCCCCGTGCCAGGAGCTGGAGCGGGAGAAACAAGTGGAGCCCCTGTTCCAGAATCTACTACGTACGAGAGTACGGTACGAAGCGAGAGTCCCATAGGCGTGCAGTATGACAAGGCGGGTTCAGCTCCTTACCCCTTGGAGGAAGCGGATAGAGTGGAAAGGCAGCAGCAGGAGGTTCCTAGACAGGAAGTTTCCAACGTGGCTTGAAAGTGGAGTATGGTGGTGCCTGGGCATCTTTCTAGGAATCTTTCTTGCGTCCATATGTACTAATGATTTGATACGTCTCTTGATTATGTATTCTTTCTTGTAGCAAGACATGTTTCTGCAACGCCACGTATGCTCGCGGGTTTTCCGGTAGTGTCTAAGGTAGATCCAGCATGCATATGGGCAAGCCAAGGATATGGTATAGACGGGTGCCTGGAAGTAAGGATGGAATAGTAGTAGAGACCCAAGGGCGGCCGATGTAGGTCCCACCTCAACCCTAGAGTTGTCCGTGCACACGTTTTGGCGGGGACTCTTAGCGCGGAATGTGCCGTTCCCCAAGAAGACACATGGAGCTCTACCTCATCTCTAAATTCACGCGCAAGCCCACGAACACCGCCAATTTCTCCACCACTACTCCCACCTCTTCCACTCACAGTCTCCGCTGCTGTAGCCATGGCGGACCGCAAGAAGAGAGATCGCTACGCAGCGGGAACAGGATACCAATTCGGCGCGAATACACAAGAGGCCGCCCAAGGAGCAGGAGTCCCCCCACCAGTAGTACCTGGCTATGGAGCTCCAGCGCCCTCATACGGTGCACCATCACCTGCCTATGGCGCTCCCTCTCCTGGGTTTGGCGCCCCCGCCCCCGGCTACGGAGCGCCAGCCCAGGGCTATGGACAGCCTATGCCTCAAGATCCGAATGCTCTCAACCAGCAGTTCGGGCAGATGAACATAGGCCAGGGACAAGCAGCCCCTCAAGTTCAGCAGCCCGCCGCAGCTACTCAGCAGAACCAACTGTTCCCCTCGGACCTCATCGCGCAGCCCTTCCACGTCTCGGAACTATACAACCCTCCTCCTCCGATCAACCTGCCCTCCAACGCCGCAGCCACCCCCTCCGAGTTCGCGAACGAGTCGAGTAAATACCTGCGATGTACGCTCAACACCATCCCTACCAACCACTCGCTGCTCAAGAAGAGCAAACTTCCATTCGCGCTCATCATAAGCCCGTATGCTAGTTTGCACGACTCAGAGGACCCTGTGCCAGTAGTACACGATCAGGTCATTAGCCGTTGTCGACGATGCCGCGCCTACATTAATCCGTTTGTCTCGTTCCTAGACCATGGGCACAGGTGGAGGTGCAACATGTGCAACCTGACCAACGATGTCCCCCAAGCATTCGATTGGGATGCAGCACAGCAGAAGAGCGTCGACCGCTGGCAGAGACCCGAGCTGAACTACGCAGTGACCGAGTTCGTTGCACCCCAGGAATACATGGTCCGCCCTCCACAGCCTCTGTGCTACTACATTCTCCTGGACTGTACCCAGGGAGCAGTGAACAGCGGACTTCTCGCTGTCGTCTCCAGGGTCATCAAGGAGTCCCTCGGCCGGATACCAAATGCAGACGGTCGGACACGCATCGGATTCATGGTGAGTTTTGGGCACAAAGAACACAAGTCACCTGTATACTGACTCGAAATAGGCCGTCGACAATGGGCTACATTTCTTTGGTATCCCTCCAGACAACAGCGAATCTAATGAACCCCAACAACTCGTGGTTTCCGATCTAGATGAGCCCTACCTTCCCATGCCCTCGGACCTTCTGGTCAGCCTCAGCCAATGCCGCAACAACATCGAGACCTTCCTTGACCGCCTTCCGACCATGTTCCAGAACACACACGTCCCTGGATTTGCGCTAGGCTCAGCTCTCCGATCCGCACATAAGCTCATTTCCCCGCTTGGTGGAAAGTTGACCGTCATTGCCGCGTCGCTGCCCAATGTTGGCCATGCAGCATTGAGCCCCCGAGAAGACAAATCATTATTGGGAACCGGCAAAGAAGGCAGTTTGTTGCAGCCTGCAAACAACTGGTACAAGTCGTTCGCCGTAGAATGCTCCAAGAACCAGGTTTCAGTGGACATGTTCCTGTTCTCCTCACAGTACCAGGATGTCGCAACGCTAAGCAACCTTCCGCGATTCACCGCCGGTCAGACATACTTTTACCCAGGATGGAATGCTGCAAGACAAGAGGATGTTGTCAAGATTGCAACTGAGTTGGCTGACTACTTATCTGCTGAGATTGGTCTAGAGGCTGTGCTCCGTGTGCGTGCTACCACCGGGTTGAGAATGTCCGCATTCTACGGAAACTTCTTCAACCGCTCGTCTGATCTCTGTGCCTTCCCGGCATACCCCAGAGACCAAGCTGTTGTAATCGAAGTCGCTATTGACGAGACAATCTCCAAGCCATTCGCCTGTCTACAGGCTGCTGTGCTCCATACTACTTCAAGTGGCCAGCGTCGTATCAGAGTTTTGACTCTTGCGGTGCCAACAACTGAGAGTCTAGCATCGGTCTACGCTTCAGCAGACGCACAAGCGATCACCACCTATTTCAGTCATAAGGCGGTTGAGCGAGCATTATCGAGTGGTCTTGATGCGGCGCGAGACGCATTGCAGGCCAAGGTCATTGAGATTCTGTCAACCTACAGGAAGGAGTTGGCAGGTGGAAGTATGGGCGGTGGTGGTCTGCAGCTACCACAAAACCTGCGCGCTCTCCCCATATTGTTCCTTGGTCTTATCAAGAACGTTGGTCTTCGTAAGAGCGCTCAGATTCCAAGCGATCTTCGATCAGCTGCTCTCGATCTCCTTTCTACACTACCACTGCGACTGCTTACGCAGTACATTTACCCATCTTTCTACTCTCTTCACGACATGCCTGATGACGCTGGTGTACCGGAGCCTACTACTGGTCAGATTACAATGCCACCCGCGTTGAACCTCTCTAGTGCAGCTATCGTCCCATACGGCTTGTACCTCCTGGACGACGGTGTCAACCAATTCTTGTAAGTGCATATGCACATTCGCTGTTGATGCAGACTAACGTAGCTAGATGGATCGGCCGCGATGCTGTTCCAGCACTCCTGAACGATGTGTTTGGCGTCGAAGACCGTACACAACTGAAGCAGGGCAAGGCTTCATTGCCTCTCCTTGACAATGAATACTCGGAACGAGTTCGAGCCGGTAAGCCATTTTTACTGATGATGTAGACCGTTCAAAGTGCTGACATGAGATAGTTGTGGAGAAGTCGAGGGATCACAAGTCGAAGGGCGTGGGTTCTATCACTCTGCCTACCCTGTATATCATCAAGGAAGATGGCGACCCAAGCCTCAAGCTATGGGCGCAAACACTACTCGTCGAAGACCGGGCAGACCAAGGAGAGAGTATCGTTCAGTGGATCAGCAAACTCCGGGAAAAGGTATACCAATGAGTCAGCTGCGTACTCGGAGACAACACTGACGTCTCACTTAGGTTGTGCAGTAAGCACCGACTACGTATGTGGGCACGTGTTGTTTAGGCGGTGTGGATTGAGCGAGTTGATTCCGCAGCATTGGCGTAAGATACGAAGAAATCATCATTGCTTGGGGCGGTAGGTTCGTGACTGGGAGTCGCACCAAGCGAGTTCATGACTTATATAACAGAGCAATGTGATACCAGCTTTCATTATATCGTTCTTTGTCGCCTCGGCTCAGTGCTCGTACTACGATTCGTGCGGCGAGGGTGCTGCCCGTCATTGCTACACGACATGAATTGCATGGCAATGGAACATAGCGCTAGGCTGCCGTGCGAGTATTGGCGAGGGGTGAATGTGAACTTGAGGGTCGATATCTACTCCAAGTCAACCCCGTGCTGGTGTATACAGCTAGGACGACTGCTGCTATTCGTAATCGATAGGACGTACCTCGGTACTAGCGCACGGGCTATCACGGTCCGTCCTGGCTGCTGGTGGCAGGTACCCATCGTTAGCTCGCGATTGAACGCGAGTAATGACCCCTCAACACCAGTGCCGCCATCGCCATCGCCACCGCTGCTGGCGGCGCATGCTTCCAGACATCTGGTCCGCCCGCTAATACAAGCCCGCATAGTTCGGTAAAGCTACTATTCTGGACACTGCGCTTCGCGTGTACACTATGTGTTTCACCATGCTACCAGCTGCAGCAACATGGAAGACAAGTATTTTCTTTCGAGGTAACGCACGCTCCTCGTGTGGATATGCACCTAAGCAACGTGTCAATAGCGATGCTGCATCTCACCTAGGCACCAGAAATGTAATCCTGGTAGTGCGAGTATACGAGACGAGCAAAGTATGGTACGGACCACGCAAAGAAGTGCAGATGACCACGATATCCGCGATCCATGGTATCATCCCGCGCGTGTCCGTCATGTTCCACCGAATCATATTTTGCTTGCCAGGAACTAGTCGGTCCACTGGGTCCTTCGCCTTTCTGTCAGCGTTTCCGAGCTATGGACTGTGATGGCAAACAACTGTCACGCACCGCCTACAGCCCAACGCCATGGGACAGACCATGTTCGCTGACCGCCTCGTTCAATAGCCTCTGGCGCCGTTTGCGCTGCAAGACGCAAAATTTGAGTCGCTGAAGTCCGGCAGAACCACGGATGCTAGTCTTTCGCTTCGGCAAGGTACAAAGGTACAACACTTTTCTGTGGACCTGGTCGAGTCCCCTTGCATCGGCGCTCGCCCACGCTGCTAGCTTGCAGCGCCTATCCGCGTCAACCAATTGCTTCGGCATGGCAGTGTCAGCTTTGTCTCGAGGCAGACGCCATGCCGGCCTGCTTATGATGATCTTGTCCAGTGCGCGCAACTTGCCTCTAAGGACCGGCCAGCGGCGCCGACGCTGCTATGCCATGGTCAGCCAACATGACCCCGATTTCTTTGATAGCACGTGAAATGCGGCAGTGGGCGTTGGTAGGTGTTTCGTCATCAATAATCAACTTGCGCATGCTCAGGTCCCGGCCACAACGCACGACCTAGGCCAAGTAGTCAGGTTCTGGCGACCCATCGCTGCAAGCATGTGCTATGGCCGTTGTTAGCGACCGGAAACAGACAGTGGTATCCAGAGAGCCCCGCCGTGGGACATGGCACCGTGTTCTGCACCCATGGCCGATAATTTGACTGCAGACGAGTGCTGCTCATCAGGGCTCGCAGACGATACTGTGGGTGGTCTGACAGGCGGACGAGCATGCTCTGGGGCTGAGCTGCACCGCTTCATCATGTCTGGGTAGGCGGGCCAAGCCATCGCTAATTCCAAGGATCTGCAGGCAAGATGTGCCCTCGTCGCAAGGTGGATCGGACTCTAACCCCAGCCTTCTGCCAGGCCGTCCGTCCAGGGCGCACGACAAAGCCGCTAAGATCCCGTCCTGTGCCTTACCAACCCCTCCTCGCATGCAGTTGCGACGCAATCGTGAGTTCGTCTCTAATCCCGTTCTCCTGCGTCGACACCTGTTCCTCTGCCTTCATACCCGGGTCTTGCACCGTCTAGCTGCATCGCTACAAGAGCCGCATCCTGCCGCTTCTGCTCGAGCCCTTGTGCGCATCGAGTGTGCGTCAAAGAGGGGCCAATCTCCCCGCCACCTGAGGCAGTCCATCCTGCGCCTTATCATACCCAGCCCAAAGTCCGAGTATCCGTGGTTGCTCAACCCTCACCACTGGTCAGCCTTTGGACGACCCCAACTTGACGATTTTACGACGCAACGATCGAACTTAACCAGACCTTGTAGATTTTCTTGACTTTGCTCGCTGGGCGCTGTGTCCGGATGTTGTTGCAACGCCGCTCTCTATTCGTCATCATCTCGTTTCAGCCTTCCCACACCCGCTCCAGCAAGGAACCACCCGCAGTATCACACTGATTGCGCCGCTGGAGGCAACCCACCTGGGACCTGCGCTTGCATTAACGTCCCAGTCTTAGATCACTGGCGCTACCGTACCGTGTCCTGTCGTGTACGCCGTAAGCTATACGCGCCCCGTCACTGTAGAACGACCTGCGCAGCACGCTCACCACGACACGGAACAAGAGGTGGACATCGTAGACTGCTGGTCATCGGCCCCTCCAACATGTCTTCCTTCCAAGCAGTCAACACTACATTGTCGGTTCCAGATCCGCCACAGGGCCGCCCAGGTGACGAGACGACGCCCACTACTCCCCGACCGAATAGCAGATTCTTTGCCGAATCGAAAGCGGCCGAGGAAATCCGCACTGAAGACCCATCAGCTAAGACGCCTACACGTAACACCTTTGCGGGACTCGTTGGTCAGCGACCACTGCCTTCATCGCCTTTCACACCCGCCCGTGAGCTGAGCGAGACACCTTCCGCTTCGAACAAGAGTGAGCAGAGTAGAGAGGATTCGCATAGGTCAACAGCCTCCGGTCAAGACGTGCATATGGGCGATGGTGACGAGGACGACAAAGATGGATCGGACAACGATAGCGTGACTAGTGATTCGAACCGACCGTCCAAGAAGAAGAAGGGACAGCGCTTCTTCTGCACCGACTTTCCGCCTTGTAACCTGAGCTTCACACGAAGTGAGCACCTGGCACGACACATTCGGTACGTCTTTCATCGTGCGTTGTCCCGCATTCGCTAACATGCTGTAGTAAACACACAGGTGAACGTCCCTTCCAGTGTCACTGCTCACGACGATTTTCACGTCTCGACAACCTGCGACAGCATGCTCAAACAGTTCACGTCAACGAAGATATACCCTCTGAATCGTTAGCCGCAACGGGCACAAGGTTCCAACGGCAGATCCGGACCGACCGAGTAAGACCACCTGGAAATCGTTCTCGAGCAAACACACTAGGCAGTACCGGAGGTCACAGCAGAGGTCACAGCAGAAACCTTTCTGCATCCAGTATAACCTCTACAATATCGACAATGAGTGTGGCACAATCTCCAGACATACGGCGACGACCCCCACCTTTGGCTATGGCTAGCGATGGTGGTGCAAGTGCAAGAGCACGCTTGTCGCTCAACACTATGAATGCATATGACCCACCCATGATGGGTAGTCCTGGGCCCGTGGAGTACGATACACAGTCCAACGCGCCTACAACGCCTACTTCTGCGACATTCTCTACAGTTACTGGTAGCCCCGCTCGCTTCGGGTCTGCTATGCAGTCTCCTGTATCAAGTTCATCAAGGCCAGTCTCATGGGCTGGACCACCGCCTCCGGGACGCCGCCAATCTATCTCTTCCAGTGGCAATCCTTTCTCCGGTGCACCAGGACAGGCTCCTCCTACCTACATTACGCCTCTACAATCGACTGCTGCCCCTGCCTACTCAGCACAAAGCAGCGCATATGCAAGCCCTACAGCGTCCCAATTTCCAGAATCAAGGAGAGACTCGAATGCGGAGGCGGACTGGAGGCGACGAACTTGGCACCCAGGAGTTTATACTGGTCCTCGACCAGCGACTAGTGGACTTGGATACCACCAGACACCGGATGCTCCACGCCCTCTATACACCTCACAGCCTGCTGCTTCTCAGACCACCAGACTCCCAGGGATCGAAAGCTTCGACCATGCTCCGCCTCCGCCTCCGCTACCTCGGCGTCAGCCAAGTCCGATGCAAGTTGATGCTCCGGCACGTCCGCTTACTTATCACGCGCCAATGGAGCACACGTCCAATAGAGTTCACCACAAACGAACGAGCATTTCATGGGAAATCGACCGTCTGAACATTGCTAGTCCAGGTTCTCAAAGTAATCAGTGGTCACAACAATACCCTGGCAGCGCAGGCCGAGCAAACGCTGCACGACCCACGACAGCCCCTCATGGCTACTTCAGTCGTCAACCCTCCAATGTTCAGCCTATTCAGATTCCTTCAATTAACGCCTCGCCCAGAACCTCGCAGGAACAGCCAGTGACACCTCGAAAGAACAAGCGACAAGCCTGGTACAATGGACCTGTCAGTCAGCCGCAAAGAGCTATGCAGAGAACGTCACCCGAGGACTCCAGTAGCAGCGAAGGTGTGCCGACGCCAGGCACTATGATCGACTATCACCCTGCTATTGTCCACAGCAACGGGTATGTCGAAGCGCCAGCAGTTGTTGAAGATTACAAAACCGCGCCACCAGCGTCAATTATGGAGAGGCCCCACCCTTTGCATTCACAGCCTCCGCAACATTACCATAGCCACAGCCTTTCGAGCTCGAGCTCAAGCTATCGCCCGCAGCGCGAACCCGAGCGGGGACCCGCAACGTTCGGTCAGCCACTGCCGCAGACAGCCAACAACGACATGCGACGCTTAGAAGCGCTTGTAGCAGTGGCCACTGGCGAGCAGCAAGCCGTCGAGAACCGGTCTTAGGTCAGCTGATCGTTACCCACTGATCCACACGACACATCATCACATTACTTCAAACCTCACAAGTACGCGCAACGATGTCACGACTTGGAAGAACATAACGAATCTCCTATGATTGAACGCGAATGATATATATATCTGGTTTTGCTCCAGTAACCAATGACAAGTCTCGGTCTTTGCTTTTTCCCTTCCAGCCTTTCCTCCAGAAATTTGCCAAAGGTGGAGGCTCTTGTTGTCGCTTTCCATATGATACCAATCGGAGCTTCTGCTCGAACTTCCTTGGGATACCCCGATCCGGCATATATTTTCCTTTGTGTCATTTTCTTTGTTTGTGTGTATTTGGCTTTTTGCTGTCGTTTTAGGGATATACCAAATCGATCGTACAATAGCGGGAGTCTGGAGTTATTCTATTGGATTTTCTATTTTGTCCTGACGCCTTTCTTCTTGGTCATACTATCATGCTGTTATTGCTGGAGAGTCACTGAAGGCGAACATTGGTAATGGCAGGAAGTCACTTTCTGGTAGAGAATCAGTAGCTGTCTTCGGACATTCTTAACATGCTTGTATATGCTTTTAACACTTGACTTTGACATGTATTTTGTATCGTGACGTTTTTGGCGAAGGTTCTGCTGATATCGAGCGTCACTCTGGATACAAGTTGAGAGATGCACGTAAATGCCTGCGCGTTTCCCCTTCCCTCTTATTCATCAACTCCTCTTCCTACAATATCAGAACTACGAACAACGCGCTGGCTATCACGCACCTACCAAAGACTGGTACCATAAGACTCACCCTGAGAGGAGCGATCACGTACTCATGACGTATAGAAGAGAGAACCTTGTCACTGGATCAGATGTCTCTATCGGTGAGTGCTATATCCTCTAGCATAGGATCTCAACTTTAGACTGGGTGAGACCAGACATGCTGAGCAGAACCAAAACAGGCCTAGAAATAGCGCCCGGTTCAGCGTCTATATGCTTCTCGTCGAGTGAACTCGAAGTACGCCTACCTGTTTGCATCGAGGATCAGCCTCAATGACAGTCAAGACGTTAGTTGTGGTGAGCCTGTGTCATATCATACACTGTCTGTGCGTCTTAGCGTGGCTTTGGAAGTGGCGGCCCCGTTGCCGTAGAAACATGGAACGTTTCGGGCAAAGCGTGCTATTTCCCATGCAAGCCCCGCGTACCCTATGCCCAGTGTATACACATCCGATTCGAGCAACAACGACAGCGGGTAAGACTCTTGGTTCTGTACCTGGATTTTGATACCCATCTTTTTTTCTTCTTGTTTCTTTGTGATACCCCTACCGGCGCCATGGGTTCTGACGATCTTATTGACTTCGAAGTCATTGAGAATCAAAAGGAAAACATCCAGAGTCTGCCCAGCGGACGTTCTGCAAGAGCGCTCGCGCAGCTTTACACGCCACCGTTGACTTCGGCCGCTGGCCAAACTCGGTCCCCGTCGCAGATGCAAGATGAACACAGCGCAACTCGCCTCGGATTCGAGAAGGAGCTCATGGCGATTGACGACTCCGACGACCCACTCGATGTCAGTAGTACCAATACACGAACTGCATGTGGTGAGACATGTACTGACTTTGTGCACACGAATCCAGATCTACACCCGCTATGTAAAGTGGACGCTTGAAGCATACCCGTCCGCACAAAACACACCTCAGTCGCAACTTTGTCCGCTCCTCGAGCGCGCAACGAAAGCCTTCCAATCCTCACCGGAGTACAAGAACGACGCGCGCTACCTCAAGCTCTGGCTGCACTACATTCACCTCTTCTCAGACGCGCCGCGGGAGACGTTCGCCTACCTGGCGCGACACAATATTGGAGAGAACCTTGCGCTATTCTACGAAGAATTTGCGGCCTGGTTAGAAGGCGCAGGCCGCTTCACACAAGCAGAGGAGATCTACAACCTGGGCATCGACCGCGAAGCCCGCCCAGTTGAGCGCTTGATTCGCAAGTACGGAGAATTTCAGCACCGTCTCGAAAGCCGCCCTCAGGAGGCTCCCGAACCTTCAAGCCCCGCACTCCCCGCCGTTCGTCCAGCCCTTGCCGCTAAGATGGACCCTTTTGCGCTTGCGTCACCCAGTGCGCCGAGCCCGCAACCACAGAGCCAGCCGAAGACCGCTGGAGGTGCATCTCGCTCAGGAAAGCCCAAACTTGCAATCTTCTCGGACGGTGATGATGCCGCAAGACCTGGCTCGACAGGTAGCACAGAGGGGTGGGACAGCATTGGATCGCTCGCAGACCGCAAGAAGGAAAACGCGACCGAAGCACGCCCCTGGGCGGGTGAGACTCTGAAGGTTGGAAAGAAGAACACTGGCGTTCCAAAAATGTCGATTTTCAAGGATGAGGTGAGTTGATCTGCCTACATCAGCCCCTCCATATATTTACGACCACAGGACTAATTGGTGGGCGTTTGCCATGCATGTATTCAGACCAAATCGAATCCCAATGACGAAAATGTCAGCCCCCACCCATTGCGTGAATATCAACAAGCGGTCAACCCAAGGACTGGTAGACTTGAAGTAGTCTTCGTAGATCTAGAGCAGGTGTACCCTAACCATGAAGATCCTATGTCGGAGGAATATTCATTTGAAGAACTGCGAGCTAAGTACAGGGGGTGGATGGATCATGATTGGGATGCCATTCGCCGCAAAGAGCAGGAGCGGGCAAAGAAAGCAGCCGAAGAGGAAGTGGTTGCTGAACGACCAAAGACCAAGGCCGCACCTCTAGCGCCTAAGCAGGATCATGAACAGCCCCCCAAGCCGAAGACTGTACCCTTGAAAGGTAGTGTTGATGACGACATGGGTAACGACGAAAACGCGCCACCTTCACAAGCAGATGTAGACAAAGCAAGGGCAGCTAAGAAAGCCAGACGAGAGGAGCGGGCCAACAGAACTAGGAAGATCAAGGTTATGGAGGTCAAGGAAGTTCGCGGGGAGACTCAGACAAGTAAGTGATCGGCTGGACATCTGGTTGTCACTTGTACACTAACAAGGAACAGTCCAAGCCAACTTGGATTCTCCGGCGAAGCCAAAGATACGGCGAAAGAAGACTGGCCCAGAAACGACAATGACCCTCCACACCAAGGAGGCCATGGACGAGATATACGATATTTTCAACGAACCACTAAAGAACGCTGATGAGGAAGTCTCCGAGGTCCAAAGTGGTGAAGAAAGCAGTGGGGACGATGAGGATGACTATACGAGTGGAGCCGAAAGTACTGCTACTGGTCGCATATCGTGCGCTACGAGCGAATTCGGAGACGAGACAACAGTGGGAGATTTCACACTCGGCACTAGGGTTCTCAACACCGAAGAAGACGAAGAGGAAGATGAAGATGAAGATGAAGAAAGTGATGCCAATGATTCAGACACCAAGAGTGCCTCTGCATGGTCAGACTTCACTGAGAGCAAACACGTGCCTAAGGATCATGAAAACGATGGATTAGATGATGAGTCCGAACATTCCGAGCATTCTCATGACGACTCGTTTGATGAGTTGACACGTCCAGATGTCGACTCCGAACAGCAACGGGAATCTGATGTAGTCACCCCTACCTCACCTTCAGCACCTGCTTCACTACCTACTCGCTTTGTCCCTGTCCCACCAGAAGACTATGTCCCAGCAATGCAGCCCTATCGAGACCCGATACAGGCTGCGAACAATCGGTTGCCATTCATGACACCGATTGTTGAGAAGACGGAGTCGTCCTTGGGCATCGCCACTGCTTATGCACAGAAGGACTATTTTAGCGCTGCTACCAAGACGCCGTCAAGATCGAAAGGTACAACTGACATTCTTGAGGATGACGACGAGGATGAGACTTGCAGTAGTCCCTTTGCAGATCTTTTAAGTCAAGTTATTGACGGTTCAGGGAAAGTCGCGAAACTCGCCCTGACAGAATCGAAGCCAGTACCCAAAGAGCCCATCGCGGAACCGCAACGGAAACCGTTGGCTGCAAAGGAGGTTTCGTCTAAAGCACCAAAGGCTAGCGGTCCAATCATCAAAGACGCGCAGTGTAATCCGGTAGACGAGAACGTCCGCAAGACCATTCTGCAAGAAATCCAGCCGCCACTAGATAGCTACGACGGATACTACGCAGACACCGAAGAGAGCTACGGAAAGGGTGCTGATATACGTAAGTACACCAAGTCCGTCAAAACGAGCAAGGCAGAGAAGACTTCCACAAGCCTTGCTCTCTGTCCTACTCTGCAGTTCCCGGGAACAAAGCGGACATATGCCGTCAAACGTGAACTTGGCAAAGGAGCTTTTGCGCCAGTGTATCTGGTAGAGAGCAAAGATTCCGAGGACGAGGACGACGAGAACAAACCTTCGCAGATGGGCAAGGGCGAATTCGGCCTAAAGCGGAAGGATCTGGAAGCTATCAAGATGGAGGATCCGCCAACGCCGTGGGAATTCTACATTATGCGACAAGCCAAGCGACGACTAGGCGTGTCTCGAGCGGCTGATTCGATCGTTTGCGCGTACGAGATGCACGTCTTTAAAGACGAGTGTTATCTTGTGGAAGAGTATCGAGACCAAGGTACTCTTTTGGATCTCGTAAACCTCTCTCGTGGGGAAAATGGTGTCATGGACGAGCAACTTGCCATGTTCTTCACTATCGAGTTATTCCGTACGGTGGAGGCCCTTCATTCCAAGGGTGTGATACACGGTGACCTCAAGTCTGACAACATTCTCGTTCGGTTTGATGCCTTACAAAAGGACGAGCATTGGGACTCGGAGTACAAGCGCGACGGGCGTGATGGCTGGTCTGCGAAGGGTGTCTCGCTGATCGATTTCGGCCGTGGCATTGACATGAAGGCCTTCAAGCCAGATGTACAGTTCATCGCAGACTGGCCTACTACAGAAGCCGACTGTGCAGAGATGCGCGAACTCCGTCCTTGGACCTACCAGATCGACTATCACGGGCTTGCTGGCATAGTCCACAATCTGCTATTTGGCAAGTATATCTCTACGATAGCTGAGCGCGGCGCAACTCTCGGTGCTGGCGCGACCAAAACGTATAAGATCAAGGAGAGCTTGAAGCGATACTGGCAGACGGAGATTTGGCACGAGTGCTTCGATCTGCTTCTGAACCCGCTCATGCATCTTGATGGTGAAGAGGGGAGAAGATTGCCGGTACTGAAGGGTATGAAGCAAGTCAGAGAGCAAATGGAGGCGTTCCTCGAAAGCAATTGCGAGAAGGGTGTCGGCCTGAAGGTCCTGATAAGGCGTATGGAGGAAGCTGTCAAGAAGAGGTAAAGTTACGCTTTTGCCCGTTTGTATAACGTTCTGGGTTTGGATTGTTTTCTAGGCGTTGTTGGATAGACGATACCACAGATGAATGATGCTGAATGACCATGCACTTTTTCACTTATGCGTTCTTGCTTTGCTTCGTCTTGAGATCATGTTGAAGTGCACCACCATAGTAAAGGTAAAGGTGACGAGGGGGAGGGGCCCGTCCGTGCGTAGATGCCTTGAGCTCGCGGGGAGCTTGACACCTCCGCCTGTACAAACAATTGAACTCAAAGATCGTCTTGCAGCAACAACGCCTTCCTCCTCACTGCTTAACCAGACACCTGCTTCCAGCTACAGGAAGTTTACTGGAAGTCGAATAACCATATTGCACTAGGTGCCCACTGGCAATAGCAACACGATACCCCACCTCGCCGCCCGCCGCCTTGTATACGTGCTCAACCTACGACATCGCTCCACGCTGCCGCGACCATGTCGGCCGAACTCACCACCATACTGCTCTCGTTCCAACCGGACAGCCCAGAGCTCGTGAAGAGGCGCGATTATGACACCAAGGCCCGCCAGTTTGTCTCACAACTATCCAACATCTCATCGACATCTTGGACCAAGGGCGCAGATACACAACAAGATGTTCTCTCGGTAAGGAAAACATATCGTATCGGCCTGCAAACAGCTGACTTTTTAGATACTTAACCCTGCCGTCAACTCAATAGCGTACGCCTTTGCCCTCCGCCACCGCATCTCTACCCTTGTCGAGAAGAGGAATATCCCAGACACACTGCAGCCCGGAGGTTCATTATGGAATCAGCTAGTACTATTTCTCGAGACTGCGGATCCTATACAGCTGCGATATGTTGGAAAGGAATGGAGAACACTGGTAGAATATCTAGAACAAATTGCGCGCGCATGCGGATCGGTATGCTCAACGAGATGCTTTCTGCTAGGAGGAGATACTGACGACTATAGCCGAGCCTTGCTATTGCACCGATGCGGTCAGCTATGACCCGACTCGACCCTACCACAGGCACCTTCACTTCAATTCACCTCCTCTTCGTACAGCTATGTTGCGAGGCACGATCGTACGCGGCCGCCGAACCCATCCTCGACAACTACGTTCACACTATTCCTCTGAGGATGCCGACCGTTGCCCGTGACGGCCTCGAGTACTCAGTGCCATGTGCGGATGTCGCGAGTAGCGGAGAGTATATACATCAGCATTCTGGGCATTCAGACAAGTTCTCGGTGTCAGAAATAGAGGAATACTACGTTCTAGGAGCCCAAGCATATCTGGGAATTCGCCAGTTCAAGAAGGCGCAACATTTCCTCGAACATGTGTTGGTCATGCCTACGGCCAACACCGCGAACGGTCTGATGCTGGAGGCGTATAGGAAGTGGGCGTTAGTGAGCTGTCTTGTCGAGGGAAAGGTATGTCACAGTTGAGCAGTCTGCAATGGAACGAGCTGACATGTGCAGATGGGAACTTGCCCACGTACTTCGAACGGCAATGCGATCAAGAACGTCAAGGCTGCTTCGAAAGCATACGAAGCTTTGGCAGAGGCGTATGAGGAACTGGATAACATGTCCAAGCTGAAGGCCCAGGTGCAAGCAGGGTCTGAGATCTGGGCAGAGGTATGGTTATGAGACACTACAAAACGTTCACGGTTTGTTGCGCACACGCTGACAAGACATGTAGGATGGCAACACAGGCCTCGTCAACGAGCTCATCAGCAGCCAAACACGGGCCTACGTTTCGCGGCTATCACGGACATACTCGGCAATTCCAGTCTCAAACATTGCCAGCCACTTGGGGGCTTCCGCGGATGAGATCGCCGGATACATTGACACATTGATCAAGGATGGGCACCTGAACGCACGACTAGAGGAGACGGACAAGTCGAACGCGGGGATCGTACTACGTTTCTTCTTAGATCCAACACAGGGGCCTCTAGCCAAGAGCGAGAAGCAGCAACAGCAAGCCCTGTTTGAGCAGACGCGTCGTACCAACATGCTCGCCGAGCAAGTCAAGGATGCCGACTACCGACTGACGCTCACCAAAGAGTACGTCGAGAATCAGAAACGGTTGAGTAAGCGGCAGAGCAACAACAACGGCGATGCTATGGATACAGCATGGGACGACAGCCTCGAGGCGGAGGAGGACATGATGGTTGACCTGCACTGAAGAAAAACAGCGATGGAGTAAGCATATGACATGTGGATTACAAGCTCACTGGAAGATGGACAAGTGGAGCTTAAGCGGCTAGTGGTGCTTCGATTGATTGTTTTGCAGGGTTGAGCATGAGCAGTGTCCATGACGCGATAACGGTAATGCATGAAACGAGAGATGGTGGACCCGAACGGTAGACGTGATCATGGTCAGACCACGAAGGCTGGCAAGTAGCCTGGAGGAGGCTGCAGAGAGGCGAAAACGATTATAAATGTCGTGCAGACGGTTGGCTCGTCGTGGCGTGCATATGAGCAAAAAGAAATCACGAAGCCACCAATGTCATGTATGTGAGAAGATGCGTGATGGAGTTTTGCTTGTTGCAGGTGCTTTTCGTGTCAGACAAGTAGGCGTGTGTCAGTATCAGGTCATTATCATTATCGTATGCGCGAGACAACCGCGATGCTGGGACCGCGCGTTTGATAGCAATGGGACTTGGCGCGCGTGGCAAACGGACCGATATGGCACATTACGATGTTCGGGCGTCGGGCTGCCATGAGCGCGATGGCGAACGCGTTGGGTTGTGTAAATGTTGGGACGTGAGGATTCTTTTTCACTTGTTTGCCAGGGCAACAATGCCATTCCGAAACATGGCAAAGGCGATATCGCATTTGGCTGCCGCGGCGTAGGAGGCGTTGCGGGAGTAAGCAATGCATGTTTGTTTTTTTGCTACGTGGGAGATGGGAAATGGAGATGGGGGGTGCGGGGAACAGGGAAGAAGCATGATGTACTGTATGCGCAGACTAGAAGATGGACTAGGAACGATAGATCTACAATGGAGAGATGAGAGGACAGTAGGGCATGTTTTTAGTGGGAAAGTAAGTCAGGAACCCAGTGTGGAATGCAGGCAGGCAGACTGTGGGCGTCCATCAAGCGCAGCCACAAGGCTAGTCGATAGGGCCAGGACCTAGTCAGTTCCTGCAGCAGAGGCCAGGATGCAATTGGGAAGACGAGTCTGAAACGCAATGTCGCGGGCAGAGGGTGATGGACTCAGGCACCCCCAACAGGCGGCGCACGAGTCAGGACGACGACTACTTCGGCGACGCGGTGCCCTGGGCCCCTGAAGCAGAGCGGTTGCGTGCAGGACAGAGAGTCGCTGGTCTGAGTCGGGTGTTCGTCCGGAGCATGGGAGGAGAGGGAGCCGGGTCGGCCGGACAGGGGTATCTAGCATGGGCAGACTAGGCCGTGTTTGGAAGACCCCTTCTCCTTGGCGGCATTGTCGCTCCACAGGGCCGTCTCTCGTCGCTATACGTACGACATATTCAAGATAGACAGCACCATTGCACGACAGCACCGAAGACGCCGCCCGCCACGCCTCGCCGCATCATCGCCGCCTGCCCCAGCGCGTTCCTGCTTGCGGCAACCATGCCTGCATGCGCATTGCATTAACCGCTGGCTTGGCCTGAGACACGCATTCCTGCCTCGACGGGAGTCGACAAACCAACATGAACACCACGACCGCCCAACCGGATAATCCCTCGCACCGCCGCCAGTCGTCGCGCAGTGGCTCCATCTCGTCGTCGTCGCTGCACCGGTCCGCCTCGCTGAGGGACTCCAACGCGGAATCGCCGTCTTCGTCCACCAAACCCCCCCACAAGCGGGCCACACCGCCCCCGGCCTCGTCCAGACGCCGCTCCAGCGCTGCCAACGGCGCAGCAGATGGCATTGCAGCCTCGCGGGACGGCCCAACTGCCTCTGCCAGTCTGAACCGCTGGTCTCAGAGCACCACGACCGCCAGTCGGGACCAGCAGGAGCGGCGCGATACACACCACCAACACCCGCACGCCAACCACCAGCACCACCCCAGTTTCTCGCGCAAGCTGAGCATCACCACCACCCTGCCTGCAACGACCCCCACCACCGCCAATGCATCTGCACCGCACCCGCAATCGCCCTCACGCTCGCCCACGTCGAGTCCCCGCCGACACCGCCCTCGCTCCCCCGTCTACGACCCCCCGTCGTCTGTGACGGCGCCCCCAAAGATACCCTCGCTGCCTCCGATACTCCTACCCTCAACCGTCTACGACCCCAACACTCCCACGAGCACTTCGACTACCAACAACTCACCCTCTGCATCCAGCCTCTTTACTCCGAACCTGCTCTCCGGAAACCAGCCACGCGACTACTTCAACTCGAAACCCACGCAGCCCCCGCCTGGCCAGCGGCCTCCCTCGCGCACCACAAAGGCTGAAAGAGTGTTGGGCAAGTCGCCTCTCGGGTCGCCTGCGGTCCTCCACGAGGCCGACTCCACTTCGGGCCCAGGTCGGCCCTCCACAGGACGAAGACCATCGATCGCTGCGGCACCCAAGGAGAACGCCCAAAGGCCCCCGCCGAGCGCGGGTCACAGGCAGGCCGCCTCACGAGACCACTCGAGGAGCCAGAGCAGAGAACAGTTCAGATCCGCCAGCAGAACCCACGCCCGGAGCCCCAGCAGGGATCACCTTCGCAGCGAAAGCAACGCCAGCGCTAGGCTAGACGACGGCCACCAGGGCACTCCTCCCCGCACACGCGAGCGGAGGGAGAAGGACAAGAAGACAATGCTGTCGCGCGCCCTGCAAAAGGCCAACACAGCTGTCCTGCTCGACAATGCGCAAAATTTCGAGGGCGCCATGGAGGCGTACGAGGATGCCTGCAAGCTCCTCCAGCAGGTCATGATCCGCAGCTCGCAGGAGGAGGACAGGCGGAAGCTGGATGCTATTGTAAGTTACGCCTAAACCTTGTCCAGAACCCCGGTGCTAACCCAGGTAGCGAGTAACGTATACCAACCGCATAGAAGAGCTACGACGATTAGATCCTGGCTACACTAACCACAGTGGCAAATCGCTACCGGCTCGTCCTATGAGCGGGGAATCGCTGGACGAACACCGCTCAATGCTGCTCCTGGATGACGACGAGCCGCCTGCAGTCATTGAGACTGCCACAGTATCCCGCATAGTTAACGACCGTTCCATATATGATACCCCCTCCATGGGCGAGCCAACATCGGCTCCCTCACAGCAATTGCCCCTTCGTTCAGGTTTCGAAGGTCCTCGTGAATCTGTCATATCCACAGCTATCCGCGATGTGCAAAGAGGCATGCAGAATCCACAGTTCAACCTTCAGCCCCCGCCTGGGCGACTTGCCCCTTCTACCTCGTCTGTCCGATCTTCCACTGCCGAGTCAATGATGGACCGTGTATACATGCCTCCGCCGCTGTCTCCAAAGCGGTCCAAGTCTCCTCTCCTTAGCGGAAAGACCGACTCTGAGCCCGGAGAATATGGCCGGTTACTGCAACCGCAACAGACAGTCAAGACGAACCATCAGCGAGTACACAGCAACGAGTCAACATCATGGCTTGATACTATAGACGAGTCTGGAGGCTCGTCGTGTTCATCCTCAGTGCATTCCATGTCTCCTGGAGGAGTACGCCGAAAGCATCTACGAAACGCAAGCGGAGGAACCGAGGCAGAATTCGACGCGGCGCTTGACGCAGCTGTCGAAGCTGCGTACGACGACGGCTACGAACCTTATGATGACGACATGTCCACCCCTGCCGATATGATAGCGACGAAGCTGCGAAACGTGGAACTAGCCAAAGAGCGCGTACGTGAAGCCGAACGGGAGGAAGCTATCGCTGCAGCCAAGTATCGTTACAAGGAGACGCAGCTTCGGAGCGAAGGACTCCCACACGTGCGTGAAAGTGCTGAGATAAGATTCAACGACGAGGCGGATGAGGAAGAGCGGTTATTGGATGAGATGACGAGAGAGTATATGCTCGATGGCTTCGATTTCGATCTACAGACAAAGTCGTCATTACCGCGGCAGTCAGACTCGAGTGGCTTTTCTGGAAGCACGTACAACAGTTCAGTATCCTCGCACAGAACGACGGGTGGTACATCACTTTCGACGGTTGCGGAGGTGATACACCCGACATCCAAACAGTCATCCACACATGCCCCTCCCTCCGCGCCTGCTCCATCTGGTGCTTTGCCTGCATTGCCTCCTGTTCCGGAATCACAAGCATCGCAAACGATTGACACAGCAGAAATTACACCACGACCAACCACCGCAACCAAGGACGCAGCCTCAGTACGAAGCCGGAGACTATCAGGCCAAAACGCAAAGTCTTTAAAAATCGAGACTTCTGTACCACCAGTCCCGCCAGCGCCGCATACGGAGAAGCCTCCGGTGCCAGCTAAGGACGCGCCTACCGATCTTCCTGTCCAGCCCAAGTCTGCGGCACCAACATTCAGTACTACTAAGCCAACATTAGACTCCGCGTTCAAACTGCCCGCGCTGCCGCAAGCATCCCAACAATCTGGCCTCCGAGCTCCATCGCCTCAGCCTCCCCTCTACAGTCCTGCCGAGACTGCTGCCACTGTTTCACCAGCGACGCCCGCCCTTGGTCATGCTGTATCCAACGAGGCTGGTCTTGTGCCAGGTTCACCAAAGACTGGGAAAACCTCAGCCATGGGAATTCGGAAGAACAAATCCTCCCTTAGCCTGAAGCAGCGCAATTTGTCAATATCCAGCCCAGATGGCTCAGATGCGTCCATAGGAACGCCACTCAGCACGACCTTCTCCATCACGGGGCGGAAACCCAGCAATGCCGGACTAGCAATGCCAACACCTAGCATCCCCACATTCAACGTTGATGGTCTACCGAGTGGAGGGATGCACTTGTTTGAAAGTGATATCCACTCACCGTTTTCGCCCGGTTCGCCAAGCCCAGCTGTCACAAACGCACCGATACCCCTGGAGCCATGTCCGGATTCGTATCTACTGAGACCGTTTTGGCTAATGCGATGCTTCTATCAGACGATTGCACATCCCCGTGGTGGATACCTCTCAACTAAGCTTTTTATTCCTCGCGATGTCTGGCGAGTAAAGGGCGTTAAGCTAAAGAACATCGAAGACAAGACTGCCAACTGCGATATGCTTACAGCTGCCTTGCAGAAGCTAGCGTCTGTGGATACGAACGATGCAGACGCTGTACTTGATGAGATGCAGTCTCTGGAGCTAGTGCTTGATCAGGTACAAACCCAGCTAGCGAAGAAACTAGGCAACGAAGTCGGTGTGCAGTCCGTAACTGCACTTTTCAGAGACGCGACTACAGTTGGCGAAGGTGCGGCGTCAGCTGATGGTGTCGGAAAGCATGGGTCTCAAGACCACACTGCCAAGGGTGCTGTTGCTCAGGGCAAGTCGTATCTTGCATCTTGGCGGAAACTCCGATCAAAGAACTCCGGCGTCAACCTTGCTGGCATGGCCGGCGGTACCAAGGGTGCTGAAGTACCCAAGGACAGTCTAGTCATGTCGACGCTTCCCATGACAAACCTCCCAAGCATTCGCTTTGCCAAGCGAGACATTTCCGGTGTTGTGTTTGAGGGTCCCAATGCAAGCTATATGGGTTCTTTGGCGCGGTTATTCGATGCGGTCCAGATACTAGGTATGCTTTCACATCTTCTCACCATGGTGCGTATACTAACAAAACCCCTTAGACCAAATCGCACGCCAAGTCGAAGATCCAGGTCTCAAGCATTCCTCCCCTACACATGTCGGTCTCGAGCTATCCACGCGCCACGCCGCCGAGTTCTTCGGTTTCTACATCTGTCGGTTTGTCCTTACCGATGTCACCCTGATGCTGGATAAATTCATCAAGAGAGGTAGTGAATGGGTTTTGGTTTAGGTCCCAAGAAGACCTTGATGTGATGTGTTTTAATGTATGGTCTGGTAATGAGATGAGACTTCTTTTCGAGTGTTCGCATCACCCATGCTTCCTTTTTTGATGGACCGAAAGATGATTATGAATCAAGAGGAGGACAAAGAAGAGGATGAGGTTGGAAAGAAATGAAAGACGGCATGCAAGGGACTGGTGTTGGGTTTTTCCTAGTCAAAGTCATGAGGTTATGGATCGTTTCGCCTTGTTGAAGCGCCGGATGGCGCTAACTTGGCTTTGTTTCAATGTTGTCGTTGTTTGTTCGTCATTGCGTTGCATACTGTCTTCGAAGATATCCACCCCCTCAGACTCATCTTAGCTCGTCGTTATTATTATCGAAGCATATTTACACCACCGCATCCAGAAGAATTTTATCTGCTCATGTGATGCACTCTTATGTGTCTGGGATAAATCCAGAGAGTTGAGGGAGTCGACATGATCTGAGACAATTTGCTATTCATTTGAGAGAAGAAGGCGGAGCTATCCAGTAGGCTAAGTCCGTCCAAGGCTAAGAGAACAACTGTATAAAGAGGCCAAGCAAGAAACGATTCACACAACAAAAGGCCGGCCCACCCTCGCCTTCTCAGCGGCGGTAGTACTCGCATGCTTTTCCTCCGCCTACACCACAGCCATACGGCCCAGTCTTCTCCTGAGCTGACGCCTTGTTTCTTTGTTCCGAGCGATTCCACAATTCAAGGTGCGTATAAAATCTACCATCCTTAGGCGGTGGCCTCTGAACTTCCGCTCGACCCAAGATGCCTGGCCTATTCGAGGTTGATGACGGCGAAGCAGACCCCGCATCATCATCGTCACTTCCACCACCCGGCAGATTGAGAAAACGGCTCCATGCTGTCGACGCACTTTCCAAACTACTGCTCGCTCGGATAGTGCGTACAACAGCCTGGGCGGTGATGAGATTACTCTCGAGCATTGCGGTTTGGAACGTCGTGAGAGTTTGCTGGAGGCCGGTGACAGCTTCGGTGATAGGGCTGTTCATTTCGCGGTGGAAACTTCGGCCCAGAGTTGTGAGACTGCTGCTTAAGTTGGGTATGGCTTGGACGTATTCCATGTATGGGGTGGTAAGGTCAACAGTGAGGTTGTTTACTGTGGGCGTCGTGGTGGGTAAAACACTAGGCAATGCCAGACTGGCAGTGATGGGTAGTGTGGGTGTGGGTTGAGTAGAAGGCGTGGACGTTGTGCTGTTGATGGGGATGGAGGTATTTGCAAGATTGTCTGGCAGAAGCCAAGACGTCTGTTTTTGTTACGTGTCAGCAATGGCCGCATAGCAGCTTGATTCGAGGTAAGACACATACTCTGTTCGTGTCCAGCTGGAACTTTTCTCTCAGTATGGTATTGGTAATGTTGTTGACAAGGTCTGCAGTTCCCATTTGACCACTACCACCGAAAATATTGAAGCCGAAGCCACGATTGGGATTATTGGGATCCCCGATGGCACTTGCTGCCGCATTGATAACACTCCTCAGTTCGACAAGGTCCTGTACGGCGGGCGTGGCGACGGCGGTGGGGACCAGGATCATACCCGTGACGAGCATCGTGCAGAGCAGTAGGTAG
>Ga0265797_10002598_pt1 | contig 30052 bp, 25 predicted proteins | sample P2T30metagenome_FD_192433 | JGI IMG/M metagenome (GOLD analysis project Ga0265797, IMG submission 192433) | Plant litter microbial communities from East Loma Ridge, Irvine, California - P2 T30 | ecosystem: Environmental > Terrestrial > Plant litter > Unclassified | place: USA: California...
CCCCTCCCTACGCGCGGAGCAGGCGGCTCGCTCCTCACCTGGTCGAGCAGCGACCCCTCGGTCATCGGCACGGACGGCTCCGTGCGCCGCCCCGCGCCGGGGTCAGCGAACGCCACGGTCACCCTGACTCCGAGCGCGACCTTCGCCGGAGCCACGGCGACCGGCACCGTGCGCTCCGTGACCGTCGCGGCGGACACGGAGGCTGACGCCACCGGGCGCCTGCGCACCGCGCTCGTCGTCCCTCCCACCGTCGCCTCCGGCACCACGCTGCCCACGATCGCCGGCTACACGGTGTCGTGGAGCGCCGACGGCGCCGGCCTTTCCGGCGGACGCCTCGTCAACGACACCGCTTCCGACCGAGCGCTCGCGCTCACGGCGTCGGTCCGAGTCGGCACCACCACGCTGACGAAGACCTTCCGCACCACGATCCTCAGCGCCACCACCGCGAAGACCGTCGTCGCGTACACCCGGACGCCCACCGGTGAGGTCAAGGCCAACCAGGACGCGGTCGCCCGCAGCATGCACCTGGCCCTCGGCTCGTCCGTCGACACGGCCGCACCTCTCGCCGGCAACGGCGGCATCCTCTTCGCCGAGGGCGTCTTCGTCGGGACCGACAAGGTCGACCACCGCTCCATCGCCGCCCCGTCGCTGTTCACCTTCGCCGACGGGACGGTCGGAGTGCTGGCCACCCGCGTCCGCGAGGCAGGAACAGCGGACGGCACCGAGACCTCCAGCGCTCTGGTGTTCAAGGCCACCGACGCCACCGCTACCGACTTCACCGAGCTCGGTCTGATCGACCTCGGCACCACCGGAGGCGTCGTCTCGCCGCGTGCCGTGTACGACACCGACCAGAAGCGGTACCTGGTCTCGTGGACGGACTCGGCTGGAGCCGCGAAGTACACGACCGTCTCGGATCTCGCCCGCACAGAGCTCCGGACCCAGGCCTTCTGGCCGAAGGACGGCGGGCGTAGAAGCGTCGTCGTGACCGACGGGAACCGAGGAGCGGTCCTCGGGGGGAGCCCCGCCACCGTCGCGTCCCCCGACCTCTCCGGCTTCGCCGGACGTGTCGCGGACGCCCTCCCGGGCGGTGCGCTGGCGGTCTCCGCCTCCACTGCCCGTGCACTGGCGAACGAGTTCGGTCGTACGGTCAACACCGGCTCATCGGTCGGGCCGCAGACGATCGACAAGGGAGACACCGCCGCCCTGTCCGGGGTGAAGGCGCAGCTGACCTACGCCGACGGCTCGACCGGCAGCCTCGGCGTCGACTGGAACCCGCAGCAGCTCGCGGACCTCGCCACCAAGGGCCCGGGGACGTACGACCTCTCGGGCACCGTCCGTCAGCGCCAGTACAACGAGCCGTTCGCCTACAACCGCGCCGACCCGACCATCTACCGATACGAGCGCGGCGGGAAGACGCAGTACCTCTTCACCGCCACCGACGACACGGGCAACAACAACATCGCCTCCGAGCACCTCCCGATCCGGGTGGCGGACACCATCGCCCAGCTCAGCGACGACAACGGCGGGCGTGCCCGCGAGGTCGACCTGCTCAATCGCGCGACGCGTGCGGACCGCACCGCCGAGGGCAAGGTGATCGCCGGCTGCTACTGGGCGCCGGAGATCCACGAGATCGGCGGCAAGCTCTCGATCCTGTTCGCCCCCTGCTTCAACCCCGACAACGACCAGTCGAACCAGGGCGGGGCGTGGTTCACCGTTCAGGCCCACATCATGCAGCTCCGCGACGGCGGTGACCCCGCCAACCCGGCCGACTGGTCCGCACCTCGCGCCGTCCTCAAGAGCGACTCGAGCGCCCTCGGCCGCACGGGGACAGGACGCAACATCAGCCTCGACATGACCTACTTCGAGTCCGGTGGAACCGCCTACTACGCCTGGTCGCAGCGATACGTCGACGGCGGCGCGAGCGATCCCGCCACCTGGATCGCGAAGGTCGACCCGGCGCATCCCACTCGCGTCATCGGCGAGCCGACCCCGATCGTCGTCCCCTCGCTCTCGTTCGAGGATCATCTGGCCGAAGGCGCGTTCGCGATCCAGCGCGACGGCCGGATCACCCTCGTCTACTCCAGCAGCGCCGTCAGCCCGAAGTACATCGTCGGCGGCGCCTGGGCGAAGGAGGGGAGCGATCTCACCGACATCGCGAGCTGGACCAAGTACGACGCTCCGCTGCTCAAGAGCGTGCCCATGCCGGACGGTGTGCTCGACTACCGCACCTACGAGCAGGGACCCGGCCACGGCGCCGTCACGCAGGACGAGGACGGCAACGACGTCTACGTCTACCACACCTGGGGCAACGGGGTCGGAGGAGACGGACGTGACACCCGGCTCATCCGCATCCACTACGCCGCCGACGGTCGACCGGTCCTCGACGTGACTCCCGATGAGGAGGTTGCGCCCGCCAATCGCACCGTCACGACCAAGGTGACCGTCAAGTCGTCCCTGGCGACCACCGCCGTCGCCTCGACGCGCTGCGTCAGCGGCAAGGTCGTCCTGACCACCGTGGTGAAGAACGAGGGCCCGTCGGCGATCGATGTCACCACCGAGACGGCCTACGGCTCGAAGACCGTGCGTGGAGTAGCTCCCGGAGCATCCGCGACGACTGCCGCCACCACGCGGGCGGTCTCCATCGCGGCGGGGACCGTAGCCGTCACGGCTTCGGCCACGGCAGGAAGCACGACGAACACCGCTCAGCAGAACGCCGGCTACGCCGCGCGCAGCTGCCGCTGAACGGAGAGGGAGCAGGCGGCCGACTCGCCTGCTCCTTCTCCTCCCTGACTTGCATCGCCGCCTCGGACGCGGATGATCGTCCCCCCGACACAATGAGGACCCCTCGACATGAACCATCACCTCGGAGTCACCACCGCTCTCGCATGCGGTCTCCTGACCGCCGCTGCCGTCCTCTCGCCATCATGCGCTGCTCAGGACGACCGCAGTCAGGACGCGGTCGACCGCATCCTCGACGCGATGGACGTGCCCGGTGATCGCGATGTGCTGTTGATCAACGGCAACGCTCTACCTCTTATATAGAGATCAGCTACGGGCAGCCGGAGCGGGGCTTCGTGCCCGGCGCTGCAGAGTCGCTGAGACGTGGAAGTCGTCCCCATCTGCGACAGGCTCCGAGTGGAACTCGCCTGCCGATTCCGCTCCCAAGCAGGATGACGTTGTCGGAGCTCCGCATCGGCAGGCCTCGACCGGACCCGCTGATCCGAACAGGTGAAGGTCATCGAGGCATCGGTCGATGGACGTCCGGGCGTTGTCGGCGACGCCGTCCACGGCATCGTGTCTGATGCCGGATCATCGACGGCCGTTGATCGGTGCGAGCACATCACGCACCTTCACGAACATCGCGACGACTGCCAGGGCAAGCAGGCGAAGAGGCGACATCGGCATGTTCGTGGCTCAGGCCGCCGCGCCGGCTCCTCTCAGCCAACAACGTGCGTGACGCAGCATCCGCGGATGTCCCAGACATCGTCGCAGCGACCAGAGGACGCGATGCAGGCCACGGGTGATGCGACAGGACGCGGCTCGCAGTCCTAGGAGGGTGTGCTGATCGCTCGGCGAAGCCTGCGGCCGTGACGGGCCATCTCCGCGGCAAATGCGCTCGCCTGCATCGGGAGCCCGAGTTCGTCACTACATCTGATGACAGCAAATGTGAACTGCGCACCGAGAAGATCAGGCCCCTGCGTCGACCCGTTCGTCACGAGGTCGTCCGCTGCCGGCGCCTTCGCGGAGTCCCTCCTCCTTCGCCTGCTGCACGAGCGCGGCGACGCGGCGACGCGATCGGGAGCGTCCGACGAGGAGCGCCGAGAGGATGAGCGCCACTCCGAGCAGTACGAGCAGCTGCGACCAGGGGATGGCGACGATCGTCGTCGTCGAGGTGACGGGAGCCAGACTGAGGGGTTCCGCCCCATCGGGGGCGATGACCGTCGGTGCGACCGTCAGCTCGGCACCGACGACGAAGAGCGGCCAGATGCCGTCGAGGGGGATCGACACCGCTCGACGGTCACCCGGCAGGAGCTCCTGGCGGGCGGCATCCTCGGCGACGATCGGCGCGGAGGCGCCTTGCGCCTCCGCGGTCCCATCGATCAGGAGACGGACATTGCCGGTGTTGACGATCTCGGCGTCGAGGATGAGCGATCCGGGCGCGAAGGGATTCCACGACGGCCGGTACTCGGAGCGCACGGCTTCTATCGCGACGCCGGGAGCTACGGCACCGGTCACGCGCGTCATCACGCGGAAGCCGATGCGGCTCTCGACGCCGACGGATGCGCCTTGCGCGTCGGCACCCACCGAGACGAGCGAGGCCGCGAGGCCTGCGGCGTGGTCACCGGGTTCGGCCTTGTCGGGCACGGAGACGGTGAAGGGGACGATGCCGGTGCCGCCGGGCTCCACGGTGACGGACTCCGGAGCCGAGATCCATGTGCCGGCGTCGACCGACTCCTTGTCCGAGGGCAGCATGGAGAAGCGGCCCTTATCGGTGAAGTAGCCGTCGGCCGCGTCGATGCGGAAGGTCACCGTCTGGTCGCTGAGGTTGCGGACAGCCGCCTCCTCGTCGGCCGTCGCCCCGGGAGCGAGGTCGAGCTCGATCCATGAGCGATCGTCCGGAGCGCCGTCGGTCGCCGGACTCACGGCCCAGGTGATGTCCTCCGCTGCGGTGGCCGGGGGAGCAGCACTCACCGCGAGACCGACGAGGACCAGGGCGTAGAGCGAGCGCCAAGCCACTCCTCTGAGGCGGTCAGGGCTGGGGGTTCGACGTCGACCGGTCATGGGCACCTCGGGGTCTCGCGGGAAGAGCAGGACGCGGCCGGGCACGGGGGAGTGCCCGGCCGCTGGCTGGGGTTGGGGTCGTGCCTCGGCGCTACTCGAACAGCGAGAGCGTGATGGTGGAGCTATAGTCCCCGGGGTCGACCGTGGTGGGGGTCTTCAGGGTGAGCCCCGCATTGGCGGTCCAGGACCCCTCCGCGGCGACAGCGGCGGAGTCGTCGGTGATCGCGAGGAGCTCCTGGTCGACCAGGCCGACGCCGTCGGGTCCTCCGTCGATGGCGGTCTCGACGACGTCGCCTTCGGCGACGAGGCCGCTGTCCCCGCCGTCGATGAGGTTGGGCGCCCAGCCGAGGTTCTCCGCGCCGATCGTGCTCAGGCCGTCGGAGGAGACGAAGTCGCTCGCGGAGCCAAGCACGTACCAGCCCGTGCCCGCGGGGATGTCTGCGGGGTCGCGGGTGTCCGTGATCGTGACGGTGGGCAGGGTGCCGGTGAACTGGCGGACGACTCCGGTCGACCCGTTCTCGGTCAGCGGAGCGGAGGTGCCGGCGACGGACATCGACAGCGCCCCGCCTCCAGCTAGGGGCGCGATGTCGACGGTCACGTCCACGTCGTTCGTGTCGACCTGCGATTCGGCGGCGACCGCCGTGCCGGCGACGCCGAGCAGCAGCAGTCCGCCGGTGAGGCCTGCGGCTCCGCGGGCGAGGAAGGAGCGGGTGTTCATTTCGGGTGTTCTCCGTTCTAGGTCGGCAGCATCGCCGACTCGATTTGGTGGTGAGGGTGGAACCGGGTTCAGCCGCAGCTGGCCGCGGAATAGGGGGCGACGGCGGTCGCCGTCGCGGGCTTGCCCGAGACGGCGGCTGTCGCGGTCACGTTCACCTGTCCGCCGGCGACGCTCGCCTCGCGGGTGGTGAAGGCATGCGTGGCGCTCTTGCCGGCCCCGACCTCCGCGATCGTCTTCGTGCCGTATGGAGAGGTGATGACGACCTTCGTCGGGAACGCGTTGGGGTTGGTGACGGCCACCGAGAGGAAGACCTTGCCCTGCACGCAGCGGGTGCTGCTCGATGCGGTGACGGCGACGGCATTCGTCTCCGACGCGATGGGGCCGACCTGAGCGGACTGGGTCGAGGGCGACCACTGCGGCTTGGAGGCCGTGACCGCCACTGACACGATCGTCCCGCGGTCGGAGGCGGTGAGCGCGTACGACGCCGAGGTCGCACCGGGGATCGCCGTGCCTGCGCGCTTCCACTGGTAGGACGTGGCGGTCCACGGCGACGACGCGACCGCGGTGAGCGTGCTGCCCACAGCCGCCGTGCCGGTAATCGACGCAGTGAGCGGTGCGGTGTCGGGAACCGTCTGCGCGCTGACGCCCTCGAGCGTGGGCTTCACCTTCTCCATGAGGCCGGTCGTGGGGGAGAAGGTGACGCGATCCAGGGTCGTCTCGCGGTGGGTCCCGTCGCCGCCGGAGAAGGCGAAGCGGTGGTAGGCGATGTACCAGTCGTCGGTGCCCGGGACGTTGATGATCGAGTTGTGGCCGGTCGCGAGGATGCCCTGGGTGGGGTCCTTCTCGAGGATCACGCCGCGGTAGGTCCAGGGGCCGCCGATGCTGGTCGCCGTGGCGTAGCCCACCTTGTAGTTCTCGGAGCCCGTGTCGTCGATGGAGTACGTCAGGTGATACAGCCCGTTGCGGACGTTGACGAAGGCGCCCTCGCGGAAGTCGGTCAGGCCGTCGATCCGCTTGATGGTGCCCGCCTTCACGGAGAGCATGTCATCGGAGAGCTCGGCGTACAGGGGCGCTCCGTTGCCCCAGAAGAGGTAGGTCCTCCCCGTCGCCGGGTCGGTGATCGCCGCCGGGTCGATGGCCTGGCCGGAGTTCACGGACTCGCCGTTGGTGATCATCGCCGTCGGCTGCGCCGTGAAGGGCCCCGCGGGGCTGTCCGCGACCGCCACGCCGATCGTCTTGCGGTCGAGCGCGGCATTGTGGCCGGAGAAGTAGAAGTAGTACTTGCCGTTCTTCTCGATGATGGTCGGAGCCCAGGCGTTGCCGACAGCCCACGGGACGTTCCCGTTCGCGCCGGCGAGCGTCAGGATGGGCTGGCTCGAGCGGGTCCAGGTGACGAGGTCCTTCGACGACCAGACGAAGAACTGGTTCCCGCCCCAGCCGGGGACCCCGTCGGTCGTGGCGTAGACGTAGTAGGTGTCGCCGAAGACCGCGATGTTGGGGTCGGCGTAGAGGCCGGGGATGGCCGGGCTGTTCATCGTGATCGCCTTCAGCGTCCACGTGGTCGCCGCGCTGCCGTCGGAGGGCGTCAGCACCACGGTCTTCGGGGTGGACAGGTCACGGACGGTCCCGGAAGCGGGGCTGGCGGTGACTCCCGCCGCGGTGGTGAAGGTCGGGGTCAGCGCGGTCAGCGGCACGCCGGGCTTCACCGGGAAGGTCACCGTGCGATTGACGGAGTCGACGATGGGCGCCGTCTTCAGGACATCACCGGTGAGGGTGGCGTCCGCCAGGATCATGGTGTTGCCCGAGGCGGCGAGCACCTCGGTCGAGGTCAGGGCCCGGTCGTAGATGGCGAACTCCCTGACCTGTCCTCGGAAGCGGTTGTCGGCGTCGTAGTTCGAGCGGCCGATGTAGTTGGCCGTCGTGCGGCCGCCGCCGATGTCCTTCGGATCGATGGTGACCGTCGAGCTGCCTACCTTGACCCCGTTCAGGTAGATGGTGGCAGTGGTGCCGGAGAGCGTGTATGTGAGGTGCGCCCAGGTGCCGCGTGGCACGGCCTTGCCCTGTGACACCGTCTGCTCTCTCGTGTAGTTGCCGGTCGTGATGCTGGTACGGTAGCCGTCTCCCGAGGTGAAGAGGTAGCCGTCGCCCGCTCCGGCGGTCGTGTTGCCGAGCCCGTAGATGAAGTACGGCGTGGCTTGAGCGGGATCGATCCAGACGTCGGCTTCGACGGTGATGTCGGTGACGCCGGCCAGCAGATCATCGGGGAGCTTCACGTAGTCGTCGACGCCGTCGAGCTGCAGGGCGCCGTCCTTGCGCGCGCCACCCGCGACGATCTCACCGTTCCGGCCGCTGCCGGAGGTGTCGAGGACAGAGGTCCCCGAGCCGGAGGCGAAGTCGTACCGCAGGATCGCGCCTGCCGGGTCGGTCGTCGCCGCCGAGGCCGTCGTCGCGACGAACAGGGGAGCTGTGAGGGCCACGGCTGTCGCGAGGACGAGCGGTCGTAGGAAGGGCTTCATCGCACTTGCTCCTAGTTCGGCACCATTGCAGAGGAGGACTGGCGGAAAGCCAGCGTTGTTCACGGTAACACTAAGTTCGGGTCCGGCGCGAGTGGTTCTGCGGGCGACATCCCCGGGGGAGCGGCCTGCGACGTCGACGCCCCCTCGGGATCCGGCCGAGAGGGCGTCGACGTGCGCGTGCGCCGCCGGTCAGGTCTTGCTGCGGGCCATCACAGCGCGCTGGAGCAGCACGAAGACCAGCAGGATCCCGCCGGTGATGATGGTGGTCGCCTCGGGCGGGATGCCGCCGTCACGGGTGATCAGCACGTTCATCAGGCCGAGCACCATCGCCCCCACGACGGAGCCGAGCACGAAGCCGACGCCGCCGGTGAGCAGGGTGCCGCCGATGACGGTCGCCGCGATCGCGTCGAGCTCCCATCCGGTACCGGTGATGTTCTGCGCGCTGCCGAGGCGCGCGGTGTAGACGACGCCGGCGAGCCCGGCGAGCGTCCCGCTGATGACGTAGATGAGGATCTTCGCCCGGAGGACGGGCAGGCCCATCAACGCCGAGGACTGCTCGGAGCCGCCCATCGCGTAGACCGTGCGGCCGATGCGGGTGCGATGCAGGACGAAGAACGCCACGGCCACCACGCCCAACGCGATGATCACGCCGGGGCTGATGACGAAGTCGTTGACCTTCGGACCGTCGATCAGCTTGATCGGCGCCGCGAGGGAGAGCACCGGTGAGTCGTCGCCCAGGCGCTCGGGCACGGTGCTCAGCATCGACGCGAGCCCCCGAGCCAGGAACATCATCGCCAGCGTCGCGATGAACGGCTGCACGTTGAAGTACTGGATGAGGATGCCCGACACCAAGCCGAACGCGGACCCGATGAGGACCATGAGGAGGAGGACGACCCAGGGGTTCCAGCCGGCGTTGATCAGGAGCACGCCGCTGACGCTGGTGAAGGCGATGACTGCGCCGACCGACAGGTCGATGCCGCCCGTGAGGATCACGAAGGTGAGCCCCACGGCGAGGATGATCAGGTGCGCGTTGTTGACCAGGAGGTTCGACAGCGTGCTGGCCTGCAGGATGCGGCCGTAGGCGGCCTCGCCGTAGAGAAGCATGCCGACGAAGATGACGAGGGCCGCGAAGGTCGGCAGCTTCTCCCGGTGCTGGCTGAGGTAAGACCGGACGGTGGTGCGCTCGGGGGCCGCCGGCGGGGCGGGTCGGGTCAGCGTGGCGCTCATGCGGGGATCGACTCTTTCTGCGGGGCGGGACGACGCGCTTCGCGGCGGTGGGAGAAGGCGGAGCGGACGCGCTCGGACTGCAGGAGGCAGAGAGCGACGATCACGATCGCCTTGAAGGCCGGCGTCGCGGAGGAGGAGACGCCGAGGAAGACCACGGTCTTGTCGAGGGTCGCGATCAGGATTGCTCCGACCGCGGCTCCGGCGATGTTGAACTTGCCGCCTGCGAGCGAGGTGCCGCCGATGACGACGGCGAGGATCGCGTCGAGCTCGAGCTGGTACCCGGTGCGGGAGGTGTCGACGGTCATGACGCTCGCGGTGGCGAAGACCCCCGCCACTCCGGCGAGGATGCCGCTGCTGATGTAGGCGGTGAGCAGGAGCCCGCGGCGGTTGATCCCCGCGAGGCGGGCGGCCTTGGGGTCCATGCCGATGGCCTCGATCATCAGGCCGAGCGCGCTCCGGCGGACCAGGAGTCCGACGGCGATGACGATCGCGATGGCGAGGAGGAACACGACGGGGAGGCCGAACACGTAGCCGTTGGCCAGCCAGCGGAAGGGCGCGTTGGTGGCGGCCGTGTTCTGACCACCGGTGATCACCTTCGCGAGCCCCCGGCCGGCGAGCATCACGACGAGCGTGCTGATGAAGGGCTGGAGGCCGACCACCGAGACGAGGATGCCGTTGATCGCCCCGAGGACGGCGCTGATGAGGAGAGCGAGACCCAACGCCCCGGCTGCAGCCCCGAGCGAGTCGGGGGCACCGGCGGCGTTCAGGAACTCCATGGAGACGGCGCCGGCGACCACCATGATCGAGCCGACCGAGAGGTCGATGCCGCCGGTCGCGATGACGAGGCACATGCCGACCGCGATCATCAGGATCGGTGCCGCCGCCCGCGCGATGTCGATCAGGTTCCCGACGAAGTAGCCGGTGCTCGGACTCAACGAGACCGCGAGATAGCCCGGGTCCTTCACGACGTTGATCAGCAGGAGGAGGACGATCGCGACCGCGCCCCAGAACCACTGGCGGCGGACGAGGCCGGTCAGGAGGGAGGTCCTGTTCGTCCGGGTGTCGGTGCTCATGATGCTGCCTTCTGCATGGTGCCCTGGAGGACGACGACGTCCTCGTCGACGACTCCCTCTGCGGCGATGGTATTGACGATCGACTCCGGAGTCACGGCGGGGCCGTTGAGGATCTGCGCGATCACGCGGTGGTCCTTGAGCACGATGATGCGGTCACTGAGGCGGACCACCTCGTCGAGCTCGGAGGAGATGAAGACGACGGCGACGCCCTCGCCGGCGAGGGCGACGATCTTCTCCTGGATCTCCGCCTTGGCACCGACGTCGATGCCACGTGTGGGTTCATCCAGGATGAGGATCTCCGGTTGCGTGGCCAGCCAGCGGCCGAGGAGGACCTTCTGCTGGTTGCCGCCGGAGAGCTTGCTGATCGGACGATCGGGATCGGCGGGGCGGACGTTGAGCTCGACCAGGTACTTGTCGACGATGTCGTCCTTCTCCTTCTTGGAGAGGGGGCGGGCCCAGCCGCGCTTGGCCTGGACCGCGAGGATGAGGTTCTCCCGGACCGAGAGGTCCCGGATGATGCCCTCATCTCGGCGGTTCTCGCTGGCGAAGGCGATCTTGTGCGCGAGTCCGGCGGTCGGAGTCGGCACGTCGACCTTCTTGCCGTGCAGGGCGATGTCACCCGTCTCGGGCTTGTCGACGCCGTAGATCAGGCGCGCGAGCTCCGTGCGGCCGGAGCCGAGGAGCCCCGCGAAGCCGACGACCTCCCCACGGTGCAGGGTGAGGTCGGTGGGCTCGATCGAGCCCTTCCGTCCCAGGCCCTTGGCCGAGTAGAGCGGCGCGTCCGCGTAGAGGTGGTCGCTGTCCTCGCGTTCGGCGTCGAGGGAGCGCAGCGTAGCGATGTCCTTGCCGATCATCTTGGAGATGAGCGAGGCGCGGTCGAGGTCGGCGGTGAGGTACTCGCCGATGTACTTCCCGTTGCGCAGCACGGTGAGCCGGTCGCTGATGGCGTAGACCTGGTCGAGGAAGTGCGAGACGAAGAGGATCGCCACTCCCTCCGCCCGCAGGCGCCGGATGACGACGAAGAGGTTCTCCACCTCGTTGGCGTCCAAGCTCGAGGTCGGCTCGTCGAGGATCAGGACCTTCGACTCGCTCACCGTCGAGCGGCTGATCGCGACGAGCTGCTGCATCGCGATGGAGAGCGTCGAGAGGGAGTGGCGGGTATTGAGGTGGTCCAGGCCGAGCTTGGCGAGGGCGACCTTGGCCGCCGCGTGCGTGGCCTTCCAGTCGATGCCGAACCGGCCGCGCACCTCGTAGCCGAGCATCACGTTCTCCCCGATGGAGAGGTTCGCGACGAGGTTCACCTCCTGGTACACGGTGGAGATGCCGGCGGCTTGGGCGTCGGCGGTGCCGGTGAGGCGTCGCGGCGAGCCGCCGATGACGATCTCGCCGCTGTCGATGCGGTAGACGCCGGTCAGGGCCTTGATGAGCGTGGACTTCCCGGCGCCGTTCTCGCCCATGAGCGTGTGGACCTCGCCGGGGAACAGGCGGAAGTCGACGCCGTCGAGTGCCTTGACGCCGGGGAAGCTGATCGAGATGTTCTTCATCTTGACGATCGGAGGTGAGGCGATCATGTCGCGTCCTTCCGTTGTGGAGCAGGGCGGACCGGAGCGGCGACGCCGATGGAGCGGATCGCGCGGGGTCCGGATGTGATGCGGACCCCGCGCGATCCGCGGGAGGGGTGGTGCACTGGGGTCGTGCGGTCGGGCCCTAGAACTTGCGGTCGGGGAGGACCTCGGCGGCGACCTCGGGCGAGTCGAAGGTCTCGCTCGGGACGACGATCGAGGAGTCGACGCTCTCGCCGGCGAGCGTCTTCTCGACGGCGTCGAGGGCGGTCTCGCCGAACAGCGGGTTGTACTCGGCGACGAAGCTGAGCTGACCGTCGGCGAGTGCCTTCAGCGCGTTCGAGGTGCCGTCGATCGTGGCGATCTTGACGTCGGTGCCGGGGGTCAGGCCGGCCTCCTGCACGGCCTGGATGGCGCCGAGGCCCATCTCGTCGTTCTGCGCGAAGACGAGCTGCACGTCGTTGTTGTTGGACTTCAGGACGGTCTCGAAGACGCTCTTCGCCTCCTCGGTCGACCAGTTAGCGGTCTGGGCACCGAGCTTCACGAACTTCGAGTCGGCGCCGATGACGTCGTTCCAGCCCTCGTTGCGCTCGTTCACGACCGAGACGCCCGCAGGGCCCTCGAGGGTGAAGTAGTTGCCGCCGTCGGGGAAGGTGGACTCGGCCCAGTCCGCGACCGAGGTGCTCACCGCGATGTTGTCGGGCGCGATACGGGTCGTGTAGAGGTCCGTGTCGTCCGGCTCGATGCCGCGGTCGATCAGGATCACCGGGATCTCGGCCTCCTTGGCGCGCTCGAGCGAGTCCTCCCAGCCCGAGCCCTCCGTGGCGGAGAGCAGGATGATGTCGACACCCTCGTCGACGAACGAGGTGAAGGAGTCGATCTGGGACTTCTGGTCGCCGTTGGTGGCGGGCGCGTACTTGAGGTCGTACCCGGCCTCCTTGGTGAAGGTGTCCTCGATGTTGCCCTCGTTCGCCTGGCGCCATGCGCCCTCGGGGCCGACGGCGACGAATCCGATGGTGGTGAGGTCTCCACCACCACCACCCGCGCCTGCGCCCGAGTCGCCCGCCGAGCAGCCGGCGAGGCCCAACGCCATCGCGCCGACAGCCGTGGAGATCAGGATCTTGCTGATGTGCCTCTTCGTGGACATGTGTCTCCTCCTTGAGACCGCGGGCGCGCCAAATAGCGCCCGGGATGGGGTAGGTCCGAAGCCCCCACGACGGGGGATCGGAGCCTGAGATGCGGTGGTTGCAGTGCATTGAGGCGCGAGGGGATCGGGCCGTACTCGGAATGTTACCGTGAACAATCCTGGACTTGCAACAGGCTCATCTCCAAGGTTGGTTTGCGTATATGTCGGTGTCCGGGTCGGTGTCCGCGGCGATCATCTCGACGATCGTGTCGACTGTGAGCCACGGGCCATTGCTGACCTCTCCGATCTTCTCCCGGTCCTTGAACACGACGATGCGGTCGCTCAGGCGGACGACCTCCTCGAGCTCGGAGGAGATGTAGACGATGGCGATGCCCTCCTTCGCGAGCTGCGAGATGTGGGCCTGGATGTCGACCTTGGACGCCATGTCGATCCCGCGGGCGGGTTCGTCCAGCACGAGCACACGTGGCCGGGTCGCGAGGCAGCGCGCGAGGAGGACCTTCTGCTGGTTGCCGCCCGAGAGGAACTTGACCGGGATGTCAGGGTCGGCCGGCGTGATGTGGAGCACCTCCATGTACGTCTCGACCAGCGCGTCGCTCTCCGCGGAGGAGAGCGGATGGGACCATCCGCGCAGTGCTTGCAGGCTGAGCACAATGTTCTCGCGGAGCGACAGGTCGCCGATGATCCCGTCCACGTGGCGGTTCTCGCTCGAGTGCGCGATCCGGTTCCGGAGGCCCGCGTCCGGTCCGGTGAGCTGTGCGGTCTCGCCGTCGATCAGGACATGGCCCGAGTCGGCTCGGTCCACTCCGCTGAGGAGCGAGGCCAGCTCGGTGCGACCCGATCCTCGCAAGCCCGCGAAGCCGACGATCTCCCCACGGTGCAGGTCCAGGTCGGTGGGAGCGACCGCCCCGCGACGGCCGAGGTCGACGGCTCGATATACCGGGGCCCCGACGGGCTGCCGGCGATGCTCGCGGCGGTCGGATCCGATCCTTCGGAGCGCGTCGATGTCCTTCCCGATCATCTTGGCGATCAGCTCGGCCCGGTCCATCGAGTGCGCGGGGTACTCGCCGACCGTGATGCCGTCGCGGAGGACGGTGATGCGGTCGCTCAGCGTCAGGACCTGCTCGAGGTAGTGCGAGACGAAGAGGATCGCCACGCCGCCGTCGCGCAGGCGCCGCAGCACGGCGAAGAGTCGAGCGACGTCCCCGAGGTCCAGGCTCGACGTCGGCTCGTCGAGCAGGAGCACCCGCGGCCGATCGACCATGGCGCGACTGATCGCGACGAGTTGCCGCAGCGCCGGAGAGAGCGAGCGCAGGGGGAGACGAGGATCGAGGTCTTCGAGGCCGAGGTCAGCGAGCATCTCGGCTGCGCGCTGGTGGGTGCGCGACCACGAGATGCCGAACCGGCCGCGGACCTCGTGTCCGAGCATGATGTTCTCGCCGATGCTGAGGTTGTCCGTCAGCCGCTCGTCCTGGAACACCGCGGAGATGCCCGCCGCGCTCGCGTCCGCCGGCCCGGAGAAGCTGCGCTCGACCCCGTCCACGACCATCAGGCCGGCATGGGGATGCGTGATGCCGGTGAGCGTCTTGATGAGCGTCGACTTGCCTGCCCCGTTCTCACCCAGCAGACCGTGGATCTCCCCGGGCACGAGTCGCAGGTGCGCCCCTCGGAGAGCGGGGCCGGACGTGAAATCGACCCGCATCCCGATCATCTCGATCAGGGGTGCGGTGTATCTCGGAGTCATCCTCGACTGCGTAGCCACGTGCCGTCCTCGGATCGTGTGCGGCGCGGCATCGGGGTTGCCGCGCGAGGTTGCCGATGCTACGCGACCGGACCTGCGCCAGTCACCCTAGATCGACCCTGCGCGCGGTGGAGCGGTCGATTCCCGGACAATCAGCTCCGTCGCGATGCGGGTGCGCTGCGGAATCTCCTCGCCGCGGATCCGTGCGTGGATCACCTCGGCTACCGCTGTTCCCAGCTTGTCGAAGTCCTGGCGGATCGTCGTCAGCGGGGGGAGCATGTGGCGTGCGGTCGGCAGGTCGTCGAAGCCGACGATGCTGACGTCCTGGGGGACGCGGATGCCCCGCTCGACGAGGCCATGGATGACGCCGAGCGCCATCTCGTCGTTGGCGACGACCATCGCGGTGAAGTCCGGCACAGCCGTGAGGCTCGCGGCGAACTCGTAGCCGGAGTCCGGGGTCCAGTCGCCGATCACGATGGGGCGCTCCCGCATGCCCCAGGATTTGGCACGCGCGTGGAAGGCGCGTTCCCGCGCACGGGCGTCGAGCCAGTCGAGGGGGCCCGACAGGTGAAGGACGTCCCGGTGGCCGAGGGACGCGAGGTGATCAACCGCCTCCGCCATGCCTGCCTGCTGGTCGACCGAGACGGTGAGGAAGGTCGGGTCCTTCTCCGACTTCACCACCAGCGTCGGGACCCCTATGTCGATGGTGCGCAGCGTCGCGACGGACGAGGAGCGCGGCGCGATGACGCAGAGGGCGTCGATCCCCAGGCCCGTCAAGTGCTCGATGGCGCTGGCCGGAGTCATGTCCTGATCGTTCCGCAGGGCGACTGACGTGACGGAGTAGCCCTTCTCCCGCGCGGCTCGCTCGATTGCGCGCAGCGTGCTGGATGGACCGAACTCCGCGCCGCTCTCCACCATGACGCCGATGCGGTCCGTGCGCTGGGTGACGAGGGATCGAGCCGCGACGTTGGGGCGGTAGTTCAGCTCATCGACTGCCTTAAGCACCTTCTGGCGCGTGGAGTCCTTGATGTTGGGGTGGCCGCTCAGCACCCGCGAGACGGTCATGTGAGAGACGCCGGCGATGGCGGCGACTTGCTTGAGGCCCGGCCGACCAGCCACCACGCATACCTCCTCCGCTCCACGGGCGAGTGCACCGCAGACCCCAGAGCGAGCGGGGAGAACGCTCTTCTCGCTCGTCAGCATAGCCCGGCGACGTTAAGGCGGAGCGGGTGCGCTGGAAAGGCCGGAATCGGCTCAGGGCGTCGCGGGGGCCGTCCTCGCCTCACCAGGACCCGGGAGGCCGGCGGAGCGATCCGAGCCGGGACGACGGAGCCGCATCGGAACGAGGGCTGAGGCGAGGCATCCCGAGCCGCCACTCGATGCCTCCTCTGCGAGCACAGGCCATGCCCGCTATGCGTCGTTATTACGCATAGCTGGGGAAGTCGGACCGGGCGCATGTTGCGATGGGTAAATCTAAGTTGCGGTCGTCGTCGTCTGACTGACTCTGATCGCTGAGGTCGACTGTCCACCTGTTGTTCGTTCCGGCCTGGTTGTCCAGCGCAGTGGGCAGCGCTAGCGTTCGACACGTGGGCACCAGGAGATCTACTTTGATCGACTCAAGCACCGCCGTGTCCTGGGTCGCTTTCGCGTCGGCTGGCGTCGCCGGCGTGGTGCTCTGGGTGGCGGACGCCGTCTGGTACGGGATCCCCGAGTCGGGTGGCCCAGGAGTCAGCGTGCTCTTCATTGGCGGATGGGGTTTACTCACGTGCGCCGCCCTGGTCGCGGTCGGCGTGCTCATTCACCTGGTGCTCTCCGTGCTGAGCCGACGGAGAGGAAACGCCCTCGAGTTCGTGCTGCCAGCCGTCACCATCGTCCTCATCGCGGTGATGCTGCTCGCGCATCCGCTGGCGGGCAGCGCTTCCGCCTGACGCTCAACGGCGTCGACTTCCGGACGGGTCGCGGCGCGCACCGGAGGACCGGCGTGCGCTGACGACGAAAGCGGCCGGCATGCCGAGCGCGATCGTTGCAGGGGACTCAGGAGGAAGGCCGCTCCGAGCTTCGCACCTGCCCATCGATCGTCCTGGCGGACCCACATCGTCGCCGGGAGCGTCTGGGGAAAGATGCTCGGCTGGACGCCGTCCCCACAGCCCGCACCGTCGGAGTCCACCACGGACGCACCTTCGCGTGGCGGCCTTACTCCGGTAACGGGGACACCCGATGCGTAACTGTCGCAGGGCGCGGTCATCTCACACTCGACGGAGGGCCTCCTCATCATGCGCTCGCGTACCGTCCTCTCGCGTCGTCGCGCGACTGCAGGACTTGATTCCCAGCGCCCCCTCGTCGCGGTCGAGAGCCACGCTCGGTACGTCGACGCCTCAGCGGAGGGGCAAAGGGCGGAACCCCTCAATGATGCCCACTGGAAAGGGCCAGAAGAGCGGTTGTATGACATAATAAATATTATCAGCTAATCGTCGCGACTAGCAGAGGCTCCTGAAGCGAAAGGTTGCGGTCGGCTACAAGCACTCAAAGGCGATCCTCCGCGTGGCCTCTTTCGCTCGCGCCAAGCATTGGAGGCGTCGCGCTGCCCGTGCAGGCGGGGTAACGAGTTGGCGTCGTTGTGTAGCCATGCCTGCGTCAGCCTGTGATGATTCAAGCATGAGCCAAGAGCAGTTGCTCACACTAATCGTTGCGACGGTGAGTGCACTTATTTCTCTCGTCTCGGCCGTCGTTTCAATAATGGTTTATCGATCGAGTGGCCCGCGCACGAGCGTCACGGCCATTTACGGGCCTGTCTACAGCTTGTCTGCCTTGGCAAGTGACCTAGTCTTAGTGAATGGGAATGCGCTGACCGTCACGGCATATAATAACGGTCGCGCATCGCCATCTCTGGATCTCGAGCGGCTTATGTCGATGGGAGCGAGTTTCGGTGAAAGTGTCAATGCCAGAATGCAGATGCCACGGCACCAAAAACGAAGATCAGCGTTAGATTGGCGTGGCCCCGTGCTTCCATACCGCTTAGAGTCCGATGACAAGCGGCAGTGGTTGTGCTCCATGGATCCTATTCAGTATGACCTCGGGAGAGAGCCTCGACCTGATGATGAGATTTCGCTCGTGGTGCGCGTAGGTAGTAAAACGCGAATCGTGCCCGTTCGGTTTCGGATCCCGGAATCCGTGTTCGTCACGTATCCCATTCCATCGTAACTCAGCAGAACGGCACCCATTGTATGCGCGCAACTGCCTCGATAAAATTGAGCAATGAGTCGTCATCGAGCAGCGCCGCCTAAGCGCGGACTTACCCGCACTTGGCCGGCGGTGCAATATTCGCTTGCACTCGCCTGCCTAGTGGCGATAGGCGCACTTATAGGAATTATCGTAACTAGTCTGCTCCCTGAAGCCGAATCATCGCCTGTGCTTGTTTTGCACCCGGGCAAGACGGGTGAAATTCGCGTGAGCGGCAACGCGTCCTCGAGTCCATTTCCCTGGCGAGTAAGTGAGGCCGTAATTGTTGCGGCGCTTGGCACGGTAATTGCGTTATCTGCGTTCGTTCTCACTCTGCTACAGGCGCGAGCGTGGGGTAACCCCTCGCGGCGCTTTATGTCCTGGGCTTCGTCAATTGTAGTGGTCATGGTGATGGGTGTGCTGGCGTTTCTGTTTCATCAGCTCGGAAGTGCTGAGGCGAGTCGCGTTTCGATGTTCACGGTAGTTGTCTGGGCATTTGCGCTACCCGCTGGAACGTTATTGGTAATAATTCTTCGTGTGGCTATATCGAGCCGTCATCTAGAAAAAGACCGTAGTGCGCGCAACGACTAGGTTGTAATGCCGTCAGCGTGACGGCATCATCGTCCAGATCCGGATGGTGGGAAAGCGGAGAGGGCTTGGCGCCAGATTCGCGGGGGTGCCGGCTCGGCGGTGGGGGTCGGGATTACCGAAGCATGTACTACTTGCAGAGAGAAAGCCAGCCGACGTGATGGCCTGACACCTAAAGCGAAGGGTGTGACTGCACAGTAGATTTGCCGCCTGATTAGGATGTAGATGACAGCTTGCGTGTCTAGAGAGGCGGGGCAACTGGAGGAGCATCCGTGCAGCGGCGGGTACGGTCGAAACGTGAAAACTGGAGGTAGGCGTCATGACCCGGAGACTTGTGCTACTAGGAGCTGGAGCAAGCGTAGATGCCGGTATTCCAGCGTCTACGGCAATGACGGAACGGTTGGGAAGGGAGTTGGCCGATAGGGGGCGCAATCGGTACACGGGCGTCACGCATGCCTACAACTACGCCGTAGGAGCTCTTATCGCCCATCACTCTGCAGCAGGAGGGGACCCTTATGCGGGAATTGATGTGGAGCAGCTATTTTCGGCGGTACAAATGTTGGGAAGTCGCGATGAGCTAGAAATAGCGCCCTTTGTCGAATGGGCTCCCGCATTAGAGGCCCTAGGCCCTCCGCCTCGTGTTCCTGGTTTTTGGGAAAGAGACTTTAAACGAGCAATGGAGCGGAGGGGCGGAGACCCGGCTGCTGAAATTGTGAAGCTAATTACTTCCCAGACAGGGTCCAATTCAAGTACAAAAGTATTTCGTGAATTAGAGGCTGAGTTGCTTAGCGTGTTGACGCAGTCACTTCAAGTGGATCCTGAGCGCACTACGTACCTAGAAGGCTTGATCAGCCAAGAAGCCATGCCGGTTCGTATAGCAACTCTAAACTACGATCTAGCTCTAGAGACTGTATCTCGGCGTATGGGTAAGACATTAGATACGGGAATTGAACAATGGCGGGGTGGCTACGATTGGGAGTGGAAGTCTGCCGCTGACATCCATCTACTAAAACTACACGGATCAATCGACTGGACGATCCAAAACATTTCAAACCGAGGCCAGTTGCCGCAGCCGACGATATCAGTCAAAGGTGCGGACTCTATCGATTCGAGATTTCGTGCGCAACCCGGATTAGTCTTTGGGGCGCGGGGTAAGGTGCGCGCGGAGGGGCCGTTCTTGGCAATGCTGCAAGCATTCGATCTGCTCCTTGACCAGACGGATCAGCTTATAGTTGTCGGGTACTCGTTTAGAGACGAGCATATCAACGTGGCTCTCTCGAGGTGGGTCAATTCCAAAGCCGATCCGAAGTTAACAGTGGTTGATCCTGCATTTATGTCCGTTGCTCGATCTAGAGGCAATAACTATCAATCACGCCTCTTAGGCGTCGCTCAGAACTGGGATGCGGATTCTCAGTCTTATGTGTCGAAACTTGATCTTGAAGTAGTTCCCAAATACGCCCGTGAGGGACTCAAGATTGCGCTTGAAGACGCTTCCGATTGGAAGTATCGGGACGGGCGGCCTGGCCGTCCGGAGTGGCTGGGAGATAGTATTCCGGCGTAGTTAAAGTCTGTTGCGACAAGAACGGAAGTCGCGATCCAGTCCGGTCTGTTAGAGCATGAATTAGGCTAGGGCCGCGACGGCGAGAGCCAGCACGTGCTCAGAGGGAAGGGCAGCCTTCTCCGCTGGCGGGGGGAGGTCGCAGCTGGACACAGCAACAGGCGCCTGGTTGCCAGCGAGCGAGTATCGAACGATCGCGTCGTTCTTCTCCGTGGCCAGTAGCGGGCCGACCGTGTCCGTGTGATGCGGGCGGCGAAGCCGGTCTTTGACTAGGGCGACATAGAAGCCGAGCTGGCCGAGGTATTTGGACTTAAATTGGCCGCTCTTGTGTTCAATGACGACATACCGCAGTTGCACTACGTGGAAAAAGAGAAAGTCCACGATGAAGTCGTCTCCCTCGATGTCGATGTGCACTTGACGGCCGACGAAGGCAAACCCTTCCCCTAGCTCGCGGAGAGTGCCAATGATCTTGCCGACCAGCGCCTGTTCCAGCTCTCGCTCGGGTGCGTCTCCGTCGACGGCGAGGAAGTCGAGGACATATGCGTCCTTCGTGATCTGGTGTGCGAGGTCGGACTCGTAGGGCTTGAGCGCGCCGTCGAAGTTGGTAAGTGCTGCCTCAAGGCGGGTGTGCGCGGAGGTTCGGATGTGGTGCTCGAGTACGTTGCTGGCCAGCCGAGCGCGAGGACCCGGGAGACGTACCAGTCGCGCACCTTCTCGTCTGGGACGCGGTCGAGGAGGGTGGTGATGTGGCCCCAGCGCTATTGCGCAGCGGGTCGTTGCGCGGTCTCACCGGCCGGCCATGTCCGCGCGAAGGAGGCATGTAGATCAAGTTTCGGGGCAAAAAGGTCTTCATCTCGGGGAACTCCGCACGGAGGTCATCCGCTAGGCGCTTGAAGACGCCACTCCCCCACGCCTGCTGTTCCGTCTGTACGGCCAACGTCGTGCCGAGCTGTTAGTACAGCTGCACGAGTTCGGTGTTAACGCGTCGCTGCGCGACGTAGCGGGCTTCGCGCACGCGAGTCTTGAGCGCTACGAGGACTTCGTCGTACCCAGGGGTGTTCGCGTCGACTCGTCGACCGAGCGTACCGGTAACAGGCGGAGCGCGAGGTCTGGGCCCGGTGGAACGCCGAACTCACGACGATGCACACCACTACCCGCGCCCGATCCCGACGTCCCACGGTGTCGTACTGGCCCCTATTCGCGGCGTCGACTGCGGGCGAGCGCGTCTGAATTCGCTACCCCGTTCGGCTACCCGTGCGGACCACCGTGCAGCTCGGGCGCTCGTCCTGGACAGCGCCTCAACCCGGAGGCCCGCTGGTAGTACCTCGGCGAAGCAGCTTAAAAAGCTAGAAGTCCTTAGCTGTTGTTCTAGTAATAAGTTCGGCCTTGCTCAAACCCGCTTCAAATAACTCGTCCGCGACTATACGACGTTGCGCGCCAACGATTATGAGAGAAAAGATAAAATACATAAATAAGCCTACGGAGGCTATCGACAAGCTGATGAGCGCTCCACGAAAGAAGGCACCAATCCTTGCTAGCTGGTCTGGCGCGGCAATTGTGATAATAAGCGCCACGAGTGCAATTGAAAGGCTTGCGCCCGCCAGTCCAACTACCCAGGTGAGAATTGTGAACTTCATTCGCACAAGCGACTGAGCAGCAAGTCGAGTTGTGTCGCGGTCCCGAGCATGCTCAAGCGCGGACCGCGCCAGCCCCTCAGGCATGCTCTCGATGAGCTTCTGGGCCTGATCGAGTCGTCTCCGCAGCCGGTTGCCTCCGGTAGATTGGCTGGCACTCGACAGGAGGCCGACTGCACCGGTCGTACCGAGAACGGCGCTGATGAGCAAGGTCACGTTCGTCAGCTCCATGCGCCGATTCTATCGGCGTGTGAGGCCGTTCCGGCCTCTGGAGCCGCGTGTTCAGGGTTCTCGTCGACCGCGCACGGCGGTACAAGGCGGAGCGCGAGGACTGGGCCTGGTGGAACGCCGAGCTTACGACGATGCACCACTCCCCTAGCCCGACGTCCACCGTGTCGAGCCGGCCCCTCCTCGCGGCGCCGACTGCGGGTGAGCGCGTCTGGCCCCGCTACCCGCGATCAGCTACGCGTTCGAATCAACGTGCAGCTCTAGCGCTCGTTCTCGACGGCGCCCTCAACCCCGAAGCCCGCTGGCAGCACATCGGCGAAGCTGCCCGATCTGTTGGCTTAATTTAAACTATAACGGGGTAATCCTTTGACTCCTCGTATTGCTAAAACGACCACTAGGATCAGGAGTCCGGCTTCTATTAACATCGGGGCGCTAGTGATGAAGGATGTAAACACTGTTTTAGCTTTGGGATCTACCAAGTTGGAGATCTGCTGTGCAATCAGGTAGTAGAGCGGAAAAATAATTCCGAGTCCACCCATGATGAAGTCGCCCTTGGGTACGTGGACGATGAATAAGACCACTGACGCGATGGCGGTTGCCGCCAACGTAAGTAGTAGCGTCCGCAAGTCGCCTTCAGCTACAAATGCCATTCCTGTCAGCGCGAGCGCGAGCACTGCGACAACGCATGCTGAAATGAATCTAAAGGGGTTCTTGACAAGCATCGGTGTTGCTGGCGCCACCTGCGCTGCGAGTGCTGCCGGGTCCACCTGCGCTACGGTTGCTACCAGTGGAACAGGCTCCTGACGTGAGCCTTCACAGGTGGTACACCACCTGTGATTCGCACCGAGTGTCGTTACGGGTGGCTTAGGAAGCTCAGAAGTCGTCACGATCAGATGCTATCCAGCACGACCGCAATACAGTAGTGCCCCCCTGCGACCCCAGTTTGGGAGGGCCTTCGAGTGCTCGTCGAGCAGAGGAGGGGCTGCGCCGGCAGGCCGACGGGTGAGGCCATGCCGGCCCCTGGAGCCGCTACGCGGCGCTGACCGCCTGTTATTTCGTCTGTCTGGCCGGTCATCGTAGTTCGCTGCGTGCCTGCGTGCCCAACGAGTCGGACGCGGTCGCAAGCTCCCTTATTTCGCCCGACTTCTCGTGCACTCCGGCACTCCGGCTCTCTATCGACTCTTGCCGGACAGGCAAAAAAATCGGTTGAAGGGGGGAGAGAACCCATGAGCATCATCGAGAACACCACCACTACCAGGGGGGTCATCGAGCACATCGACCCGACCACTCTGGTCATCGAGGCGAACGTGTGACCCAGCGCTGCGCTGACCGTCGAGTTAATCCAGAGCATCAAGGCCAGCGGCGTCATCACGCCAGTCCTCGCGTGACGGGATGAGCACGGAAACGTCCTCGTGCGGGCCGGGCAGCGCCGCACCCTCGGAGCGCGCGAGGCGGGCGTGGCCAGGATCCCGGTCTACGTCATCGACCCGGACGAGACCACGACCGACCGCATCGTGCAGCAGATGATCGAGAACGACCAGCGCCAGACCCTGACTACGGCCGACCGCACGGCCGCGTTCCAGCAGCTCGCATTCGACGGCGTGACGATCATGAGCATCGCCCGGCGCACCGGCACGAAGGCGGCCGAGGTGAAGCGCAGCATCAAGGTCGCGGAGAAGCCCGCAGCCGCGGCCGCAGCCCAGGAGCACGACCTCACGCTCGACCAGGCGGCCGTCCTCACCGAGTTCGACGACGAGGACGCCAGGGCCGAGCTGATCCTGGTCGCCTCGACGGACCCGGCGCAGTTCGAGCACGCCACGCAGCCCGCCCGCGACGAGCAGAAGCGCCGCGAGGCCCGCCAGGTCGTCGAGGCGGACCTCACCGCCCACGGCTTCCACCTCGTCGACCGGAACGACCCCGAGGAGGCCGTCGCGTACGTGTCCCTGTACCGGCTCGCAACGGCCGACGGCGGCCGCGTGCAGCCGGAGCAGATCGAGGCGCTGGACGGCCGCGACCCGGTCGTCGACACCATCTGGAACGGCGACCCCCGAGTGAGCTACTAACTCCGCGACCCTGAGGCCCACGGCTTCCAGGCCCCTGCCGCGGTCGAGCAGCCCACCGCGGGCGGGCCGATGACGGAGGAGCAAAAGGCCGAGCGCCGGACGCTATTCGCCAACAACAAGGCGTGGGCATCGGCCGAGGTCGTCCGCCGCGAGTGGCTGGCCTCGCTCGTGACCCGGAAGCAGCTCCCCCACGGTGCCGCCCAGGTCATCACGTCCGGCGTCACCACCCACTGGCAGAGCGTCGGGACGGCCGTCCAAGACGGGAGCGCCCTCGCGCACGTCTTCCTCGGCGTCGAGCGCGCCTCGTACGGGGAGCCCGACCGGCTCCCCGCGCTCGTCGACGAGACGCCGAAGAAGGCGCAGCACGTGGCCCTGGCCATCGTCCTCGGCGGCATCGAGGCGTCGATCACGAAGGAGACGTGGCGGCACCCCAGCCACACCGCCGTGGTCTACTTCCAGCAGCTGGCGACGTGGGGCTACGGCCTGAGCGAGGTCGAGCAGATCGTCACCGGCGACCGGACGTTTGAGAGCGCCCCCGCCGAGTAGCAGCGAGGCACGTGAGCCCTCCCGGCCAGGGAGGGCCTACACGGCCGCCGGGCGGCCGGCGAGGGGCGATTCCCCTCGCGCTCCCCCGTCAGCCGGCGCACGCGCCTGGTCAGAGCGGTTCCGGGGCGAGGGAACCGAAGTGCAGGCCCCCGCCCATGCTGATCCCGAACCAGAGGACCGCGACCACGGCGGACGCGGCGGCGACCAGCAGCAGGAGCACGCCGGCGGTGACGCCCAGGCCGGACTTCGCGCGGACGGCGAGGACGCCGAGGGCGCCCAGCAGGAGCGCCAGGAGTCCGAGGACGATGCCGAGCATCATCAGTGCTGCCCGAGGGCGGCGTGGATGCCGCCCATGAGGGTGTTCGACCCAAACCCGAGGATTCCGACGTCGAACATCCGCGCGGACCAGAACAGGCGTTGCTCCGCGGAGTCGCGGGCGATGTACGCCACCACCTCGTCGCCGAGCAGCACCTCGAGCTCCGCTCGCCGCTCGATCAGCTCGAGGCGGGACAGCCGCTCCGACGCCTGCACGAGGAGCACGTGGCCGTCGTAGGCGACGCGCACCGGTTACTCGCGGATCCGCTGCACGCGGGCGTCGGTCATCAGGTAGTCCACGCTCTCGACGATAGGGCGCGCAGCGCCGGCGGCCGGCGGAGCACCGCCAGGCGGTGCACAGCCCTTGTCGGAGCCGTCCTGTGGACGGAGAGACGGAGAGCTCCGTGCGTCGGTGCACGCGGCGCCGCCGCGGAGGGGCTGACGGCGACGCTTACCCGTTGAGGATCGGCTTGAGGCCGTCGCCGAGGTTGTCGCTGACGTTCCCCACCGTCATGCCGAGCTCCCACGGGCGGAAGAACGCACATTGGTCGTCAGAGTACGTGCTGATGTACGCGACGACGCCGACGCCCTCCTCCACGACCTCAAGGTCGGCCATCTGAGGAAAGTCGCCGGTATGCGAGACGTGCTTGGACGCCTGAACCGTGATGAGATGACCGAAATAATGCATTTGTTGCGACTCACGTTGAAACTGGCCAACAGTTTCGGGCGTCATTGGATAACTGCTGTTTGTCATGACCGGATCCTAATCCGAGCACCGCACGCCGTGTCCCGGCACATCAAGCCGTCCGTCCGGCCGGCACCCCCGTTGAGCACCCCGCGGCGTTGCGCGCGGCACGGCCGCGCCCCCTGTTCCTGGGTGGGCCTCTACGTGCAGGGCCTCGAAGGCTAGCGGGGCGGGGCCCCGACCCGTCAAGCCACACTCCGGGGTGTTCGCCCGTCTCCGCTGCGCTACGCCGCGCACGCACCGCACCCGTTCCGCTATTTGGCCTCCGGTCCCCTGCGTTCTTCGGGCTTGACGGCCCACCCACACACCGCTGATCGGGAGGCGCCCCGCACGTAGGGGCAGGAAGGAGGGCGTCCTGAACGCTGACCAGTGGGTCGCGCTGGCTACTTCGGTAGTCCAGCTGGCAACGGCGGCGTTTACGTTCCTCGCCGGAGCGCGCGCTGTCACAGACAGCAGGCGCCGCCGAGCTGAACTCGGCGGCGTAAGCGCAAGGCAGGAAGGCGATGCCCGGGGGTCGCGGCAACGAGCCGCGGCCCCCTCTTCCTCGCAATTTCCCGCAGTCACCGACAGGAAGGAAGGCACCATGAACATCGCGTTCTTCGCGCTGTGCGCGGCGGAACTCGTCGCCGCGATCGCGCTCTACCGAGCGTCGACGAAGCGCTGAGCCAAGGACGCCGGGCCCGCCCCGAGCGGGCCCGGTCCTGCTGGTCGGCCTCAATCAGCACCTCCGATCGGCGCGCCTACGAGGCGGCCGATGCGGCCCATGACGCGTGTACTTCCACCAAATAGGAGACGAACGCGGAGCAGGAGACGAGCATGTACTTCGCGAGCGCCTGGTGGCTGGCGGGCGTCTGTGTCATGGCATGGCGGATGCCTCCCTCGTCAGAGGTCCACCCGTACAACTTTATCCAGCCCTCCTTCAAGACCGGGTGAATTGTGACGCCGCCGTTTTCTAGCTGGCGGAGGCCCCTACCCAGGACTGCGCTGTCGTTACCAGTAATCACTTTAACCATGGACTCGACCGCGGATATTGATTCTTTTATAGAATTGAGGTAGTCCGGCGTTTCCCGGTCTGCGAGCAGTTGCGTGGCTCGTTTGATATGCTGCCGGGCACCCTCGTACTGATCGAGCTCCGTGAGCGCAGCTATAGTGTTCGAGACCGCATCTGAGTCAACTTCGCTACCAACGGACGCAATTACCCCATCAATAAATCGGAACGCTACAAGGTTATCGGTAAATATCGTATTAAAGTGCTCGCTAATTTCAATCTGCTTACCGAGTTGACCGCGAGAAAAGTATCGCACATAATCTTCGCACGCATCTAATACCTTATTCCATTCGCCATCGAGGACCTGTGTCTTTATGGCCTCCATGACATAGCTGTCAAATGGTTGCTCATCACGGCGGCCTTTCAGGGTGTACAGCCAGAGGCTCGTGATTACCTGAGCGAGCTCATTCTGCAAGTCTCGCTCACTTACCGTGCGGTACGTCAAGTAGATCATGTTCCAGATCTCGTCGCGCGTCTCCGTGTCGAGAGAGTTGTGCTGATAGACGGAGCGAATCGGCTCGAGTCCGTGGCGCTGCGAGAAGGAGTGGGCCATGGAGGAAGCCTATAGAGCCCGCACTGACGGCGCCGAAGCCGGCTCGGCAGCCTTCGACACCAGCGCCTACATCGGCGAATGGGCGGACGGCGACGCCGAGCTCGTCAAGAGCACCGCCGCCCGCGTGCTCTGCGCAGTGCACCGTATCGCTTAACCCGCAGGAAGATGCCGAGACGGCCGACGAGCCTGCCTGACCCCCGGCCCTCGCGGTCGGCCCAGCCGGGCCGGCCGTGAGGGGGCCGGCAGCCCCATCACACTCTCCCACCAACGGGCCCGCACGGAGGCTGGCCCTACCAATCGGTTCTACGCGGGCTGCTCACCGACCAACTCGGTGGAAGCATCCGGAGTCTCGCTGCTCGAGCGAGCCGAGGCCTTGGGCTGTCGCTTCTTTGTGATGGTCGTTGTCACCCACGCGGTGCCAAGCAGAGCCGCACTCACTCGTCAAAAGAGCCGACGTGCATAACTGATGGATCTGGACCGGCATCGTCTTCAACGACGGATACGGCCGCCTATGGGTCGACGACGCAGGCCGCGAACAGCGGGCCGTACTGCCCTCGCACCACGCCTACTAGGACGTCACCGCGGAGGCGCTCCCACTGGCCGATCTGTTACTGCACTCGTGCGACGTTCCCTTGTCCGTGCCCGTTGACGTTGACACCGCACCTTGCACCGGCGCACCCCATGAGCGTTCTCGATCGCGCGCAGAGAGGGCGACACCTTAACCTCTGGGTGACGACGCCCTACGGGCACCGTGCGCGCGTCGATCGGGCCCGCCTCTCCCGCGAGCTCCGCGACGATGTGCAGACCCATGGTCAAGATCCTGATCACATCCGCCGATCCCTTGAAGGCAATAAGTGCGGACCAACCCAACCTGTGGTGATCCGGACCGAAAGTAAGGTGGGCTACCTAGCCCGCGACCTGTGTTCCCCACCGTGCGACTCGCCCACCTGAGCTTCGTCCACGCGCTGCTCGTCGTCATGCGCCGGTGTTCCCACGAGCGTGATTGTCGGGCCCTTCTTGACGTCGCGAACCGAGATGCCGAGCCGGTCGGCGACCTCCTTTCTGGAGACACCGAGCGAGAGCATCGCCTGAATGACCGCGTCGAGCTCCGAGGTCTTGGCCGTCCGCTCCATGGCCGCGCGGTCGCGGACTACCTGAAGCTCCTGCTCCGCGCGCTCGTCGATGTCGTCGAGCACGCCCGCCGCCACGAAGTAGTCGGCCGCGAGCTGCTCGAGTCGATCCTCTCGGGCGCGGAACTCGGCTGCGTGCGTGCGTGCGCGCTTGCGCGCCGCGACCTGTCGAGCGCACTTGCGGACCTCTGCCATGTGGACCTCCTCGTAATGTGGGCGGGCATCACTATGCCGCCCCTCCCCCGACGCGCGTCCGGGCTGTGCACGGGTATGCGGAGCCCTCCGCGTCCGAGCTTCCGGCGAGCCGACCGCGGCCGGCTCGCCGGAAGGGCTCCGACGCGCTCCCGCTCGCTCACCGTCAATCGTTCCTCCCTCGGCTCGCTCCCTCCGCGGTCGCAGCCCTTCCGGCGCAGCATCTCCGATGCTGGCTGCCCCTGATCGCTCGTCCCTTGCTCCCCTGTGCATCACACCTCTGGCATCAGTGATCAACGAGGTACCGTCCTGCGCGTGATGACGATGCACATCCTCTCCGCGGGGGACGGGTATGCGTACTACACGAGCGAGATCGCGACCGGTGATGTGCCCCGGGAAGCGGGCCGTGAGCTCGGCGACTACTACACCGCGGAGGGCAACCCTCCCGGCGTCTGGATGGGCTCTGGGCTCGACGCGCTTGGTGTCTCGGGCGCGGTCACCGAGGAGCAGATGAAGGCGCTTTACGGCGAGGGACTGCACCCTGACGCGGAGCGCATCATCGCCGAAGCGCAGGCCGCCGGCGCGAGCGTGGACGAGGCGACCGCGGCAGCCAAGCTCGGCCGCGCGTACTACGCCTATGGCGCCGGCGGTAGCGACCTCCGCGAGAAGATCGACGAGGGATACGCCCGCTTCGAGCGCATGAACCACCGCGAGCCCGACGCCGCCGAGCGCCGCGCCATCCGCACCCGCGAGGGCGCGCGGGCGTTCAGGGCCGCGAAGGGCCGCGAGCCCGCGGATGCGGAGGAGCTCGGCCGGTACATCACCGCCGCGTCACGTCCCACGCAGCAAGCCGTGGCCGGGTTCGACCTCGTGTTCTCCCCCGCGAAGAGCGTCTCCACGCTGTGGGGTCTCGGCGACGACGAGACCCGCCGCGCGATCGAGCAGGCCCACGAAGATGCCATCGCCGACACGGTGAAGTACCTCGAGCGCGAGGCCGTGGCCACGCGCGCCGGCCGCAACGGTGTCGCGCAGATCGACGTCGACGGCGGGATCGTCGCGACCCGGTTCCGTCACTACGACTCCCGCACCGGCGACCCGCAGCTGCACGATCACCTCGTCGTCGCGAACAAGGTCAAGGGCTCCGACGGCAAGTGGCGCACCATTGACTCCAAGCTCCTCCACCGCCAGGGCGTAGCTGCCTCGGAGTTCTACAACTCGCGCGTGATGGAGCGGGTCTGTGACGCCCTCGGCGTCACCACCGAGCACCGCGTCGTCACCGCCGGTAAGCGGCCCGTGGTCGAGATCGCGGGCATCGATCAGGGCCTCCTGACGGGCTTCTCGACCCGCTCGACCGACATCCGCAAGCAGCTCGCGAAGCTCGAGCGGGAGTACACCGCCGAGCATGCGCGCACCCCGAGCCAGGCGGCCCGCATCAAGCTCGCGCAGCAGGCGACCCTCGACACCCGCCCC
>Ga0265797_10002599_pt1 | contig 30047 bp, 24 predicted proteins | sample P2T30metagenome_FD_192433 | JGI IMG/M metagenome (GOLD analysis project Ga0265797, IMG submission 192433) | Plant litter microbial communities from East Loma Ridge, Irvine, California - P2 T30 | ecosystem: Environmental > Terrestrial > Plant litter > Unclassified | place: USA: California...
TTGATCGCAGGGTTGTTGTGGGGTTTGGCGCAATAGATGCACTGGGCCGGTCTTGCATGAATGTAGCATGCTGAAATATTTATTAAAAAGAAGAAAAAGCTGCTGCACGCCAAAAAGCACAACAAACCCACATGGTCTCCCTGCTTCTCTCAGTTTGCATAACCGATGTGATCTTGTTTTGCCGTCTGGACCACGGGAGATTTGCATGAAGATGTGGTATTTCGTATTTTCTACAGTGAGGATATCGTGAGGGTTTTGTGATCGCAACGCTTCCTCAGATCTTACATTTTGGTGGCTCAAACCCAGCCGAATGCCAAACAATTTCCTTTCCATGTTGAACGCCTCGCTATGCAAACAATCCCAAATGACGTTCCGAAAGTCTGTGCTTACTTAAACGTACCTTTAAACATGACCTGAGGTGCATCACCGCTGCTGAGGTGGCGGGTAGCCCATTGGAGGCGGGAAACCAGGCGGCGGTGCTCCCATGCCCGGAGGTGGGCCACCAGGAGGCATACCAGGCATGGCGTTAGGATAGCCCATCGGAGGCTGAGCAACAGGGCCACCATAGCCGGCTGCACTTGGTGGAGGCCGAGGAGGCAGACCAGCATTCGAAGGAGCGTGAAGTGGCGATTGGTTGTACTGTCGAGGCGGCATGCCAGGCTGGCTTTGAGGTGGCGGGCCAAAGCCACCGGGACCTTGTGGACTGGGACGATGAGGAGGGCCACCGTTTGGAAAACCGTAGGGTCCTGAGGGCGGGGGCGCGTAACCTGGTCCTCCAGGCGGGAAGTTGCCGTATGGTGTTTGCGGTGCGCTGGGAGGTCCACGGGAGCCCATACCTGAAGGTCCGGTGGGAGCGTTTGCGGGCATGACGAGACTGGCAGGCATGGCTGGGATGGCGACTTCGACGTTGTTCTTCTTTGCTTGCGCGGCGAGGGCACGCTCTGCTTGGTCTCCGTGACGCTCGCCCTTGCCGTCTTTCTTGAATGCGTACTGCACCGTGATTTCCTTGTTCATGAGGTACTGGCCGTGCATGTTTGCGATAGCGTCGTCCGAAGCGTCGAAGGAAGCGTATGAAATGAAACCGTAGCCCTTGCTGAGATTTGCCTCGTCGCGGGCGACCTTGGGCGGTGCGACGAGTGCGCCGAAGCGTGAGAACGTCTCGAAGAGCATCTTCTCTTCCACCATCGAGTCCAGGTTACCGATGAACAGCTCTGCTCCCACGCCTGCGCTGCCTCCTAGACCGGCTGCGCCTTCAGGTCCTCCTGCTCCTCCTCGTCGGTCTGCGCTGGCCTTGTTGACTCGGATTGGCTTGCCCCAGAGGCGGATCTGGTTCATGATCTTGACGGCATAATCGGCGTCGTCCTCGGACGCGAACTCGACGAAGCCGTAGCCTTGGTGTGTTTGTGTCACGCGGTCCTTGGGTAGATGTACATTGACGATGGGGCCGGCTTGAAGCATCAGCTCCCAGACTTGCGAGTCGGTGGCTTGTTCTGCGAGGTTGCCGACATAGAGAGTGCTGTCCTTGTCTTGTTCCCTGCGATGCGCGTGTAAGCAGCGGTTTGCGATTACTCGTGGTTGATATGAGGAATTGCCGCGAGCTTACCAATGTCTTGCGCCGGACATGTTTGCGACCGCACTTCTGTGCAAAGGAGAGTGATTGAGGGAGTTGTGCTTAGCGGTGCAGTGGTTGTGTTCAGGTAGTCGCGCGGTCATGTAAAGCTGCTGCTTCTGAGATGGCTTGGCATCAAAAGTTGAGTTACTGTACCGTCTCCAACGTAGCCGACCACAAGAAGCAGCATCACGATCCAACACAACACGCATCTCTCTTCAATCCAATCCAACACAAAAACCACAAATCTCACATAATGGCCTGGTTGCAATTTTCCGAGGAGACCAAGGTACGCCCGCCGCACGCCTCTGCGCAACCTTCCATCGGACCCCCGACCTGGGACAAGGAAGCGCATACGCCTTGAGTACCATGCTAACAGAGACTGCTACAACAGGAGCGCATCGCCCGCGTCATTGGTTTCTCCCAAGTTGCTGTCCACTACGGCTACCTTCCCCTGATCATCTACCTTGGTTACACCCGCAGCAACCCCAGGCCCAGCCTCATCAGGTAAGGACTTCGAGGAGAAAGAGTAGACTATGACGGGCAAGGTATACTGACGTGCTGGACAGGTTGTTCTCTCCCCTCGCCCAGTAAACGGATTCAGCTCGACCCTAGATGATGGAAAAGATGACTTGAGGAGTTGGAAGGGGTGTGTACGATAAGAGGGCGGAAACATGGCCGATGTAAAAAGAAAAGGAAAGGACAAATCCACAGGACGTGGATGGAAGGCATGCGCCTGTCCTCCGATGTATGCATGGTGTGGCGCTCGGTTTTTGACGAGAATGCTGGTGCGCGCAAATACGGCGGCTCTACTAGCAGAGATGTACAGATATCCCATCGCCGACGAATCGAACGGCGTATTTCTCTTGATTTATGCATACCCGAATTGTTGTCAGATGTGACGAGGGAGAGAGGATAGCACAAGTGAGAAGATGGCTGGCATTATTCATTTGTACTGTACAATGCTCGCCTCAACAGCTGACCACTCACCCAAGCAAGGCACCACCTGACAATTTGTCCACCAACAGCTCTACGGGCTCCTAGGATATGTCTCGAGGACCATCGCATATCCAGGCACATCTCGCATCAAAGCAACCAAGCGTGCCGACGCACTGAGAACCGCATGAGCTCAATCACTCCTCAGAGTCCTCTGCCTTGACACCATCCTCGGCCTCCTCGGCAGCAGCAGCAGCGGCAGCCTCAGCCTCCTTCTGCGCCTTAGTCTTCCTGCCGCCCTTCTTCTTCTTGGTAGGAGACTCCTCAGCCTCGCCATCAGCCTCGGCCTCAGCAGCCTTCTCCTTCCTCTTCTTGCCACCGCCACCCTTCTTCGCCGGCGTGGCGTCCGCAGCCTCGGGCTCGACGCCGCTCTCCATGGCCTTCTTAATCTTCTTGGTGGTGTTCTGCATGCCCTTCTTGTAGCTGTCGACGGAGGCGGCGCCGTACTCGCGGGTGGCTTTGTCCCAGTCAACCTGTCAGGGTTGGTTAGCGATGCACTCGAGGGAGGTAGGGAGAGGATCTTGCTACTTACTGCGTTGGGCTCGGTCGAGTTGAGGTAGGTGCAGACGATGCGGTCTTTCTCGACCTCGCTGAGGAGGCCCTTGGCGTGCAGGTAGGAGAGGGTGGAAGACATTGCGTCTGTGGTGGATGTTTGTTGTTTCGGTTGTGATGTGTTTGGTTGAGAATACGTTCTTGTGGGAGTGAAATTTTTGGGTTGAAAGAGGAATTGGAAAAGTCCAGAGCAGAGAAGACTGTAGCGGCTGCGGCGTAAAAGGTTGTCTGCCTAGAAAGCAGCTGGCATGTGAATGTGACCTGTTCGAAACAAGCCCGTGAAATTTGATACAAGCGTTACTTGTGTCACTATGCAAATTGACGTATACCAGGCAACAGCGCCCGACCAGTGAAGTGGAAGACTTGTACAGTGAGAGTAGAAGGAAGAGTGAAGACACAATAGTTTTGAAATGTGGTTTCGTTGAGGTAAACTCAGGTGAGCTGAGACAGCAACTAACCGACTTCCTTTGCCCGACAATCTGTTCAAGACTGAAGAGCTCTCAATCCACTCAGAATCTCACTTCCAACAGCACTAGCCACCAGCTGCTCATTCAATCAAAGTATGCCGATCATCGTCGAGGTGACTGAACCAAGTAGTGGTGTCCTCCTAGCCCTCGTCGGTAGGCTCGCTCTTGACGGTAGCGTCGTCCGCATCAGCAGCTGTGAGCATGTTAGTCAAAGTAATTGTCGTAGAGGATCGAAAAGAAAAACTCACAATCAGCCAGAGTCTCGACGTTCTTCTTGCTCTTGCGGGCCTTCTTCTTGGTGGAGGAGGCGACCTGCTCGTCATCGTCGTCGTTGTCGTCCGCCGGAGTAGTCTTACGCTTCTTGCCACCGCCCTTCTTGGGAGTGGCGGAGGTAGAGGCAGAAGCACCGGTCTTGCCACCAGCGTTTTCGACCTTCTTCAGAGCGGCGTTGGTGCAGACTCTCATGCTCTCGACGGACTTGGCGCCGAACTCGCTGGTAGCCTTGTTGTAGTCGATCTGGCTCGATTGTTAGCAAGCGATCTAGAGCGAAGGGAGAGGGTATACCGACGGTGTCATCCGGGCGGCGGTTGAGGAACAAGCAGGCGAAGCGAAGCAGGTCATTGCTGTTGACCTTGTCCTTTGCGATGCTGAAGCTGTTTGTAAGACATCGTGGGTGTAGTTGAGCCGGTTGTGTACCTGCAAGCTGGTGTGAGAAGCTGGATAGACAGATGTCGGTGTGTGAGTAGGAGGGAATGAGATTTGGACAAGGTTAGGTCAAAGTATGTGTAGTCAACAATTTCTTGGGGTGCAGAGGAGAAAGGCGGCTTTGCCAAACACAAGACCGTATAGCACACTCACATACGTAGGTGAGCATGTGACAGCGAGTGAACTGAAACTGAGCTCCGTTTGTCCTGCCAAAATGAGCAAGTTTCATCGCCTCCTTCACGTGCCATTAGCTCACCTATACTCACCTATGCTCACCGGTCGCTCGACGGCTAGTCCCGGACCTCCCACCCTGCTGCCTATAAAGACTTCGACCACTTCCGCTCTATCCCTCCCTGGATGCGACCTCGAACCACAATTACCATCCACTCACACCTGTCCCTCCGACACCATTGTTGTCCGAGGTACCACCATCCGAGGCCAACACACCACTCTACAACCAACAATTCAAAGAACAGCACCCACGATGGCCCCGAAGACTGTCGTCGGTCCGGAAGAGGATGTGAAGTTCCTCCTCACCATCATCAAGCAGCTGTCCGGCACTGTGAGTATTTCTGCTTTGCCGTAAACCACAAAACCACTCGCTAACTCTTCCTCAGCCGGACTGGCAGAAGGTCTCCGACGAGCTCGACCTGCCGTCCAAGGGTGCTGCGTAAGTCCATCACCCTGCTCTGCAACCTGACATCAAGTGACTGACAATGTTCCAGTGCGAAGCGTTTCTCTCGTCTTCCCGCGAAGTACGACATCGTCATGCCGAGCAAGACCAGCGCTTCTCCAGACGCTGAAGACACCCCGAAGACTCCCAAGAAGAACAAGGGCAAGACGGCTCCCAAGAAGCCGACCGCCAGCGCCAAGAAGCGCAAGACGGTTGAGGTCGAGGCCGAAGACGAGGACGCCGAAGAGGACGTCAAGGCTGAGTCGGATGACTGAGCTGTTGGTTCACCATTACAGCTGCACCTCAGCGCTGTTTCAGGATTGATCATTTCGACTTTCGGTGCTGTTAAGACTTTACTCGCATCACGTAGCAGGTCGGGAAAGGTCAGAGCAGAAGCCACAGTCTACACTTGAGCGAGTTAGTAACATTAAAGCGACGCTTTCCGGCCGCGATTTGCAAACTGTTCCTCCTATTGTTTGAATGTGTTTTGCTCAACCAGAGTGCCGACCGACAAAAGTCGCTGGCTCCATGTTAATGTCCTAAAAAACGGATCTCGCTTATTTGAAGTGTGATGGTCCAAACTTATTGACTTGCGCAATGTGTATTATGGAGGAGAAAGTGGTGTGTGGCAGAACGGATGAAGTGAAGTCTGAATGGCGCGGGCCAAGCTTTCGATCGCCCGCTTCGCTTTGCCCGACTGACCAAGGGACTTCTGGCTTCAACCTTTCATCAACAACAGAAGCCAGAGAGATTAATTCAATATCAATTGTGTTGGATTGATGTCCCTGAATTCTTGCTAGGGTTGGTTGTCATTCTCTAACAATTGTACATGTATCCGATCATGGCCATGCACCGGCACACACCAACGCCGTATGACATCAAAAGCATTACAACATCCGTCGCAACAAAGCTCCAAACACACGCGTTCATTGCATAACATCGTGACACCATGTCGACGTCGGGTTATTCGCTTTATGGAGCCTCAAGCACAACTGCTCAACGTCAGCAACGAACGCCATAAGAAGACGGCCATCAAGGACGTACAATGTCCTAATTAGCGACTTTGCCATTCTTCTCAGCCCAAGCGATGCACCTCCTGCGGACGACAGAGCTTCTGGCGCTCTCAATGGTCTCATTGGAGAACATGTTCCGGTGGAAACTGAATCTGCCCACTGCCATCAAAGTTGAGACAATGGCGAAGCCGAAGACCACGGTGATAATGAGGACGATAAAGTCGACCAACAATGCCTTCTCAAGTTGCGATAGCATGGCTGGACAATGTGTTAGACAATTTGTATGGAAGACATGATAGTGGAGCGCGTACTGATATAGTAGGGGTAGTATGGTATTTTCCTTGAAAAGAGTTTGATCAATCTGTCTTGTTCTCGCTCGAAAGATCTGGTACATGCAAGGTTGGTTCACAAGACTGACTGAATAGATGCGACACCAAAAAAGATCAGATGCAGGCCCTCTCCTTATGAAGCAAATGCGCGGCCAGCAAAAAATACTTCTGGCCAGTGCTCGTTGTCCTCCCCAACTGTCCTCAATCGGCCACAACCCAATTCCCAGCCTCAATAGCGAAATCTCCCAACCAGTCCAAAACCTTATTGATCACATCGGTGTAACAAATAAACCATCTCCCCACCGAGAAGTCTCGCTGTACAGCCCAGCGGAAAGCATACACCCTCCTTGGAAACTTCAGATAATACACCATCCCCCATTCGCGCGGTGTGTCGATCTCAGCCGTGCCCCAGTCGCCGCCGAAAATCCATAAGGCGCATTCGACGGATAAGCAGAAGCCGACTGCTTTGAAGATAAGGCGGAGCGTGTCTCCTGCAGCCGCCAGTATTAACCAGAGGAGGCTATAATCTCGACGGCTCCGGAGGCTGTCATAGTATGCGCTGTAGTTTGACGGGTTGATGAAGCTGTAGGCTTCGGCCAGGATTGCGAGTAGGACGATTGTGCGAACGATGTATGCTGTGCATTTATATAATTTATAGAGCGACCTTACGATTGAGGGCATGGCTGGATAGAAAGTTAGTTTCGGTCGTCCGACTTGTTCATGCACGTTCGACATCTATACATGGAGTTTGAAATATGGATTCCACATACCTGTTCGCTTTTCGTAGCTCTGCGTTGATTTGACACCTTGTATGGCAGTGATGTTTACACTTGGTATTACATTCGAAAGCACGATCAACCACAGCGAATATGTGTAAAGGTTCGCCGGCAAGTTCTTCTTTGAGATGGCTGTAAGATTAACGAGAGGACGATCAGCTTTAGAGTTGAGGACTCCAGATCAATCAGCATCCACGACGTTCTTACAGATGGTCATCATATCTGCAATTTGCGGCACGAGCAGCCGTTCCGGTGGGTGCAGGACGACGTGGGCGAAAACTTGTCGCATTTGGTCTCGCTACTAACAGAAACTATCAATCATGGTATCATGCTTCTTCCCGTCTTACCTGTCTGAGGCCAACTAGCAGACCAGTGCTTAGTGAGCCTTCAGCCACGCGAGCATCTGCGAGAACGCCTCCTTCTGCGCCTGGACGATGCTCTGATCCTCATAATTGCCCGTCACCGCGAATCCGTGCGGTACGCCGGGGTATACTTGCAGCTCATGCTCAAGACCTCTCTCCTCCATGTCCTTCTTTCCAGCCTCCCTGACCTCATCCGGGAATAGCGGGTCGCTTTCAACTGCGACCACGCTCGTGGGTACCTTGACACCCTGAAGATCGGACTTGGTCAAAATGCCGTGTGCAATCGCCGCACACTTGACCATAGGACCCTGCTTCACCATGCCCTCCTCTGCCTGGGTATCTGGGGCACGCTCGCCCTGTGCGACGTCTTGATGAAGCTCGCTGCCCAGCAGCAGAGCGTACTTTGCACCGAAGCAGTATCCAGCTGCGTAAATGCCACCTCCATTCTCGTATGCATCGGCGTACTCTTCCTTGACTGATGTGAGGACTCGGTGTAGGATCGGAAGCACCTTCTCGGGTGTATGACGAGCGAGCCACATGTCGATCGTGAATGACTTAGCTGCGCTTGCGATGCCAAGCTTAATTTGCTCGATTATGGAAGGGGTGGGGTTGGAGTCAGTCGGAGCGGTAGAGGTTGTGTTGGTAGCAGGGTCGCCTGCGAATCTGTGCGATTGTGTCAGTCAAGTCTCTCAAAGACATCTGTGTAGACAAAAGCATACTGATCAGGCATGACCACGAGGAAGCCTTCTGAAGCGAACTTGTCGGCCTGAAGTTGGTTGTTGGTGCTCTGGACTCCTGTGCCTCCAGTAAGGAGGAGTAGTAGTTTGCTGGGCGCATGAGGATAGTCGGCTGGCTTGGTGATGTAGACTTCGACATCGTCAAACTTGGTGATTTCCTAGTAGCAACGTATCAGGTTGAAGTTCGAAGCTCTCATCTCAATGGCACTCTTACTCCAGTGGGCTTTGCGCCAGTAGCTGTAAGCTTGTCAGCAAGCTGCTTCAGTAGGAAATAATTGCTGCAAACTCACGGGATGGTCGATCTGTGCGGCAGTGTTCCTATTCCTACCATTAGCACTTATTTACCTGCCTTTCAGCAATATGGTAACATACTCCAAGACTGGCACCTTGGTCGACAGCGGTGTCGCCAGGGATGGCACTCTGCTCGGCGAGGTCGCTCTCGGGCGCCCGTGTGGCGAGATCGGGTTCAGACATGGTCGTGTATTGTAAGGTGAACAGTATGTTCAGCAGGGCAAAAGGTGTGTTTGTTGTGAAGATGCCGATCATGTGAAGACCGGATGGAACAACAAGGGTTCATCCAAAGTGGGGCAAACTATGACGTAGTGCTGGAAGCTCTCATGTTGGATGGTAGGTAGATGCACGTGTAACCATTGAGATGTGTATTGGTATCGAGATGCTACTGTTCATAAACGAGCCTATCGCTGCAATCGAACGGGAAGTACACGCTGCCAGACAACTCCAAGTGCACCTGCTTGATCGTCGCAACATGAATGAGATCTAGATCTTGACATCTTTAGGAAACAGGGTATGGGGTTATCAGTATATGTAGTAGTGCCCCTTTCTCGTGTCAGGTCTGCGAAGGCAAACATACATGTAGGCACGCAAATAGATGCAGATGCAACCGGAATACATAACCACCACAAAATTAGACATTCATACTGCCCCAATCATCAATCCTCCACTAAACACACGCAACACTCACAACCTCACTCCTCCCTGACCTCCCCCTTATAAACCTTCCTAACCGCCTCCTCCAACGCCTTCCCCCTCGCCCCCGTAACCGTATCCTCCAAATCGCCGTCCTGGAAAATCGTAAACACCGGCATCTGGCTCACGCCCAGCTCCTGCGCAATATCGCCCGCCGAATCCGTGTCGTACTTGTAAAACTTGGCTTCGGGGAACTGCTTGACGAGTTTGTCGACGAACGGCGCGATGGCTTTGCACTGCGAGCACCAGGTGGCCGTGGCTTGCAGGATGACGGTGCCGTCGGCGTTGCTGGCTTTGAGGTATTCGCGGAGGGTGCGGAGTTCTTCCATTGTTGGCCGGTTTGATGTTGGGGTTTGGAGAGATGGGTGGGCGTGGAGAATGCTTGCGAGGGCTGCTCTCTTAACGACGGTTATTCTTGATGCGCTGGAGCTGTGACTGATGATTGTTTTGCGATGAGGCTTTGACGAACAATCGTTGTGCTTATTACGTAGGTTGTATTATATCGCAGTGCTGTCCCTCGATTATTGATCGTCGGCCAGCTGCCCCGCCACCTCCACGCCCGGCCAGATGGGAACTGTCACGACTCGTTTGCACCATTATTAAACGATCTATAATTCTACATGCTCGAGTTGCATAGATGAGACTGGCCAATCATTACATCTGAGGAATCATCTCATTACTTTTGCTACATACAAGCAAATCGACTTTTGCTCAACGATATCGCTAAGCAGCAATGTCCATTATTCAAAGGTGAGTACACCGTCGCGCATCAGCGTTCGGTGCTCCACTCGTTTTCATTTCGTCGTGCTGTTGATACTGTCCACTGTTCGAAAGAAACCTATCTCACAAACAGGCTATCCGAGTCCTGGTTGTAGAGCTTGATGATGTTGGCCAACTTGTTTGCCTCAGCAGCGAAGTTGAGCGGGTTGGCATATTGCACCTGGTAACGAACTCTGTGAAATGAATTAGTATCGCATGCATCGTAAACATTATCGTCGACATTCAAGAAAAATACCTCTGCTGGTCCTGGAAAGTGTCCATCCTCGCCTTGCACTTGAAGACGAAGGTCTTGCAGTTTGCGTCTGTAAACAAGGCTTCCTCCTTGGTAGTCTCGCCCTCCTCACGCATCGCCATAAGGTCGTTCGCAGGCACGCCCATGATCTGTATGCCGCACTCGTTGAAGCATGAGAGCCAGAGCTGGCCGGTGTGGTCGCCAACGTTGATGGACATGATGTAGCGGTAGTCGGGACGATCCCAGGTCTTGTCGCACTTCTCACACCTCCACTCGCCAGGGTTGATTTCCACAACCTTCTTGTTGCAGCTCTCAGTCTGGCAGGCAGGATATGCCACATTGTCCTTCTTGACGTACAGGATTGTAGCCTTGACGCTGAACCAGTCGACATTCTCGCCCATTCCGAGGTTCTCCTCTGAGATTTGCGCGATCGTCTTGTGCTGGTCGTTCCTGCCGCCTGATGTAGCACCAACTGCACCCATGACATTTGCGTGAGACTGGAAAGACTCCGTGCTACCGCCTGCATCGTACCAACCCTTAAGCTTGTGCGCTTGGTCGATATCAGGGTCAACAGTCATGCTGCCGGAAGAGAGTAGCGATAGTGAGCGGCCACCAAAGTCAGAGACCTTGACACCCTTGAAAGCGATGATGCTCTGCGGCTGAGCATCGAAGCTTTGTGCGCTGTTTCCCCAGATAGTGAGACGGACATTGAATCCAGTGTTGTCAATCAGAGTGAGCTCGCGCTTGTTGTAAGGCTTGCTCGTCGTCTTTGAGACAATCTCGTTGACTTCGCCAACTTCCGACAGAACTCCAATACAGTCGATCGTGGTGTCCTTCTCAACAGTCTGGAGGTCCGCAAGAGTCGTGAAGTTATAACTCACTTGCGGAACACCAGCGTCGTCCTCAGCCTTCTCGATTTGCGTGTCTTTCTCAAACGTGAGCTCGTAGTCGTTGTTGACGTTCGAGAATTGCTTCTTCGCAAGCTGCACTCGGCAAGGAGCGGAGACGTAGTATGTGTTGCCCTCAACCAGGACGTCGTACCACTGATCCACCGCGTCGTTGAAGCCTGTCGCTCTAATCTCACCAGACTCGTCCAGGAAGTTTACACTGAAGAGCTTGCCCTCGCCGTTCTTGTTGTGCCATGTCTTGATCTCTCCCTTGTGCGAACACCTCGCCTTGATAGTCCACTTGTGTGCGTATGGCGACAGAGCTTCGATGGGGAAGATGTTCGCGTGACTTCCGCCGCCGGTCGCTCTCGAAGGAAGGCTGCGTTGCTGTGGCTGTTGAGGCTGTGCTCTTTGCTGTTGCTGCTGTCCGTAGAAGTTGCCTCCGCCAATGTTTTCGGGCTGAGCCTGTGGCTTCGTCTCTTCCTGGCCCTCTTGCTTAGGGCTCTCCAGCGCACTAGGTTGTCCAAGCTTCTCTGGCTCGCCATACTCCTCCAATACCTCCAAGTCGATCACCACCAGAATGAGCCTCTCCTTGACCATGTTCGCCTGGAACGACTTCAGCTTGCAGATGCTGCCCTTCTTGAGCTTGCCCTCGGTCACTATCCAGTTTGCCTGCTGAGTGATCATGCTCTGGATGAAGTTGAGCGAGTCGTTCCACACGACTCTGTAGCGCTCTTGACCGTTCGCGCCGGGTGCCATGGGCTTGATCTGCACACATTGCACAATAGGCTCGTGGACATCCTCACCGTCGGAGATGCGACGGAGAGCGCCGTGTGTGAGGGCGCTGGCCGCGTCCATGATGTGATCTGATGAGAATGAGTCGTCCGAGTTGAAACACAAGAGTATGTCAAAAGTGTTGTTAAGGGAAGGGTTGAAGGCGGTGGTGTTGCTCGTGGCGGTAGCGGTGTTTGATGGTGGTAAAGTTTGGAGGGGCGGCTGCTGTCGACGACGCGCGCGCGACGCGTTTGGGGAAAGTGCGACCATGTTAGGCAGCAACGGAAATCAGGCAGAACCCCACCTCGAACTCAAATGACGAAGGCCGACCGACGACGCAGATATATATCAATTCACTTGGATTCCGTTCTCTAGATGACAGCTGCCTAATATATGCGGCTAGATAAAAGTTGCGATCTCTCTGGCAAGATCTGCAAGCCGCGAAGGCAACAGCGCATACCAGAGCCAATGAATCCATATACACAATCACGCGTCAGTAAGAGACATGGTCAAATGTAGAGTATACAATCATACACACTCGCACGCTAAACTACCAAATACAAATGCCGGAGAAATAGAAAATCCTTCTCTACCAACCTCTCCTCTTACCCCTCTCCTCGGCACCCTTCTCCTTAATCCTAGCCTTCTTCGCATCAAACTTCTTCTTCTTCTCCTTGGCCCACTTCTCAGGCTCACTGACAGCCTCGATACGTCTCTTCCTCCTGCGCTCGTCACGCTTCTCCATCGACGCCTTCTTAGCTTTGCCCATTTCTGCAACGTAAGCCTCAGATCCAAGCTTCTTCTGCAAGAGATCGAGCGTCTCGCGTGCCTGGCTTACAAGTGTGACGTACGCTTCTCCAGGGGGTTGCGGCACAGAGGGGTCGGTCAGGTTGTAAAGCGGACGGATCAGAGTCGCTGTGTTGGGCAGAGGAGCGGAAAGGTGGTTGAGCAGAGCGGTCTGACATTGCAGAGCCGCCGTGCGGGTGGCTGCCGCTGTGTTTTCGCGACGGACGATGGCTGAGAGACGTGCGAGCAGGTAACCGATGGCAGTGGTGTCCTGGCCATTTGCTTTGTCTTCCTCCTCGACGTCGTCCTCTTCGGCGTCCTCTTCTGCTACACTCTCCTTCCACTGCATGCCGTTGGCAGAAAATGCTCGGCCAAGGAAGACGAGGTTACGTGCTGTTGCTGCGACGGCCTCGTTTGCGTTGGCAGAACTGGAACGCAGCACGCGTAGGTTGATAGTGCATGTAGATCTGAGCTCCTCAGCGCCCAACTCGAGATCACCAGAGGCACGCAAGGGTAGTCCGGCCAAACCACGATCGGTCTTGGACGCCGTGCTTGCCACGTCGTTGTAGAGCATGTTCTGTAGCTTCGCAGCCGCTTCCTGAGTCTCGGCGACGGGTGCAGTTGATCTCTGTTGTACGCTTGACCACAAGCTAGCCCGTTTCTTGGAGAAGGCACGCTCGGGGTGCATCTCGCAGATGGCAGTGAAGAGGTCAAGGGCCGCAAGGAGGTGTTGTCGCTCACCAACGGACTCGAGATCAATCTCAGTAGCCACGATGGTGTCAAGCTCGTCCATTAGTCCGTCGACGATCTTGTCTGCAGGCTTGTCAGATCGGACGAAGATAGCCCAGCACTGGAGTGCTGCCTTCCTGATCGCAATCTTCTTGTCCGCACCCATCCACTTCTTGACAGTCTCCCTCAGTGTCTTCTCCCGCTCGCCATCAGCGGCCTCGTAGACCTTTCCAATGAGCACGCCGGCCATGTCTCTGCATGACTTGTCGGTATCGGAACCAAGTCTGGGGATCAGACCGACGAAGAAGGTCAACAGCAAAGGTTGCAGAATCTCCTCGCCTACCTTGCTCAGAAGGGTGTGCAAGACTTCCATGACACTGTGTCGGCCAGCGACGTGCTCGTAATCCAAGTTCTTGACCAAGAAACCAGTTGTCTTGGTCCAGCGGTCCTTGCCTTGAGGGTAATCCAGCACGAATTGCACGTAAGCACTGCGGGCACTCTGGCGAACAGATGCATCGGGGTTTGTGATCATCATGCGAGCTACCTCGTCCATGACTTCGTACACCTCTGTGATCACGATCTTGCGGCCGATGACGGCGCGAAGGAAGCGGAAGAGAATGCCCTGGCGATCTGGCTCGTCGAGATCTTGCTTCAAAGTCTTGAGCAGGACTGCAATGTCGCTCTCCCTCACCTTGACGGACCGCTTCTCACGAAGGACAGCAGTGACAAGGTCGAGACCAGCCTTGGCGGAGTCAGTCGTGCTGCTTGTGGAGGATTTGATCATGTTGACAGCTTCTTTGAGGTACACTGGAGCGTTGGCTTCGATGGCTGGAAGAGGCACACGGATAATTGTTGTGATCAGCCTGGCAGCAGCAATCTTGACCTCTTCTTGTGATCCAACGATGGCATCGCCCACAATCGGGAGGTAGCCAGCCATGTTGGCAGCAGTCTGAAGATCTTCGTGGCGTCTAACAACCTTTCGCACCAAGCTTAAGGCGAAACTGGAAAGCTTGAAGAGATATGACGTTGTAGCGCCCTTGCGGTTGGCTTTCTGTTCGGATGCAATGAGGAACCTAGCTCTCCTCTGATCTTCGGGCTTCGCTGCGTTTGCAGGCTTGGAACCCTCTGCATAGACTTGTCGAACCATCTCGTGGCAGAAGATAAGCATGTCCCTCGAGTCAGATGCCGGGTTTTGATCGACACCCTTTCTTACTCTGACAAGTAGGTCGTCGATCTTCTTGACCATCTTGGAGTCCAGTCTTTCGGACAACAAAGTCCTAATGGGCATCATGAGCTGGCCGAGGTGTTTGATCGAAGCAGAGCGAGCGAGAATTTCTGTGGTGTCGTAACTCTTGCTGCTCTTGATTTCCTTCATGCTTGCCGTGTAATCCTCAGCTTCTTTTTCTTGACCAGTGACACCGAAGATATCATCCATGACCACAGCCATGAACTCATCAAGGCACGCGTCCAGATCGCCCGGCTGGAACTGGTCGGCATTGGTGACGAGCAGGTAGTGCACAGTGTAGGAAAGAACGTGCAATTGGTAACCACGCTGCAGTGCGCTGCGGAGTTCCTTGAGCATGAAGTTGAGGTATGTTGGCCCAACAAGTCGCAAGATCGTGGAGAAAGTGCGGCGTGTCTGCTCTCTTGCCTCAAGATCGCGACTCCTCAAGATGTGAGAGATGTCGGTAAGTGTGGGTGCCAGTCTGTTAACAAACTCATTCTCAGGAAGCAGACGCAACAGCTTGGTGATGGAAACGGCGACAGTGACACGTCGATCGACGGTCGACTCGTCTTTGCGGTGCAAGTACTCAGACAATGGAGGCAAGAATTCCTCCATAATCACCTGCTGCCTCTTCGCGCGTGAAGCATCCTGCTCCTCTGTGGCCATCGAGTTCTCCTCTTGACTGTTCATCCTCGCGGTCAATCCGTCGACGAGCGCGCTGATTAACCTGAGAACGACCTTTTCTTGGTCAGGATTCTTTTTGAGCTGTCCGAAGTAGCGCTTCATCACAGAGCGGTAATCAGACCATTTGAGGTTCTTTGCTAGTGAACCGATTGTGATGACAGTCGTGTCCGACAGCGTGCGGCCTGCATCGCCCTCTGCTTGATCAAAGATAAATTGCTCCAACAAGGGAAGGAAGATACGGCTGACGTTTTGGGACTTGAGCTTTGGCTCTTCCGCCAGACGACGCAATGCGCGAAGACGGCGATGTTGTTGGATGTGCAAGACGTTGGTGAAGAACGAAGCTTCTTCGTCGCCCTCAACTGTAAGAGCAGCCATGTCGTTGATCTCGCTCCACTCCGTGCAGCTTTCGACCATACGGCCCAGTAGACGTAGGTATTCAGCACGCACCAATTCAGAAGGCTCCCTCATTCCACGTTGGATTGCTGGGAAGAGATCGCTCTTTATCAGGTCCATGTTACCAGTCTTGCTCGATGCTACGATAAGAAGCTCAAGTGCACGCGCAGCACTCGAGCGGTTGACCGTGTCGTCTTCATCGCGGATGAACAGCATGCAGTTATGCATCAGAGGAAGCCACTGGTCCGTCGAGAATTCCTCTGCATTCTCGTAAATTCGGGCAAAGCCATGCTCCTTGCGGTCATGGTCAGGCTCATTGAGTCGCGAAGGATCAAGTGCATTGATCTCCTCACAGATGTCAGCGCTCTCCGCAAGCGCCTCATCGCCCTTGCAAAGCTTGACGAGAGCAGCTGAGAACATCTTGCGACTCTCAAGATCGCGCAGGCGAGAGAACAGCCCAGAGATTGACTCATAGACTGTCTTTGGCGGAGTAGCACCGCCCATGGTGTCCAGCAAAGGCATCATGGTACGGACGAGACCAGCTTTCACAGAAGGGTGGACAAAGTTACCAGGCTGGCGAAGCAGGTTCGCGCAGACCTGAATGACCTCTTCAGCTTGCTTGGGATCAGTGATGCGCTCAGCAAGCTTAGTAGTGCTCTTTACGCAGGTAGAAAGCAAATCGCCTGCAGGCTGTTGCAAGCTCAAGATACCGGAGATGCTTGCCACGAATGCTGATACATATGGCTGGAAGGTGGTGGTGACTGCACTGTTCAGCACCAGCTTGTCGAGAACTTCCTTCAGGATGAAGATCTTCACTTCGTTCTGTGCTCCCGAGTGTCCTAGGAGCTCGGCCACTCCGTTGAGAATGCGAGAGTCTTCAAACAGGTGCGTGCAATGTACTGTAGATTTGCTCCAAGCCGAGAATAGCTTGAGCATCGCCGAGATACCTTGCAAGTTCTCGCTTGCAAAGTTCTCCATGCGCGGCGAGATCAACTCAGCCACTGTGGTCTTGCCTTGAGCGGACAGATCAAGATTCTCGTTGTCGGTGAAGATCTTGACGATACACTGCAGACCAGTCTGCCGAATGGCTCTCAACAGTGACGCGTCTTGAATTTCCTCCTTGTCCTCCTTTTCGAGCTGCTTAGCGGCGGACATTGTGCAAAGGAGTGCTGTATTTGCCAATTGAACCGCATAGGGCTCTAGTCCGGATCCCAAAGTCGCGAGCATATCGTTGACCATGTTGAGCATACCAACCTGCTGGCGAAGGGGCATAGTGAGGCTCTCAGCAGATACGGACTCGCCCTCCTGCTGAGTCTTGGAGGTCGCAATATCGATGAAGCCTCCAAGAACCTGTGGCTCAAATCGCGATAGAGCAACAAAGATAGCCTTGCGTCGAGAGTTCTGGTTGTCTTTGGCACTGCCGACTGCTCTACCATACAACAGGCGAAGTAGGACAGGCATAACGGCTGCATGGTCGGCAGGTTTGAGCGCTTCGTCACCTTCGCCTTGCAAGAATACAGATATTTCTTCACGGAACCTTGCATCGTCCAAAAAGTTGTTCAAATGTTCCTCGGAACGTCTGAGAGCTGGTTCCTTCCATGCCAGGATTGCTTTGAGTGCTGACGTTTGGATCTCGACGTCACCATTTGCACAGAGCTTTAGCAAGGCTTCGTGCACCTCTGAAGCTCGGTACAGCACTCGCGGGTTGTTGAATTTGGCGACGACTGCAAGCATTGCCTTTTGGTCCTTACGCGCCCAGCGTTCGGTGTCGGAAGTCTTGTCTTCGTCTTCTACTGATCCGGCCCATTGCAACAAAATGGGAACGAGCAGACGAGACCTCTTTTCCGCAAGATGTGGGCTCCTATCCAACACCTTCAAAGCTTGCGTTCTTGTTGTAGCAGTGTTGGTGGACATGCGTTGATGGTGGAGCCGGAAAGCCAGCTCTGGAGGTGGAAAGCCACCGTATGGCTCGTCGAATGCTTGTTCAGCAATCGAGCCAACGAGAGTCAAATTAGAACACTCAAAGTCCGATGCAATGTGGGCCTGCTCGGTGTCGAGTGTGATCGGTTGCGGATATGAATTCTCCAAGTCTTGCTTGTTCTTCTGACCCTCTAGCCAGGACTGAGTAAGCGCAACAATTGTCTCCTCGCCAAGTGCCGTCTGGCACATGGACGAAAGAGCTTCGATTGAATCAGTCCAAGCTTGTGAAAGTCGGACATGGAGCAGGCCGAAACAGAATGTAGGCATCGCCTTCTGCATGATTTTGTCGTCTCCAACACTCTTGTAAGCTGTTGTCAGTCTGCGGATGTTCATAGAGACACTTCGCGATGTCTCGATGTTCAATGGTGTAGACTCGATCAGGACTGCAATGCTGAGTGTTTCTGGTACATCCTGTCCCCTGCCCTTATAGATCGCCTCCAGGATGTCCAAGCTGTCAGATCGAAGTGGGTGAGAAGGTAGAGCTAGTGACCGGACAAGGGTATCTATTAGTACGTCCATGTGCTCGCCAGAAAGATCCAAATCCTGGTTTGTCTTGATCAACTTCAGCATACTGAAGTGAAATGGCGGGAGGCCAAAGGCGTGAGCGCTGTGCGAGCATAGCTGAGACCAGTACGTAGCTACTGGTGATGAGATGCTCACTGCAGCGAACAAGGCATTACCCAAGCTGAAATCTGTGAGCAACGCATTCGTAGATTCTTCCGAGGCCTCCAACCCGGACTTCACCAGGCGAGCCAGGATCTTCCTCAAGCGCTCCTCATTCCTAGCCTCCAGTTTGAGGATACGAGACGTGTTCAGTGCCAGATTTGCAGACGCAATTTGCTCAGCGCTAACATCGGCTTTTGTCGAGTCCAGTGATTCTAGCTGCTCTAAAACATATTGCTGCATCTCCTTTGGGCATTGCATCTTGGTGTCCGGTCCTGATGCAGCCAGCCGAGGCAACTGCTGCAACAATGTCGTCGGATCCTGTTTCCAGTGCGCGATCACGAATTTTTGCAGGTGAGGAACGACGAATTGCTGATATCTTTCATCTCCAAGCCTGGCGAACAAGTCGCAGAACGCAAGGAAATGTGGGATCCATTCCTGGCTTCGAGTCATATCCAGAAGTCCAAGAGCTGGTAGCACGGACTCGATGGGTGCAGACTGCATGATGACTGCCAACGACGAAAGGACCTGCGACTTCGTCTTCGCGTTGTATAGCGGCTGCTTCGTTCCTGCCTTCACCAACGTGGAAACAAGCTTTACAATACCGGACCATTCCTCAATACGCGCAGCTTTCCTCACTGAAACAAGCGCGAAGATGATCTGGCTTGCAAACGATGCAAAATCGTCCGTCACGGCGTCTTCGGTAATCGCGAGTTCATCGACAATTACCTTCGCCACGGGTTGGAACGTCTCAGGAGTGGTGTAGTGGATAATGCTGGTCAGTGAGCCTATCACAATGTGGATGCTTGAACGACTGGGCGATTGGCGCACCAGCTTCACAAGACTCTTTACGACTGCCAGTCCATTGGTGTGGATTCCGTGCTGAATGCCTTTCACGGCTTCAGTCAACAAAGTCATCACACCCTGACGGTGCAGCTCTGCTGATTTGACGGATTCTGAAGCTACGCAGTCCTCCAGTATGTGGCTGATGATGCGATCCAAGGCTTGCGAGTCCCTCTCGTATAACGTCGCGGCCTTCCTGACCAGGAAACTCATCGATTCGGCAGCAAATCGTACAATGAAAGGCTTCTGCGATTCCTTACCCATGTAGATCGACATGAGGTCGTACACAGGTCGCAGATCGGGTGTCAACAGACGTGACAGGTACTTGAAAAGCCACGCCAGACACGTGAAGCTCCATTCTACGACAGCCGGGTCGGAATGCTTCGATGCGACGCTCGCCACGGTGCTCACAGCTCTTGCAAAGTGCTTCTCGAAGCGGGTATCCAGGTCGTGTGCAAAGCGCGAAAGCAAACTGAGGAGCGGTTCCATGGCCAAAGCATCTGCTTTTGCGATGTATTCGATCAGGGTATCCATGAGCTTCTCTTCATTGTAAAGAACGGACGGTAGGTTGTCGCACAAGGGCGCAACCTCCTTTGCGAACGTAGCGAACGTCTCCGAAAGGTTCAGATCCCGCCATTCTGCCAGAGACCTGCCAAAGTATGTGTCTGTATCCTCTGAGAGAGCTTCCGAGTCCACTTGTGCTCGCTTTCGTCTAATCGGGTCGATCCTGAGGTTTGCGATGCGCTGGGAGAAGGGTTGCCAGCGGTGATTTTTGGTGGTTGTGGTGGTCCGTTTGGTGTCCTTCTTGGGTTTTACCACCGCAGTGGGCTTTGCCACTTTTCCTTTTGATATGGCCATCTTCACATCCTCCGCCTGTGTGGAGTTCGTAGAGGCAGCCGGGCTTCACAGAGTTCTAGGAAAAAGTTCAAGAGCATCGCGAGAGTCCGAGCGTCTTGTCTGGGGTCGGCCTTTTGCAGCCGAGCCGACCGAGCAAGATGCGCCACCACCAGACTTCAGATGCGCTTTCACAGACTTCGACTTCTTTCACGTGACATGAACCAGTTCACATGAAAGTGTGTGCAAATCAGGAGCACTTTAATATAAACGGCTCTCATTGCTCGTGATTCTCTTCATCACCACTAACTACCGCCTTAAAAATATACCACTCAGTAACCGAGGCCTCAACATCCACCAACCACCAACCACTCCTCCGTGAGTAGGTAGCATCCACAAATATGGCACAAAAAATCGTCGTTACCGGCGACATCAACGGCAAATTGAGCGAGTTCTTCACAAAACTATCTACTCTGCAAATACGACAGCAATTCGCATTTGCGATCATCGCTGGCAACCTCTTTGCGGATCCTGAAACCACTTCCCCTAGCGAGGCTGAAGACCTGGCAAAATTGATCAAAGGCGAGATCGAGATCCCAGTTACCACCTACTTCTCAGTCGGCAGACGCGCCCTGCCAGAGACAGTTATCGAGAAATTGGATAGCAGTGACGGCGAGCTGTGCACAAATCTGATAGCACTCGGACGCAAAGGCCGCGTCAAGACTTCTGACGGATTCAACGTTGTCGCGATTGGAGGAAGCCACCATGCAGGAGACGACCCTATGGACCCTTACGCTGCGAAGTACAGCGACAAAGATGCCAACACTGCTAAAGGCTACAACGATGCCGACATCCTCGTCACTAGCGAATGGCCTGCCGGAGTACGCGATGGCTCAAAGGGCGCTGTGGACATCACGGAGCCTGCAAGTTCTGAGGCTCTATCAGAGCTATGTTCCACGTTGAAGCCTCGCTACCACTTCTCCTCATCCGAGACCTTCTGGGAACGTGAGCCCTTCTTCCACAACACCGACCCACCTCGACCGATCACGCGTTTCCTCAGCCTGGCACCATTCGGCAACGCAGCAAAGTCAAAATGGATCTACGCGTTCTCCCTCGAGCCCTCAGCCGAGCCACCTCAGCAACTACCCGCCGAAACAACCGCCTCACCTTTCCTGCTAACACGCAAGCGCAAAGCGCTCGACACCCAACAAGACTCCTTCAATTCCATGCGCTTCGCCAATACCAACGAACCCCGCGGTCGCCACGGAGGCAAACGCAGAAAAGCAGCCCCCACAGACCCAGGCCAATGCTACTTCTGCCTCTCCAACGCCCAGTGCGAGTCGCACATGATCGGCTCCATCGGCGAAGACGCCTACCTCACCACCGCCAAAGGCCCCCTTCCCAAACTCACGACCTTCCCTGACCTTGGCCCGTCCTTCCCAGGCCACATCCTCATCATCCCAGTCTCCCACATCCCCACGATCTCCAGCATAGACGACGCCGAATCCCGCACCAAAGTCGAGGCAGAAATGCAAAAGTACCGTACCAGCCTGCACAACATGCTCTCCTCGCTCAGCAAAGACCCCGAAACCGACCGCGCGCGTCTCGGCGCCGTCACATGGGAAATCTCCCGCAGCAGCGGCGTGCATACGCACTGGCAATTCCTGCCCGTCCCAGCCGAGCTCATCGCCAAAGGCCTCGTGGAAGCTGGTTTCACCGTCGAAGCCGAGAACTCTTCGTACCCGACCAAGTTCGCCACGAGCGCCAGCGACATCGCAGAAGCGGAGCGAGGCGACTACTTCAAGGTCATGATCTGGTCAGAAGCGATGCAGAAGGAAATGGTGTTGCCGCTCGACGCGTCCTTCCGCTTTGACTTGCAGTTCGGCCGCCGCGTGCTGGGCAAGCTGCTGGGCTTGCAGGAGCGTACGCACTGGAAGGACTGTGGGCAGAGCAAGGCGGAAGAAGAGAAGGAGTGTGAGGCCTTCAAGGAGCTTTTTGCTCCGTTTGACTTTACGGCTCAGTGAGTGGGATCGAACCGTGGCGAGCGTAGCTGCCGAGGAACGAAGTCGTGTAGAAGTGTAAAAGTATTATGGAATTAAAATGAAAACCTGTAGTGATAGTGCAGAGAAGGTCAAGCCATATGTCGTGTGACAGTCCCGCGCAAGATCGTAAATACCCTGCCATATTCTCCCAGCATCCATTGCTGTCGCTCGCCCGTCCACGCTGTAGACATGAAAAACAGATATCTCGATCGTTGTATCCAGGAAGCATGCCACGCGACCGCCTTCAAGTCCCATAACGCATCCATATTATCTAATCGCCCCTACTTCAGCCCCGCAAAAACACCCTCATCAAGACCCCTAGCCACCAAATCCTCCGGAAGCACCGCCTGACTCCTACGCCAATCTCTCTCATGCTGTCCGTAAAGCGCCTGCACCGTCGGACTCATGCCGCTCAAAGTCTGCCGGCTGCCGCGCCTGCTCACGTCGGTCGACAAACCCGACGGAATCGGCAGAAGCGGAGCCTGCCGCGAAGCCTGGGAGAGGAGTGAATTGCGGCTCATGCTAGCCGACAAAGGGTGCTGTTGCTGCTGTTGTTGGTGGTTGGGCATTATCAGGGATTGGCGCGAGATGTTGGCGGAAGGTGCTGGAGGTGGGAGGGATTGGTGGGAGAGGTTGGCGCTGGCGTAGGAGGTGTGGGGGGACACGGTGGAGTAGGATTGGCGGTTGTACGCTGTGTGGAAGGTTGCTGGGGTGGAGACACCAGAAGGGGGTGAGTTCGAGCCATTCTCCGGTTTGAAAGTGGCGGGTGTTACAGTGCCTGATGGCGAGAGTGCTTGTGGGGAAGGGTTGCGGGAGAAGTTGAGAGATTGTCGACGGGAAGGGCTTTTGCTACTGTTGCCGCTGGCGATCGCGCTGGCAATGTTGTTGTCGCTCTTTCGCTGAGGGCTCAGCGCACGTGCAGCCTCAGGCCCGACAGGGCGGATGGTGCTGTTGTAAGGGTTTGGGTAGACTGAGTATTTTGAGAATCGCTTCTTCCGGATAGCATTGTCCACCTCTGGGCCCTGACGAACTGTAGGCGAAGGCGCGGCGAGTGAGTCGTCTTCATCATAAGGCGTGGTGCTCGTTATAACTTCTTGCTCTTCATTGGCCTCCCAACTTTGGCCGCTGCCTGCACTTGGGGCGCTACGGTTCCCACTTTCTGGGCCGCTGTCGGTCGGAGTGAGGTTGGTAGTTTGTAGTTTGATACCGTTCTCGTTTGTCGTTTTGGTGTTGCCACCCAGCGGCTATGATAGTTAGGTCGTCGATCTATACGCTTGCGACGGCACCGACGGGGCATCCGGGCTTACTGGTGAGCCACTAACTCGTGATCGGCTACAGAACAGAGTCAGCTTACGGGTTATACTACGACGATTGTGTAATGCTGATGCTTACCTTTTCCTTCTGCTGACCGAATGGAAGAGCTTCTTGATGCCTTTCGGCTGCTCTTCTTGAGGAGGTTTGTTGACTTGGGGTTGCTGTACCTGCAGCCTCGTCAGTGGCATGGTCTACAAATCCATCCGTATGTTGCTTCGGGACCTACATCTCCGCCATTCGGCGTCACGGTTTCACGTTCAGGCTCCCTCTCTCGGATTGGTAATGCCTGGACGGGCTCCGCGCATTGTACCTCCTCTGCTGATGCACGGGGAGCCCATCTTTCCTCGTCTCCACAGACAACGATATACCAAGCGACCTTCTCTTCTGGTGCCAACTGATCACGTAGCTCCATGATGGCGGCCCATTGATCGTTTGGTACGCCTTTTCCGCGGATTTCATCAACATCCACTCCAAGTTTGACCTCTTCTACCACGTCGGCGACATACGCATACGGTTGACTGCCCGAGCCTGCCGCCGTATCATCGGGATCGTACTGCTCCACGAATCGCAAATGCTTCAAGTGCTCCATACTGTCAGGATACAGCTGGTTGAAATTGTCCAGCATTTCGGCCGTCGTACCCGGCGCGACCAGCCATTCTGCCGCCGAGTCTTCGAGGTTATGAAGGATGATGTGAATTCGGATCAAGGCGCGCGGCCAGCGGAAGCCGTGGATGAAGTAGACCGGCATCCTATCGTGGTAGGCGATGATCAGCCGGCGGATGACGTGACGCTTGCTCCTGGCTGCGCTACGATGGTTTCAAGTCGTCGTTTCGAAGGAGACCTAGTAGCGGACAACAATTGCTTGCCAAGCTGGCGATCGGTGAAGGGGAAATAGACTGCCGGTTTGATAGACGCTGAAGTACCGAAAGGTATAACACCAGTCAATGCCCAGGGGTCTGCGCCGAAGTTCGAGGTTGCAGTTGCAGAGCGGCAGTGGCAGCTGTCGCGCGCGGTTTAGTGAATGACAAGGCAAGGTATCAGAGACTGATTACACAATGGGCACACGGTGTCACCGCGATCAGCGATCCCAGCGTGGGTGTCTGTGATCGGGATCTTTTTTGCTCGAGGCACAGGTGCAGCCGGCTTGGGAGATGCTCGGTCAGCGCAGCAAGCAATAGTACGGCCTTGTTATCAATCGCGTGGAGCTGGCGCACGCGCGTTTTGGGCGCCGTGATACTGTATTGGCCGTTGGCCGTGAACAAGCCTATAACTTGATAGTGTGGGTGGTGCTTGCCGCGTCCGGGTGGCCTGATGGAGTGCGTGCAATCGGGAAGATGTTCGAGTCCAGAGCAAGATTGTGCAGTCCACACAGTACTCGGAACTATGAGAACAGAAGTGGCTCGACAGCAATGTCTTGCACAAGGAGGATATGAGGAGGACGCAGTGACTGTGCGCGGTATGGCAAATCGAGCATCGGGCAGAGGTCAAATGTAAGCTTGGGCTAATGCTGGAGTTTTACCAGCCTTCTGGAATTGTGAGCGTGGCAGCGACGTGTATATGTGCATAATAATGTGGCTGCACGTGTGGAAGTAGGCACGCCTGATCCAAGCGAATGCGCTGTTGCCAACGCATTGAGTTTCTCAGCTGCTCGATACGTACGGGCATGTGATTCCAGTTTTGCATCTTGCATCGCGCGCTCAATCACCAACCAAGCAAGCAAGCATTCGCAAATCCCCCTCTCAAAGCCGAAGATCCCTACTTTGATTGCTGAGCTAAACTACGCCATCGTCCCAAAGAGGGAACCACCCCTGTCGTGTGATTGGGCACTATCCCATAACCATACGCGATCTGTCAGATCAAGCGGACACACCATTTCGAACAATACATCTGCGTCGTCCTGGCGACACGCTGACAATCTCACCCTCGCGTCCTTCAACATGCCTCTCCACCTCTTGGGCAAGAAGTCATGGAATGTCTACAACACAGACAATGTCGAGCGAGTCCGGCGCGACGAAGCCGATGCAAGGGCGAGGGAAGAGGCTGCGGAACAGCTAATGCAAGAGCAAGATGCCGAACGCAGAATGGCGCTACTGCGAGGTGAGGAGCCGCCCGCCCTGCCTGTACTTGCAGACGAAAACGAGCATGCACATGGGCCGCGACGGAGATATGATGAGGCTGCAGCGCCGCGAGATCGCAAGAGGCGGAGGCTGAAAGGTGAGGACGACACAGAGAGGGAGATACGTTATGCGCGCGAAGATGTCGAGGCTGGCAGTCAAGTCCGAGATTCTTTGCGGGCAAAATCAAAGGGAGGCAGCGATGCACCTCTACAAGACCATGCAGGCCACATACAACTGTTCTCAGGACCTGACGAGAAGCAGTCGCGCAAAAGCGAGACTTCAGAGGATGAGAAAGCAGCAAAACGAAAGAGAGACGAGGAAGAGCAACAGCACGGAATGCGCTTCAGTGACGCTGTTGGGTACCGCACAGGCACGAACAAGCCGTGGTACGCTGCGTCTGACAGGCCTCCCCGTGAAGACAACTATAAACCAACAAGCGAGCTAGTCCTTGCTGAGGTCCAAGGTAAGGACGTTTGGGGCAACGAAGATCCTCGTCGAGTCGAACGAGAGCGCACCCGGTTGGTGAGCAGTGATCCCTTCGCCATGATGCAGCAAGCGCAGAAGCAATTGAAACGTAGTGAGGAAGACAGAGGGAAGTGGCAGGCAGAGCGGGACCGCGAGATGCAGCAGCTCAAGAAGGAAGAGGAGAGGAAGCGGAGGCATGAGAGAAAGCATGAATCCAGACGGCGAAGTCGGCGAGATGAGGAGCACGATGGCCTTGAGGGTTTCAGTCTCGATGGGCCAAAGACTGAGTCTAGAGATGACCATGATAGGCATCGCCGACATCGACGTTCTCACCGGCACAGGAGTCGTGAGAGGAGCAGAAGCCGATCAAGAGAGCACCGACGAAGGTGAACATGCGGAAAAGTTGGAGAGGTGAGATTCTTGTAGCATTGAGTTTAGTCATGAATTCTACGACGGTTCGAAACCTACGTCGCGACTCGGTAGATGATATTAAAATGTCCTCGTGTGCAAGCACGTTTTTTGGCTGCATCGGATTCGACTTTCAATGCAAATTCAGATATGGCTAAGGTAGTTTGCTACTACGGGTCTGGCTGCTGATGTTCGCAAATGTCGGACCTGGGCCGCATAGTCGGTAGCGATAGCATACCGCCAACAATATATACTATTGCTTCGTTGAGGCCTCAGCCACCGGTGCCGATCGTGCTCTGGTCTGGGTCGCTGCGAGCGAGGCAGGAGCGACAATCTATGTCAACCTCACCTCAGCCTCACCTCCACCCGTACCAAGCACACACCATAAACAAACGAGCAAGATTCTCACTTCCTCAGACAGTTTGGCACAACATATTTGTAGCAGCTTGATACTACGGTAGACTGCAGAACACTTTTTCTGTGGTATCAGAAGAACGCTTTCAGGTATACTCTGGTCACGAAATCTAAAAATGCGGCTCTACTTTGTTCCCAAATAAGAACGATCGGCAAAGTGGAGGAGCACGACAAGACGATGAACGGTTATACTCATTCGTCTCATCAATGTTTCCGGTCGGCAAATAGCTGTCTACTACCGAAACGCGGCCTTTGGGCTCTCGAGTACTGCTTGCGCAACGTCGCTTAACTACGCCCTCAACCATTGAGGTCGGGCATCCATGGCGGAAAACCAAAAATCCGTAATCTCTTTCGCTACTTAGCCGCTGCCGACCCGACGTGAGAGAGAAGGCTTCTTCAGCCGCCGAAGAATGCAGGCTTACAGGCGACCAGGGTGACAGTCGACCAATTCGTCAGCCCTACGTGAGGAATTGTACCAAATCGCCGCAGACCGCCCTCCGTTCTCAGTCACAAGCACAAGCAGAGGTCACGTCGGCCATCGGCCTCTCTTGCCTGTTTTGCCGAGACGGACTTGCGTCAATTGCGAGCAGCGAGAGAGAAGAGCGTGCGCGCCCGGACTTGGTGGGCGCGCGAGGCTCGGTGAGATGGCTGCGATGATTTCATAGCCGTTCGCAAGGACCGCCACTCAGCCCCGCGGATAAATCAAACGGTTGCTATGCGGGTGGGCCTGCTCTGACAGCGTCATGGCCGCCATGGCGGACGGCGAATCTCCTACACCGGAGATGCTTGCACGATCAGTGCGTGGCCAAGCGTCCGGCGAAATAGTGTAGCAGATGGCAGATGGCGGCGGAACAACACGATAAGCATGCTCGAGGTTCGTGTTTGGGATGGGGAAGAGGTGAAAATGCGGCGGTACTGCGGTTTCGTCCTCATGACACCGCGATCGATCTAATGTTGGTGGGGCAAGTTTCGGCAACGGAGAGAGCACGCGTTTGCTCGAGGCTGGACCTCCAGGCTGAGGCTGGCCTGGCTCGCTGGGCTTGATGGTTGTCAGTAGGGTCGGTGCTGTGATGAGAAGATACCGCGGCTCTGCGCGGTTAACATTGGTGGCAGTTGGGTCAAGGGAGGGCAGCGAGGAGAGCAGATAGCAGCATTGTCCAACGACAACACCAACATCATTTCCATCAGCACCACGTACACGCACACACGCACCCGCACACACGCACCCGCACAAGCACCGCGATTATTGAGCAGTCTCGCGTGTAGCGCCAAACTGACACGCCGCCGCATCAAAAGGCCCGTTGACCAATTGCTTACCTGATACGCTTGCTGCAGCCAGCAATCGATTGCCAACCCGCCCGCGTCGTCCGGAAAGCCCCCACCTTCATCTTCCCCTCCGATGCCACTCCCAACCAAACTTTCTACCAGTGCTCACCACCCAAGTACAAACACCACACCACACCCAGACACTACTGCTCAGCGTCGCCTCGATACACTCTCACACCACCTTACTCCAACCACCACCACACCCACCAAAATGTCTTCCGAGCCTGTGTAAGTACTTGATCTCACCCCTCTGACCCCTCCATCACCGCTGCTTGCGTGGGCCCCGCCATGGCCGTGTCACCGCTCTGATGCCACGAGAAATCTTGTGTATACCACTGGGAGTGCTTCTCTTGAGAGAGATGGGCCCAGGAGGCCATGAGAGGTATCTCCAGGTGTGCATTGCTCATGAAAAGCGTTCATCTTCCTGGCGAGCACCATGCAACGTCACCGCAAAATTCTAAGGCGTATGACACAACAACAACGCTGCAGACCAGCATCCATCAGCACCGTGGCCTCACGGCAAACAACAACATGGCAAAACACCAGCTGACCATACTTCCCTCACAGTGGAGACTTCGGTCTCATTGGCCTTGCGGTCATGGGCCAGAACCTGATCCTCAACGCTGCCGACCACGGTCACACCGTCGTTGCCTTCAACCGTACCGTCTCCAAGGTCGACAAGTTCCTTGAGAACGAGGCCAAGGGAAAGAGCATTGTTGGCGCACACAGCATCAAGGAGTTCATCTCCAAGCTCAAGACTCCCCGCCGCATGATGCTCCTCGTCATGGCCGGCAAGCCCGTCGATGACTTCATTGAGCTCCTCCTCGAGAACGGTCTCGAGAAGGGTGACATCGTCATTGACGGTGGCAACTCTCACTACCCCGATACCAACCGCCGCACTGAGTACCTCAAGACCAAGGGTATCCGCTTCGTCGGTTCCGGTGTCTCTGGCGGTGAGGAGGGTGCCCGCTACGGTCCCTCCATCATGCCCGGTGGTAACGAGGAGGCCTGGCCTTACATCAAGGACATCCTCCAGGACATCTCCGCCAAGTCTGACGGCGAGGCCTGCTGCCAGTGGGTCGGTGACAACGGTGCTGGCCACTACGTCAAGATGGTTCACAACGGTATTGAGTACGGTGACATGCAGCTCATCTCTGAGGTCAGTATTTCTAAACCATTTCTAAGCAGGACTTGACTAACAAAAATTCAAGGCCTACGACATCCTCAAGCGTGGTGTTGGCTTGTCCAACAAGGAGATCGGTGACGTCTTCGCTGAGTGGAACAAGGGCGTGCTCGACTCTTTCCTCATTGAGATCACCCGCGACATCATGTACTACAACGACGAGGATGGCACTCCCCTCCTCGAGAAGATCCTCGACTCTGCTGGCCAGAAGGGTACCGGCAAGTGGACCGCCATCAACGCTCTTGACCTCGGCCAGCCCGTAACTCTCATCGGCGAGGCTGTCTTCTCTCGCTGCCTTTCCTCCCTCAAGGCCGAGCGTACCCGCGCCAGCCAGAAGCTCCAGGGCCCCACCCCTAACTTCACCGGTGACAAGAAGGAGTTCATCGCCAACCTTGAGCAGGCCCTTTACGCCTCCAAGATTATCTCCTACGCCCAGGGCTTCATGCTCATGCAGTCCGTAAGTAATCATGAAAACTCCAAACATCATTGCAACCTACTAACATTTCCTCTCAGGCTGCCAAGGAGTACGGCTGGAAGCTCCAGAAGCCCGAGATCGCCCTCATGTGGCGTGGTGGCTGCATCATCCGCTCTGTCTTCCTCAAGGACATCACCAAGGCCTACCGCAGCAACCCCGATCTCGAGAACCTTCTCTTCGACGACTTCTTCCACAACGCCATCAACACCGCCCAGAACGGCTGGCGCGACGTTGTCTCCAAGGGTGCCCTCTGGGGTATCCCCACCCCCGCCTTCAGCACCGCCCTG
>Ga0265797_10002600_pt1 | contig 30041 bp, 32 predicted proteins | sample P2T30metagenome_FD_192433 | JGI IMG/M metagenome (GOLD analysis project Ga0265797, IMG submission 192433) | Plant litter microbial communities from East Loma Ridge, Irvine, California - P2 T30 | ecosystem: Environmental > Terrestrial > Plant litter > Unclassified | place: USA: California...
AAGCATACATCATGACACAACCCTGTGCGCATCGTCAAGCCATGTCACTATCGCTGATCCAACCTCGTCCGGCTTCTCAAGCATGCACCAATGACCAGCCTCAACGTTCTTGACCGTCACATTCTTCAGCAAGTCTTGTGACTGAAGACCTTGCACTGCAGCAGCTGGTGCGAGAGGGTCCTGTGTTGCTCCCACAAATAGATATGGTACATCGAGCACATTGCGCCCAGCCTCGAGAGCTGTCTTCTCAGCATCAATGCCAACATCGCCAGTGATCGCTTTGTACCAGTTCAACGGCCCCGTCCAACCGTCGTGCCTCAGCCGATCGATCCACGCCTTGCGGAATTCTGGATCTTGGGCGTATGGCAGCACTGCAGCACTCGCATTGGCATCATCCTCCAACCATGCCTCGATACCACCTTCGACACACAAAACGTCCTTCATCCTCTGACCGCCACCGTGCAACACGGTGAACATCTGCTCGAGATGAGCCTCAATCTTAGCCGCACCATCCTCTGACGTGAACAGTGGAAAGTACCACATCGAGCAATAGCCCTGATATTGTTCCAGCATCGCCTTGATCTGCTCGAAGTTGAACGGATAGGGCGACGGCGGGACAAAAGCGGTTCCCAGTGTGATCAGTCCCGCGACGTGCTCGGGGTTGTACGAGTACATTTTGCTCGCCAACGCTGCGCCGAAGTCGTGACCCACGACGATTGCTTTGTCCACTTGCTCATTCAACAGTACAACGCGGAGATGGGTGCAAATGTCTGCTAGGCTGTACTGCTTGAAGTCTTCCGGCTTGCCACTTGCGCCATAGCCGATCAAGTCGGGAGCAATCACTCCGTAGCCGGCGGGCAGGAGGTGGTCTGAGATTAGGTCGCACCAGAGCGATGCCGTGTCGGGACAGCCGTGTAGTAAGAGCAGCGTTGGCAGCCCTTCCTTCGGTGGCGTGGAGTAGTATGTGTATGCCAGGTCTACGCCCACTAAGATCTCTTTGCGTTGAAGGACGTCCATGTTGCAAGTAATTGCGTTGTGAATACTAGGTCAAATTTTCGACCTGAGGACAAGCATCCTTTTATGTGCCTTTTAGAGGATTCAGCTGAACAGAAGCTGACTCGCTTACGTTCCTTCGATGCAAACAGTGGCGCTTCAGTGAGATGGCAAAGTCTGCATGTCGCGTAAGGAGCGACACCGTTTGGCTCGGAGTGCTTGTGATATCGATCCTACCCGTGTTGCTAATACTTCAGCTAGTCGTACTCGCGTACGTCCCTGCTCTCATGTTCACGACGCCGGGATCCTTCGGCTATCCAAGGATTTACGTACTGGGCACAGCAGTAAGCTTTGGCATCTAAAAACGTATACCTGGCATCACCAGACAGCTGTCAACTCCTAGATCAAATATTGACGATGTTGTATCGTACGAACTTGTTCATGTTGCGCTTCGACGAGAGATGGAGTCTGGTATAGCCGCTTCCTCCTTATATCCGGGCGGGGTACTTGTAAGAGCTCGGTCTTGACCATACTTCACATCGACTACATGTAGACACTATTGTACACACAGAAATACCGGACTGACTCACCCGATCAAGAATCTTATTGTTGACTTACAATTGTAATCATGTCTTCCAAAACACTGTCAGACGTCAAGAACAAGGCCCTCCTCCAGACCAAAGGCTACATCAACCATGCATGGGTCGACGCAGCAAGCGGCGCAACGTTTGACGTTATCAATCCCGCTACTCTCGAGAAACTCGCCACCATTCCAGAGATGGGCGTCGAAGAAGTCGATCGAGCAGTCGAAGCCGCGGCAGCAGCCTTCGTCTCGTACAAGAAGACCAGCGCAAGGCAACGTGCCCGCTGGCTCCGCAAATGGAGCGATCTTTGCCACGAGAACATCGACGACTTGGCCCTCATCATGACGCTGGAGAATGGAAAGACTCTGACTGAAGCCAAGGGAGAGGTCGTCTATGCTGCTTCGTTCTTGGAGTGGTTCGCTGGGGAGGCGGAGAGGGTGCATGGAGAAGTCATCCCGACGGCGAACTTGAATCAGCGAATTGTTACGATCAAGCAGCCGCTTGGGGTTGCTGCTTGTTTGGCGCCGTGGAACTTCCCTGCTGCTGTAAGTGACGCCGTTTAGAGACGAGGTCGTAGAGCTGACAGCTTGTGTACAGATGATCTCTAGAAAGGTTGGAGCGGCATTGGCTGCTGGATGCACCACTGTATGGAAGCCAGCCGGCGAGACGCCACTGAGTGCTCTTGCTCAAGCGGTCCTGGCCGAGCAAGCCGGATTCCCCAAGGGCACAATAAATGTGATCACGACTCTCGATAAAGTCGCTGAAGTCGGCGAGGCACTTTGCAAGTCGAAGGCGGTGCGCAAGCTGAGCTTCACTGGCTCCACTCGTGTCGGTAAACTCCTGGCGAAGCAGTGTGCCAATAACCTGACGAAGCTTTCTCTCGAATTGGGAGGCAACAGCCCGTTCATCGTCTTTGACGATGCAAAGATTGAAACAGCAGTCGAAGCCTGCATCCTGGCCAAGTTCCGCAACTCCGGGCAGACTTGCGTGACAGCCAACAGGATTCTCGTGCAAGAGGGCATTTACGACAAATTCGCAGAAGCACTCACCAAAAAGGTCAAGACACTAAAAGTCGGCAACGGCATCGATGAAGGCGTCTTCGTCGGTCCACTGACTCATGAACGAGCGGTTGAGAAAGCCTTAGGCCACATCAAAGGTGATTGTCATCCCGTAACGATGTAATGCAACGCACTGACATGTTCATCCAGACGCTCAATCACACGGCGCATCACTCGTCCTCGGCGGAAAAGCCTTCCAGCCCGGGAAACTCAATGGCTACTTCCTCGAGCCAACAATCCTGACGAACATGGCTCTAGACTCCCTGACAACTCGAGAGGAGGTATTCGCCCCCGTCGTTGCACTGTACCGCTTCAAGACCGAGGAGGAAGTCATCCAGACTGCGAACGACTGCGATGTTGGCTTGGGTAGCTTCATCGTGACCGAGAACCTCGCACGTACTTGGCGAGTTGCTGAAGCGTTGGAAGTCGGAATGGTCGGTGTCAACATTGGGTTGTTGTCGGCTTGCGAGAATCCGTTTGGTGGTGTCAAAGAGTCTGGGTACGGGCGAGAGGGTGGGAGGCAAGGTATCGAGGAGTACCTGACCGTCAAGAGTATCTTCATGAACGTAGCAGCTTGATGGTCATCCGTGGCGTGACGGACTGTACAAATCGGGTGTCTCTTCTGTCGGATGTAATGTCATGGGTACCTATCGTTATTGTTATTGGACATGCTTCTGTCACTTTCAACAGATTTCTTCAATCATCAAGGCAAGTCCACGTTCATCTTTCATCGTCATAACTTGTTCTCGGGTATTCTGTCGAAAAGAACTAGCGAATGCGCCACGCTGAGATGATGTGTGTCAAAGTCGTGCTCTGATCTAACCAAACTGCAACTGACAGCCGTTGACAAGGAAAAGCAGCACATGGCAACATTGGCCATCCAACGGGGCGCCCCGGCGACACGACACGACTCCTCGCCGGAATATTGCGGGGGATTATTGTGGGAAATGATGGGCGACAAGGCCAAAAAGGTGCTTCTCCGGGCCTACCAAGCCTGTCCCCATTGGTCAAGGACCGTAGCCCCAGGTCCCAAGATGATAAGGATTCAGCCTGAGATGTTTTGCTCAGGTGGCACAATTACTGTACACACGCCCTGCAAGTCTTGTAGCTGTTTGGCGACCGTCAACTGCTATCGCTTATCGACGAGTTCGAAAAGGCAAACGAATGACGGATCATCGTCTTATCAGGTTGCAATGCGTTCGGAAAGTTACACTTTAATTTGGAGAAAGATCGTTCCGTACTTAAGCATAGAAGTATCTTCATAATGTAGCGTTGTATCGATCGTGATAGTACCCTTTTGTCAAGCTCGTCACGCACAGAACGAAGACCGCCACCATGGGAGGCACAGAGACTGACCACGGCGTTGCCGAGCAGAATGTCGCAGTCAACTCGACGTATGTTCCGGATCTGGACGACAAGGCGATGGAAAGGCGTATCGTTCGAAAGATCGATATGCACATCCTGCCTTTCATCTGTATATCATACCTCATCAACTATCTCGATCGCGTATGTTTCCACACTTTGTCCCTGGAGGTCGGGGCAGACCACTTACATCCTCTCAGGTCAACTTGGGCAACGCACGAACACTGAACAACGATATCCCTTCGGACAACATCGTCACTGAACTCGGCCTCACCGGAAACCGCTACAACATCGCTGTTGCCGTGTTCTTCGTTCCGTAAGTTTTCTTCGAAGTGGTGTGAGAGTATGCCTGTCTGACAAACAACAGGTATGTGTTCTTCGAAGCGCCTTCGAACTTCGCGATGAAGTACTTTTCTCCTTCTGTCTGGATCGGCCGCATTATGATATCTTGGGGTATCATTACAATCTGCACCGCAGCTGTCTTCAACTTCCAGGGCCTGCTTGCCATTCGGTTTTTCTTGGGTGTCGCAGAGGCTGGCTTCTTTCCTGGGTAAGTGTCTACTCTCTGGCGCGAGACGTGATCTGTTGCTAACTTCTCCAGCGTCGTCATGTACCTGTGCTACTGGTACAAGCCATCAGAACGAGCCACACGCTTGGCCATCTTTGCAGGGTCTGTAGCTGTTGCTGGTGCCTTCAGTGGTCTTCTCGCCAGTGGGTAAGTGGTGACGAGTGATTCGTGTGACGTCTGGAACAAGGCACTAACGAACACTCCAGAATCTCCTTCTTGAACGGCAAAGCAAATCTTGCAGGCTGGCAATGGCTTTTCATTCTCACCGGAATTCCTGCGGTTCTGTTCGGAATCGTCGTCTGGATCTTCATGCCCAATTACCCCAGTGACGCCAAATTCCTGACCGCAGAGGAGCGTGTCTTCGCCGTGGCTCGTATGGGCCCTTTCGCACCAAACAAAGAGGATAAGACTTTCGATGTTAAAGTCGCAAAGTCGACACTGCTCGATCCGATGTTCTGGCTGTATGCGCTGTCCTACTTCTTCATGGTCAACAGCCTCAACAGTTTCTCTTACTTCAGCCCGACCATCGTCGCAAACCTGGGCTTCTCTGGATACGTTGCACAGCTCCTCACCGTGCCGCCAAACGTGTTCGGTCTCATCATCATCATCTCCAACTGCTTGCACTCCGATTACTCGAAAGAGCGCATTGGCCACTCGCTTGCTGGTCTCGTTCTTGTCGGAACCGGCTACCTGCTCCTGGCGCTGTTGACAAATTGGATCGGACGTTATGTTGCGGTCTTCATGATCGCATGCACCAATGCAGCGGTAATGCCATTTTTGGCGCACCGTACGGCAACTGTGAGCGGCTCAACAGCAACCGCTCTCGCAACCGGTGTCACTATCGCTATCAGCAACTGCGGTGGAATCAGTGCACCGTTCCTCTTCCCCAGCGCGGACGGACCCCAGTACGTGATGGGCAACGTAAGTAGTAGAAACCACTCCAAACCCCTTCGCTTGCAAGCAGAGTTCGTGCTAACTTGCCATCAAACAGTGGACTGTGTTCGGAATGCTGTGTTTCACGTTCCTGATGGTCATATATCTTGGCTTCAAGTTGGGCACCAGCTCGGAGTACCGCGACTTCGCACCTGGCGCGCAGGAGCAGTTGGCGCAGACCATCAGTGTCGAGGGCAAAATGCCGGATGAGGCGCGAGACTCGCGGGAGTTTCCATCGGCGCCGGTACTGGTGAAGGATGCAGACGTAAGTGCCCGGTAGTAGATACTGCGACTTGCTTCGAGAAGAAGTATGACCTAGATTAATGACAGCATGGCAACCCTATATTGTGGAAGAGTCTAATAGATTGAGTTGTTCGCTCGTCGGTCAGAGAACGTGGCTCAGGGAAGAAGACATTCCCCGAGAGTTCACAGGGATGAAACGGGCTTCTGTGGAAGTTTAAGGTCTTAGTCGGAATCGGCGACGCAGTGCGTTTCTACAATGCCAGTTAATTATGCGTGGTCGTTGCACGGCGCCAGCGTTCAACACAAATGCACGCGCCAGGCGACTGAAGAATCCTTGCCGTGAAAAGTGAGCAAATATCGACCCTGGTAGATATCCGCCCAAGTCAGCAGAAAATTAAGGATAAGTCCGGCCGTTGTGCAGGGGCGGAATACCTCTTGGGGATGTTTTCCGCCGATGCCGGAGTCGCCCGTGGACCGTGGTTGAACAAAAAGCTTCAGAGCCCACCCGGAGTGTCGATTAGATGAGAAAAATCATGATCTGATAACAGAGATTAGATGAGCATCTCCAGGGCTCTGCGGTCCAGCCTGCTTCAGTTCCACCTCCGACTTCACCAGCTTCGTCACTACCAGGGTTGCACGTGCTGCGCATGGGCTGAAGGTTTCGGCATGGGTACCGGTTCGTCTCTGGTCAAACAAAGTGCCCCATCGCTTTGGTATACCATTTCCAAGCAGTAGCGGAGAGAGGCCGCAGCAGGCACGATCGATGGCACGGTACCATGCCAGATTCCAAGAACCATCAGACTTTTCCTGCGTGTCATAAATGTCGCAAGGCCGCTGCTTCGGAGCCATGTATTTTAGCAGGACGCTTTCTCTCTCGTCAGCCATTGTAGGTCGTTCACTCTTTGTCACTTACGCTCACTAGCTGGACTATCGATTGCCATTGACTGGCATCTACTGCAATCATGCACTTCACGAACCTTGCTGGATGGCTGAGCGCTGCTGGTGTTGTCGCCGCGACGAGTTATGATTATATCATTGTTGGAGGTGGCCCCTCTGGCATCATCACTGCCGAAAGGCTGACCGCCGCGAACAAGTCTGTTCTCTTGCTCGAGCGTGGCCAAGGTCCTACGGTCGCCACTGGAGCAAATGTCACCCTCCCTTGGGACAACCAACTCACCCCAATCGACGTCCCTGGTCTTTCCGAAGGCGTTGCTGCCACTGATGTCTGGCAAAGCTACATCTGCAAGGACGCACCCTCGGCATCTGCCTGTGTCCTCGGCGGAGGTTCCACCGTCAACTACATGGTCTTCGTCCACCCTGCCGATCACGACTTCGACGACAAGTGGCCCGTCGGCTGGAAGTGGAACGATGTCAAGGCTGCTGCTGAGCGTTTGTACAGCCGCAACCGTGGCACCACCCACCCGTCCGCGGACGGAAAGCTGTACGAACAGAAGCTGTACAACTCCCTGTCGAAGGTCCTCGGAAGATTCGGCTTCCACTCTGTCGACATGATCGAGAAGCCCAACGAGAAGCACGAGGTCTACAGCCACCCGTCGTGGAACGTCAAGGACCAGCTCCGCGCTGGCCCTCTGCGCACTTACCTGCCCCTTGCACAGGAGCGTGGCAACTTCGAGCTTCGCACCGGCACCAAGGTCATCCGCGTCGTCCGTGACGGGAGCAAGATGACTGGCGTTGAGATTGAGGCTGCTACTGGATCCAACAAGACCGAGATCGTCTCCATCAAGCCCAATGGCCGCATTGTTCTTGCTGGCGGTGCCACTCAAAGCCCTCGTGTCTTGTGGAACTCCGGAATCGGTCGTGCATCTCAAATTGAGATCGCAGCCAAGAGCGGCGTCAAGGTCCCTGCCCGCGACCAATGGATTGATCTGCCCGTCGGCGAAGGTCTCAAGGACCACCCGATCTTCTCCATCACCCTCAAGTCCAACGAGACCTTCAACAAGCGCAACGGCCCAGCCATCCTCAACGGCACTGCCCTGACCGACATTGCAGCTTACGAGAACAACCGCACAGGCTCTCTGACCGAGGGCAAGCACGAGCTCATCATCTTCACCTCCCGCGAAGGCAGCGACGGCCAGACTCGCTTCTTCCAGGGCTCTTGCGCCGCCGACTCCGAGGGTGTCTTCACCATCAAGGTCTACCTCACCCACGGCCTCACCTCCTCCGGCACTCTGAGCCTCAACGAGACCCAGACAACGTACATCTCCGAGACGCCCTACCTGACCACCGAGGCCGACAAGAAGAGCGCCTCAGACTTCGTCGGCGAGATGCTCCAGAAACTCCTCTCCCGCGGCACCGGCTACTCGCTCGTCACCCCGACCAACGTCACGGCCTTGCTTGACAACGTCAGCGCCGGCTCCCACTACGTCGGCACCACCAAGATCGGCACCGACAGTGGCCTGCAGAATGGTACTGCCGTGGTCGATCTCGACACCAAGGTCTACGGCACCGACAACCTGGTAAGCCTCAACCGTCTTAACGCATGCTCAAGCCCATCACTAACACCTCCCAGTTCATCGTCGACGGCGGCATCCACGCCGACCTGCCCACCGGCAACCTCCAGACCACCATCATGGTGGTTGCCGAGGCTGCTGTCGCCAAGATCCTGGCTCTCAAGTAAAACTTTTCAGAATCCTACCGGATCTTTCAAGCCACAACTTACCTTCGATGGAGGATGATACACCCGAGAACGAATTTTGACGTTTTAGATGCAACCATGTGTTTTTTTTTTGTTCGATGATGCGCTCTGGGACTCTGCACAGCGCTACATAGCCTCTGAGGAGAGGCTCCTTCCGGTGCTGGTGGTTTGCTGCCGCTCCACAACTTGACCCACTATACCCATTTCTACAGATGTATCGCGAAAACCTTGAGTACAAAGTTACCAGTCTTCTTTCCTGAAGTTGCTCTGTCATTATTTCGGACGTTAGTTGCTGCCGCAAGACTACAGTTCGCATTGTCCACTCGCATCCCGAATGATGATAGAATATCTTCATAACGGCTCGGACACCCGCGGCTCAGATATATGTGACGAGCAAGGGGAGTGAGGAGGAGTCCCTACACTGCGTTGTTCGGAGTAAATCGAATTGAACCGACATTGCGTTGCCGTGCTTCAAAAAAGCGACCAAAGGCAGTTGTGCCGTATTATACATTGCTGCGATTCCGGCCCTCAATCATGACCGGTCCACCTCGTCGATCCCACCCCTCTCTCCCTCGCATCGAGAATTCCTTCACTCATAACCTGCCGTGCAGTCGGCTCTGCATCACGGTCATCGGAAGCCATACGCTTGTCGCCTCCATCAAGGTCGCTGCTCTCCGATGGATTGGCGTTCTTTGGCCTGGATTCTGAAGGTCCAGAAAGCTCGTTGCGATTCCTTCGCCTCTTCTCCGCCAGCACCTTCTCCGGCCTTTCCGGCTGACCGCCGAAACTGGCGAGGATAACGTCAGCGTTGGCGGTGGGGGCATCAAGGACGTCCAATTCTTCCACCGAGAACATTCGTGTGAGGATGACCCAGCGTAAAGGGATGAGCGCGATGATGATGACTGGGAATCCGATGGCGCCGATGGTCTGTGAGATGGCAACGCTCGCTGCGACGCCGAACCAGCGAGTCAGGTCATGCCAGAGGATGTGAGATTTCGACAGTTTCGTGCGAGGGTCGGCAGGACTGTTGAAGACATGCTCACGGAAGAGGTAGACCAGATTGCTCGTCATCGCATTCCCCTCGATGGAGCCCCAGCCCACCATGAAGAACACCCCTGCGAAAAGAGCTCGCGGCATGGTGTGTAAGACATCGAGAAGAGGTCCGGTCATGAGACCACAGAAAGCGAGAGCCATGAGGAAATGCGAGACTCTCTGTTCTTTGACCTCGACGGCACGAACGATCTTGGTAGGCACAGTCGTCTCGTTTTCATCGCTGTCCTTCTCCTTGCGATCGACGACTACCTCCTCGTAGACCGTACACGAGTCGGTGTGCACAGGCGCTTGAGGTACCAGGCCATTCGGCAGGGGGACACCGATGATACCAGCTGCGAAACAAGTGCAGCCCAGGAGGAAGAAATCCCAGTGGAAGCCGGCAGGTTTAGCCAAGGGGAATTGCTTAGCCTGGGCAGTGATGGAAGAGACGTTGTGATCATAGTAAAACAATAGAGTTAGCAGGATCCCCATCGGAAGCGAGATGAAGACCCAAACGACATCGAGATTCCAGAAGTCGATGAGCCATGGACCAGGACCTGGACGATCCACAGTTGGGTAGAAAGCGCGGGTTCTGGGGATGCGCATCAGGTTGGCTTCTGTGATGCGTCCGGGGATGTGTGAGAAGCCGGTCCACCAGATGGTAGCGATGGGGTATGCGAAGTCGGCAAGCAACTTGCGAATCCACGGCTTGAACATGGTCGTTTTGCCCATGTTTTCTAGCACATACACAGTGGCCCAGTAGCACAATGCGATGACAATGCTAAGGTAACCGCCGGTGATCTGGCCAGCGTCTTCATAGAACTGAGCGACGAGCTCTTCAACGCCCTTGATCATGTAGATGATGCCGACATACATCCCGAACGCCTCACTGCTGTAATCGGTGATGTAGCGCATGTAGTCGCAAAGGTTGAAGATTGCCGTGAGCCAGTGCGTGATGGCTGCCCAGATAGCGACCCAGGCGATGATCTGCGGGTACTGATCGACCATGCCCTGAGCTTTGGTGATGTCGTAGACAGTATAGTTGAAGAGGGAGATCAATCCGGTGATACCGACGACCGTCAAGGGTTGCGCGGAGAGGAGGCTGAAGACGAGAGCTGCAAGAGCAGAGGAGAAGAGGGCTTCGTTGATGCCGTAGAACCCTTCAGTATTTCTACGCATGTCCAGTTGGAAAGCCAGAGCTGGCAGCAAGTTGACAAAGGTGATGCGCACAGTGGCTGCCATGGTACGATAGTTGAGTCCATCAACCCAGTCACTCCAGTAGTACGGCGCGCGGCGTCTGATGTCGTGGTAGATCCCTCGGAAAGGGCGTAGAAGGCGGTAACTCTTCCAGCCGTAGAGATTGTCCCATCGATAGGGATCAGAAGAGTAGTCGTGAGACTTTTCAGTGCGATGTCTGGAGATTGAATCCATGACGACGGAAAATGGCGGTCGCTGTGGTGGAGGGTGAAGCTTCAGGACTTGCAAAGAGGTGAAGTAGATGAGGCAGGTGTGAGACAATGTCGCCAAGTTATATAGCTACCTACATGCTTTTCAACAGATAAATGGGCGGGGCGGAGTGGCAGATGCCTCTTTGCATGGTCCGCATGTCTTGGATGGTTCGAGATGCCGGCCATGTCAACGTAGATGGTCGGAAGCTAGCAGACGCACGGCCAAGCGAAGAAGGTAGAGCCTGCGGCACATTCCTATACCATCATTGAGAGCATGATCGATGTGGCGCAGAAATAGAGTGTCTCGGCACCGGGCGGTTGCTTTTTGATATGATCCAAAGCGTCGCTGAGCACGCCCTTGGTCGTGTTGTGCCGTGGCGTGCACTCAAGCATAACCTACACGGAGAAATGCATGTTGTCGTCGGGATGAATATTACTGTTTTGCCTCCACGCTGGTGACAGATGAATGGACATGATGTTTCCCGCCGTGTACGTACGATGATAACAGGCGGCGGGCACACCAAGAGCAAGTACAGTAACCTACTGTAGTTGGATGGATTGATGTCAGCGTTTCACATCACGTCACCCGGCAGATTGGACTGACTTCCCGCGAAGGCGTCCGATTGAGTACGCGCACGTGCGTCCGACTGCTGCTGCCCGGGCAGCATGCTGCTAGCGTCTGATCGAACTTCACCTGGCCCACTTTTGACTCGTTCCTTCCTTCTCCTCCTCCTCCCTCTCCAAGACAAGCGTTCAGCAAGCTTCCATCGTACACAGGCTCCATCACCCAACACGGCACTTGTAGCATCTCTTACTACTGGCCGTATGCCTCCAATGCCTTACCCACTTGCTTGCTCATTAGCCACTTTCCTCACCACCATGCCCCGCGGAGGCCTCGAAGCATGTCGACCCTTCTCGCTGTAGCTAGAAACGCCACCTTCGAGCCAATGAGATGTAGCTCTCGCGGCTGTACTGCCATCTAACGCCGTTGTTCCACCCGCATTCCTTGTTATGTCGCCTTGCACACGGTGGCATCACTCATTCTTGCAGGGATCATTCACGTCTGCCGGTAGCCGTCTCATCTTTGACGAATGCGGCATCTCTATTCAATCATCGATATATAGCAACTCAAAGTCTCAGCCACAAGTACGACGACTTTATCAACCACAACGTTGTTTTCGTTCCCAAAGCTTTGACAGTCATGGAATTCTCTGTGATGGATGTCGACAAAGGGGAGTCGACATCTCGTGTTCCAAACGGCGCCTCTCCAGGCAACTTCAAGGCCGTAGCACCGATCAGAATTCCTCAGGCTTGCGACAGATGTCGGATCAAGAAGGCCAAATGTGACGGCGGAAACCCATGTGGCAGATGTCACATCAGTGATTCACTTTGCGTCTTCGGGTAGGCTCTTCGTCCGTCAATTTGATTCTGCTTCCTTGCGGCTGACAATACGGCTAGGGAGAAGATCAAAGCAAACAGAACCGTCTACCCCAAGGGCTATGTCGAGATGCTGGAGCGTCAGCAAACGCAACTCGTCGCCGGTCTGCAAGCCTTGTACCGGAAATTGATCGGAAATGAGCCTTGGGACGACGAAAGACTTCCCGAGTACGACAACAGACCACGCACGCAGGACATCCTGGCAGCCCTGGGCCTGGTTCATCCTCCAAAACACGCGGACTCGCAAGTGGAAGAGTTTCAAGAGCACTTTCCGCGGATTGGCTGTGACGACATCGACACAAATGACCAGAACCTCGTGTCGGATTTCTCAAATGCAGAGAACCAACCATCAGCAGCGCCCGACTACCTCAAAACAGTGCAAATTGATGGGTGGGAGCCTTCATTCGAAATCGAGCCCGCAGATTTGCTAGAAGTCAACAAAGATGACTGGAACCAGGAGAAAGAAGCCGCGTTCTTGCAGTCTTTGGAATCGACGCTGCCAACAGCTGTGCCGTCTCGTCCTGAAGCCATACCACAAGACTGTGTGTCAATGAACTTCGTCGACCCTTTACTCTATCGACCGGAGTGGGTGCAGGAAGAAGTCTGCAACATGGGAAGCTCGATTCCGCCGCTGTCCTTGCCTGCACATCTGCAGTCGTTCGAGTTCAATGTCGACCCTATGGCGTTGTCGACAAAAGGGACTTATGCGCGGCGACAGCAACCCATGTAGATCAGGTATCGTCTCATTGCTCTTGTTTTCGCGAAAACCAAAGACGATTCGACTCCGGCTCACGATGATAGCGAAATCACACATAGACAGGGGATTTTGCCGGGGCGTGGACATCATATTTTTCTCGCAAATCATGCAAATAACAGACCGATCCAGCCTACGCAGAAGCGTGATCTTTAGGCTTTGGAGGTGAAACAAACTTACATACTTACACTGTGAGATTTGTATTTTCTATACCATAGTACACCCTGCGCGCCCGCCGCGATGCAACGCAACGCAACAACAGCAAGGGAAAACCAAAAGTCGCACACCCTCCTCATAGCTTCGTCTCCCTCTGCATCCTCACATTCCTCCAAAACCCCTCAACCTCCTGCGGCAAAGTCGTCTCAGAGAGGGGAACTTCCCACTTCCCCCTCTCCTCCTTCACACGCTCATAAAAAGCCCTCATCATGCTCGGCCGATCCCCCACCCCAGCGAAATGCAGCATCATATCGCCCCTCTCCACCTGGTACTTGGTCCAAACCTCGTCTTCGCACCTGGGGTACGAATTGAACCACCGCGGCGGCACATACAAGCAACCGCTCGCATACTTCGGGTCCTGGATCGTACGCTCCATAGCGCTCTGCTCCGTGAAAGGCAAGTCCTCGTCTGGTTTGTAGGTCGGGTACGCCAGTATGTTGGTGAGCAAGTTGACGCTCCAAGCGCTGACCCGCAGGAAGAAGACGCCGTTGTTCAAGCCGTTCCAGTCCGCTGTCACGAGCAGGTTGATGCCATCTAAGCCGTCCGGCGGCAAAAAAATCTCGGCGGGGATCAAGGGGTTGATTACTAGGGTGTCTGCGTCGAACCACATGAGCCAGCGCAGCCGCATTTCCTCGGGCTTGGACATTTCGTGCAGCAGGACTGCGAGCAGGGCGGCTTCTTTCGTCCACAGGCCTTCGACTATCGGGCGGTCGAGGACGAAGATCGGGTAGTGGTGGATTTCGCTGTGGCGGAGGTGGGTGTCGAAAGCTGGGGAGTGGGTTGGGCTGTATTCGCCGTGCATGACTGTGCATTTGCCGATTCCGTGGCTGGTGCTGGATGAGGATGGGGTTTTGACTGGCAGGATGTCTGAACCGAGATGTACGACTTGAGGTGGTAGAGCGGCGAAGGATAGGTGGAGGGTTGCGAAGGAGGCGAAGGGCGTTGGGGGAGTTGCTGTTGTTGAATTGTTGCAGGTGTTGCTTCTTTGTTCGAACCAAGCTGCTTTGCCGACGACGAAGATGACGCATGCGAACAAGGCGTAGAACGAGACCTGGAGGAAGGTTTCTCGTTGTTTTCGAAGCATGTTTGGATATGGCTCCGGTGGTGATTGTTCCGGTGATTGTTCCGGTGATCGTTTCGATTGCTTGTACGATTCAATGAGAGGCATGCGGCACGTCACCAAACTGTATCAATCCGGATGCTGGGTGTAGTTGCTTTCAGTATTTAAAGCTCAGAACCTGACATGTGGACCTCGAACATTGTTGTGGTCCGTACCGTCACTCTCGTCCAAAGCCAAGTGCATAACACTACGCGTCCTGGAGGTTCTTGACATTCTTAGCACTTGGCGACGGCGTATCAAAAGCGCCTCAATCGAAGGCCAAGAGTCTGACAGCGTCCTGTCAAGGGACTTTGACCTGTTGTAGCGGGCTGAGGTGGAGCAGTGGATATGGCCCTGGACTTACAGTTTAATCGGGATCGTGGATATGGCGACCGCTGAGTCGGGTCTGTTTCTCGAGGCGCAGTCAGCAAGTCCTATCCCTAGCCATAGATGGTGAGTCGAATTTGATGTTTGGTGTCGTTTCGAAACTTGTAGTTGGGTGCAACATGTTCTGTAGCCAACCAGACATGACTTTCTTGGATTCCAGCATGCCATGTAGGCGTCGTACAGTGCCGCCGCGCCAAAGCGAGAAGATGCATTGGACATGCTCCACTGGACAAAGCTTTCGATATCGACTAGCCTCATCTTCATCCAGGGACAGTGCTTTGCACACACGTGCCTATGTAACTTGTTTTTAGCTTACCTCACTTAGCCAGCCGTGACGTTTTCTCGGAGTCCGAGCATCAGCAAAGCAACCTCATTCGCTGGGATCATGCGGGTCTTCTCTTGCTGCCCGGGCAGACACTCGCAGATCAACAGCCCGAGATCCCACAAGCACTGGCTTCGGTCGTCTCGTCTTGACGCTATCTTGGGTCTTTGCTTACATCTGTGATCCTATCCTCTCGAGAATCTAACGACGGGAGTCTACGAAAAACAGACCAAGCGAGATCACACTCTCGATCGATCGGAACGACCGTCGTTTGTCAGACATGCCTGACATCGTATCCAACGATAACCTGCAGTCCCAACTCCTCGCACCAGACTTGGCCTCAAGCATTGCGCAGAAGTTACCCTTCGCTCTGGAGTCCCTTCTACGTTCGCATCAAAGCGGCTCAGGCGATGCACATCTATTGCTGGACTGTCAAATATCGCTCGTCGACCCAGCCAACGCCATGTGTCGCCAATCTCTTCCCGTGACATCGATCGACATCACGTCTCTTTTACAGGCGTCTCTACCCACCACAGATTCTCGTAGCGATGCCTTTACGAGCTACCCCAGCCCTGCCTCTTCAGTTGCTGGTCGGACCGTTCCCTTCGAAGCAGTGTCACCCATCCCAAATTCTTCGGTAGTGAGAGCCGAGCCATCGAATAGGGTCCAGAAAAGGCGCAGGCGAGGCCTCTCTATCGCTGCAGCTCAGCAAAAATCGCGCTTGCCATCGCAACAACATCATGTGGAAGTAGGATCTGCCTTGCAACAAGAAAGCATAGCGGACTGTGTTACTACACCACCAAGCAATGCATCACTCAATAAGCTCGTCGACGGCATTTGGCAAGCATTGTTCTCCGATGCCAAACTTGATCCCAGCGAACTTCTCGAAGCCGGTCAAGTAATAGCGGACCCTGCGGACCTCAGACTACTTGGAGATCCGGAGAATAACGTTATCAGTGGACCAGACGACAACACTATGGCCGCCAGAGGTTCGTTTAGTCGAATCAACAGGATCGCCCGGAAAGTCAGCCAAACAAGCAAAGTATGCAGGGCGATCGAAATCAGCGTCCAGGCTCGCTGGGTCCAATGTTTCGACGACCACGTCGAAGCCCTGTCATCAACAATGTCGCCAGACGTGGCCAAGAAGCGCGCCATGGCCGAGGCCTGTTCGGACTTCGAATGGTCAGACAAAGAACTGCGCAACAAAATGGGCGTCTGGCGCGGATACCTAGAGATTTCCAGACACGGCGGCTACGTGAGCCTCGTCTTCGCCGGACCAGGCCTCTACCGCTTCAGCAAATACCGCCAATCCTTCAACACCGCCGCCTTCCGCAGACTCCAAGCCCTCCAACCCGCCTTCGAACTCGCAGCCGACACCCTTCACCCCAGCTGGCGACAAGTCCTTGGCTTCTTAGGCCTATCCTCAACCCGCAAGTTCACAGGCCACCTCCACGACTGGGTCCTAACCGGGCCCGACGGCGGCGGCAACAGCATCAGCAGCAACGAGCCCGTCTCGCTGGCCAACACATACCGCAAATGGGACGCGCACTTCTCCTACCACCACATCCAAGAGAGCATCGTCGACGAGGAAGCCTGGGGCGACTACGACCCGCGCACCACCAAACCCGCCACGTCCGCAGACGTCAACACATGCCAGGTCTGCCGCAGACACCAATCCACCCTCCCCGTCGAGAACGAATGCACGTGCTTCCCAAACCTCTACGGCAACCCCCCTCACCCCACCAGACTGCCTCCCGTCCAAATTGCCCAGACCCTCGGCGGCAAAAACAACGGGCTCTTCGCCTGCCTGCCCTTCCCGCAAGGCACCGCCATAGGAGAATTCGTCGGGCGGATAACGACCGGCGTTTCGGGGCTGGACGTCATGTTCGGCAAGACGGACCACGCGTCGTACCAGATCTGGCAGGGGCGAGAAGGGAATTTCACGCGCTTCGTGAACCATTCGTGCAAGCCGAATGCGCAGTTCGAGCACTTCAATTGGCGAGGCACGCAGAGGATTGTGCTGGTTTCGTTGGGGGTTGGGGGTGGAGAGGAGGTGACTGTTGATTATTCGGATACTTATTGGGAGGTGAGTGTTCTTTTCCTTCGCTGTTGGGAGAGTTGGAGGGGAGAGTGTGGAGGCTGACTGACTGTTTCTTCTAGGGGCTTAACAAGAAGTGTTTATGTGGACAGGCTGAGTGCCGGTATCGCGATCGGACGTGAAAGGGCGTTTTTCCTGTCTTGGGTTAGACGCAGATGAGAAGCTTGGTAGCGATGCTGAGGCGCGAAATGGGCAACAGCGACATTGTCGCAGTGCTGGTTGGGCGTTCGTGAATTACCCTTCGCAAGACTCCCCAAGTACTGAGCCGCGATCATGACCTCGCCAGTCCCATTGGAAAGGCTAACGCCCATTTGTCTACATGGCGAAGTCTCCGCACCATACAAGAAGCAGGGTTCTCGAGATGCCCACGCGATCGAAAGAAGATGTGAAGTCTTTGCTTAGATTTCGAAAGTCTAGTATCCATTAACGACGTTTCCACAAGAGCAGAAACACGAACGGAGTGTGAAGTTGCGTGATGCTACTATCTCAAGCATCAACGCATCGCTTACCAACTCAAACGCTCCCGTTCCTCTGCGGCCTACACTTGCCAAACATCTCCTTACCAAACCCATCCCTCGCCTCGTTAATTGTGATTCTCTCCGCAGCCTTGACCAGATCATACGTGACCTCCTCATTGACAGCGCTGTCCTGCTTGTAAGCCTTGTGATCGTGCACGAAATGGCGCAGCCACTTGGCAGCGGTCCAGAGTTCGCCGTTTGCTCTGCCGCGGATGAGGGCGAGGTACTGCGCGAGTTCACACCTTGTCTCGACGTCGACATTCAGGCTGTCGAGATACATTTCCACCAGCGGGATGAGGCCAGGGAAACCGCCGTCGGGCTTGCCGTTGATGATCTCATCGACGGTCATGAGCTCATACTCGTCCTCAACCGGGCCGAAGGGTGTTCCGGGACGGGATGGGGTGGGAGTGTTTGAACCTGATGGAGGCGCAGACGAGCCGTTCATTCTACTGTTACCACGGCGTGGGAGGGGATCTTTCCGGAAATAGAATCTGTCGTTGAGCACGGCGTCGCGCTTGTGGGCGGTTTCCATGTTCTCAGTGGTGCGCGGAATGGGAAGATAGAAGTTGAGATTGAACGTCAAGATGGCGCGGGTGATGAGGACGACGAAGACGGAGAAGGCGGCATTCTCGAAGTCGGTGATCTGGATCTCCATGGGCCGTACCTCCACGCGCCAGCCGATGTCGCTGTCGACTGGTGGTGGCTTGAAGCGCATGTGTTGCCAGTTGGTAGATTGCAGGTTCTCGAAGTGGTCCGCCTTGTTGAGGTCGAGCTCTTCCAAGTCTTCGGCGAAGACGACGATGGGGTCGCGGATGAAGAGATGGGCGAAATGGGTCGCCAGTCGCTCGTCCATACCGCCTTCGATCAAGCGTGCTTTGTGCTCTTCGTCGACAACAAGATCCGGATCCAGGTACTCGGGTCTCAGGCGGGCATCCTGTGAAATGTAGGTACTGTTGCTTGCGTATCTTGATTTGGGAATCCGCCATCGGTCGTTCTTGAGCGGTTTCTCGCCGAGCTCTTCGGGCGTACGATCGTCGACTGCGCCACTAATTTGATTCCATCTCACGTCTGTGTCTGCGAGGAAGCCCTTGTAGATGGGAGTGGCAGCGGTCAGAGCAAGTAGAATCGGTCCAAGAGGAGACAGCTGGTCGTACATTGTCCTGCCTTCTTCGATGTTCTTGGCCTGGAATGTAATTTGGAGACAACATGAGCCCATACCGAAAGCCATAGCGTCCATGTAGATACAGTCGTCTTTAGCAGCGCCGTTGCGGACATCATCATCTTCCGGCCAGTTGTGGAGATCGTAGTCCACTGTGGGATCCTTGAAAGGTCTGGGAGTCTTCTCGTCATGGAAGACTGGCACATTGAGCTCAACCTTTCGGCCTCTCCTAGCTCGAATGTTTGCTGCCAGAGTAGGGAAACGAATGTGCGGGTTCGCGATCTCGTCGGGCAAGAACTGAGAGCGAAGCTTGGAGCCGGATGGTGGGTAGTAGGGTGTGATCGACGTCCGATCGCCGAGACGAGGGAATGTGGTCAAGGTAATTGGGAACTCGTCATCTTTCATGTGCTCCTTTGCGATCTTCCGCCTAGTGATGGGTCAGCCGTGCGATTCATATTCAAGACGAGTGCAGAACGAACCTCCAGCGCATGTCGCTCTCAACGTCTAGAAGATCCTTGAACCCAATGCCCCATGGCGCGCCTGGTGTGGCCTCAAGCATGAAACGGCCAAACTCGGGATGGAATACAGGCGCGGTTTTGTCACCTCTGTCGCACAGTCAGCGCATGTTGCATTCTGACTTTCCAGAGAAAAAGGCTTACTCTGGCTTGCCGCGAGCCAGGTCTGGCACACCTCCACCTTGCTTCAGAAGCTCAGCATCACTGGCCAATGCCTCGAGAATATCGGCCTGTCTCAAGGAGAGCTTGACTTGCTTGTCTTGGTCGATGAATTTCACGACAAGATACTCGATCTAGCCAGGCTGTTAACGCTGCCCATATGCACTGGCATTTCTCAGCTTGCCTTACCTCGTCGCCCCAGAGCAGAGCATTGCGCTCCTTTCCTTTTGTGTTGCGCCAAATAGCGAGCAATTGCTACCACTTGTATCAGAGTCTGGCCATCTCACCCGCAGTATCCGTTCAAGCATACCTCAATGCCCCATTTGCGCACATGGCTAGCCTTCTCTTTTGCTTCCGGCCAATCGAGGGGCGTTCCAATGGCTCTGCAATACGTTCCGTCAATTTGACATGCTCATTTTGGCCAGCGCTTCGCATGCAAGCAATCGTGGAATTCGGCGTACAGCAAACCCATGAGCGCGTCTATTACGCGATCCGCGCGGTCGAGCGATCTATGTCGCGTTCTTTACAGCCACGGCTTTAGAGTCTCGCGCAGTTTGTCCTTGCTATTCCCTATCTCTTTGTCTTTACTGCATCGTCGCTCGCGGATCCGGTCGGCTATTTTCGTGGGTACCTGGCTGGCGGCGCAGCTTCACGGGTTGGAGGATAGGATTTGGTTGTCGAGTCGCATTCGTCTCACGGCACACGCCTTACCACACGGAAGAGGTGTGAGTGAATTCTTCAAGGCCCTGTACTATCAGAGCACGCAATCGGACTATTAAGCAATCCCAGCTCTGGAGCGCGCCGCCGCCTGTCGGAAAAAGTGGATTACAAACCATGATGCAAAGACAGGCTCGCCCAGCCCGAAACAGGCAAGTTAAAACGAGGAGGCACATGGCAATTTGGGCATTGGTAAAGCTAAAGGAGACACAACCAGACTTCACTTCATCTCTTGCTTGGAAATACTCGTGACACAGCTGACTTGTCCGCGCAATAATAATTTCACAGCACACATGTCAACTGCGCATGCCACGACACGACATGTCAGACGCCTCGCCTCGGCTTACACACCGGCATGCACCATGCGCCCTACCGAGTAAAGAGACCCCTCTTTTTCTTTATCCACCTGCATCTTCACGTGCGCCCCAGAACTGATATGCCATCGCTGTCGATAACAGTCGCCTCTCAGTAGTCTCGCCAGTCTCTGCGTTTCGGCCATTAGCGAGCGTTCAACACTACGAGGACGGATCTACAGTTCATGCTGGCCGATCACTTGCACTGGACCATCCACTGTGTTGGGATTCTAGTACACCTCATCGCCGGTAAAGGAGAGACAATTCCCACAAAGTCGGGGAGTCGGTTTCTCTCCCCGTCACGCGATCACGAATGTCACTCGCATATCGATGAGATGCAGATGCTCAGACAGTCACATGTGATGCTACGCATACACTCGGTCGAACTGTACCACTCACGCTATCAGGTCTTGATCGCTGATAACGTCCACTCGCTCAGTCAGCACACGACACAAGACTCCCGGGACATCTCCGAACTGAACAGTCCCTGGCGCTCCGCGCTTGAGATATTTTATGGCTCATCCTCTCCAGAACCAGGGGACGAATGATCTGCAAACTACTAATTCAGTCGGAGTTCTGGATGCCGCAACTTGCAGAACCGGTCTCAGCCTCAACTAATGCTCGGTCGTGCATTGAGCAATCTACATCAGTGTGAAAGAAGCTCGTGATTCGACGTCGGCTCTACTGGTTTGAGCTACTGGCGGAGCTTCGCTTCCAGACCGGCGGCCTAGTCATCCACCTCTTCCGGAACGACATTTACGGTACCCAGACAAACTTGGATGCTGCTGGCCGAAAGGAGCAAGCTAGCAAGAAAGGATCACCCAAAAGTATCCACAACACCCAGTCGCTTGGATATTCGTCAATCAACGAGCAGTCCACTGATATCACTCATACACTTTGTCACCAGGATTACAATCCACCCAGGACTCTACATATGCGTCAGCCGACAGCACATTCGTCACCTAGACCACTTCCCACCCACAGCTCCAGCTAACAGCCCATGCAAGAAGTCCCAGACTGAAAGCAGTATGCGGATAAGCCATGAACGGTTGACGCAAGACGATCACCCGTCTTTCTCGGGTCTGCACTGCATTGCAATACAATACCCTGTCACTTTGCCATACCGCCACGACAATATGATCCTCGTGATCTCCCCTTGTGCTTACACGCATACCCTGCAAATCCACCGAGGCGTCCCGAAGCATCGGTATGTTCCGTCAACAGACCTATCACCGCTACTAAGCGCTGGCCAATCCAACTCGGACAAGGTAAAGTCCAGATCAACGAAAAAGCAGAGTGTCACACTGCAGTACGCATAAGCGCAAAGGTGGAATCAATGGTAATTAGCAGGGAACCGCGCCGATCTCCGAGAATGGCATCTTCGGAACCAGTGGCCCGAAAAGCAGTGAAGAAGATTGCGACAAGGTTTAGAAGAGCAACAGCCACATGCAGCGAGTGCTGTCGCGAACCACGCCGAGAAGTTGAGCTACACAGCCATCGAGGAATATGGCGATGAGAGACCAGGCCAGCAGGATAACCTTGACGCGTGACACATTCCTGACTCAGGCAGCGTATATACCTAGATGTGCCAATTACTGCTTCTGGCACAGTATTACCTTAGTAATCGACACGCTATACACACACGTACATACGCAGCCGGGCAGGTACAACACCGAGACTCTACTCCACAGCGACCTGGCTTCTCTCCAAATCTAGGCCAAGTCATCCGAGCACACATACAGGAACAGCCAACATGCTCCATCAACTGTACATATTCCCAAATACAGCAATCGCGATACAAACCCCGCCTACACATGCACATCCCCGCTCCTCATACAGGACAAAGCAGAGAAAGAGGAAGACATGACTCGCGATCAACATCCGAATCCATCAACTCCACCACCCCAACCCCAAGCCAAGTAAAAGAAAAACCCAGCAACGCCACTTCCGTAATGCTCCCACAATCCCTTATACACATTATATGGAGATGTGCGTAACAAACGCAGATCCCTCCGCCTCTCCAAATGCAGGGCAAACCCGAAACAGTCCACGTACGGCGTTCTTTGCTGGCTGCACGTAAGCGAAAGCTACGTAAGGAAGAAAAGAAAGAAAGCCGGGGCTGACATTTAGGAGTTCCCACCTCCGAGAGGCTTACTCGCTTATGTAGTAGGTAGTATTGACGTTGTAGATGTGAGCGTGAGCATGAGTCAGGTGGATATCTCTTCATTGCCCGGGTGATGAATTATCCGGTCGTGCAGTTGTACTCGCCTACTCTAGAATCGATTGATTGGCTCACCTAACGAGTGTTCAAGGATCCGGGGTATATAGCGACAAACTACTGCGAATCCCTAGGGGTCTTGTTAGCGGCGGGTTAACGACATGAACCCATCTCGAAATCTCGGATTGGAAAAAGGAAGTTGCATGAGAGCTGTATTACACGTACTGTTGAGGGTTGTTGAAACAGGCATTAGTGAAGCGAAAACAGAAAAGGGTCGGCGGCAAAGACAAGGAACCTACTTGGTCGCGTACATGGAAACAGTAGGTAGTAGGCAGAACATTCGGGTCCCCTTCATCGAAACGTCTTGCGGGTTCTATTCAATCTATTCAATCTGTGCCAATGTACGCCAATATACAAAATAAACAATCTGCGTACGTCAACCGACTACCTCTCGTCTATTCAAACCGAACTAGTAACACCAGCAACCCCACAAGAGTAGAAGCGAAATATATTGATTTTCGCTACGCCCGGTCCCGAGCTAGACCAGCCTAGACATGGGGACTTTCCGGTGTGCGCAGATCCATCTCACAAAAGCAACAGGGCTGAGCGAGACCTGGCCTAACCGGGCGTGGTTGATGGGACAAGATTGATAGATTGAGCACTGGGCTGGGCCTGACTCGAGGTGAAAGTCGGTCAGCGACATGTACATACAGGGAGTCCGCGACCGGGGTGAGACTGGAATTGGAAGTTGCAAAGGCGGTAGGGCAAGGTGTTGTGCAGATGCAGACGCAGGTGGATCCTACGAAAGGTTGGACTGGGCTAAGATACAGTTGCTCCTACTTCGCAAAGAGCGATGGTTCGATTGCGCCTCATCTCACACCAACAACCCATGCTCCGGGTTGGACCTGATCCGATCGGCTAACGCTCGTTTCTCCAGATGGACAATGATTCGCCACTAGCCGCTGGCTTCCCACACACACCGCCCATCACAATAGCGACTCAACAAAAGGAATGATAGGAAAAAAGAAGCGAGTCATGCAAGACGTTCAAGCGTCTGATAACGCAATGCCGATGCTGATGATGAAGTAGAACCCATGAACGTCGTAAGATGTCGAAAGTGATAGAATAGGTTAACAGAAAAGTACGATCTCTTTCTTTCATAAGGGGTGACCTTAGGGTCATGCAGTTATATGCCGGTCAAAATGTTCCAAAAGTAGACAGACAACAAAGGCAGCGTCTAGTAACGCTGTGGGTATCTCAAACATTGGTTAAAGTCGATGCGGAAGCACTGAAATGCTTCATGGGTGGAGCGGCGGCAGCAGCCCAGCTGCTGAAAGGTTTGACAAAATGAAGGTTGGGACTTCCGAAGCGTCGTTCGTGGCGCCTTTTTTGCTTTTTCGAGAAAGATGCTGATTTTACGACATGCTTTCTTTGGGTCGGAGATTGGAGTTGTTGACGGCCGCATTCTTGTTGGCATTCTTCTCCTTGCGGGTCAATTTCGCGTAGTGCAAGCCGCATGCGTTGCAGAGCGTACGGGCGCCATCAGGCCCACGTCGCCACTCGGGAGTCTCAGCGCGGTTGCAGCTGTGACAACGTCCGGGGGGAGCGGCGCGACCCCTGCGTTTCTTGGGATCAGAGCCAGCGAATCCGCATTTGATGTCGTCCTCGAGCTGCATGGCGGACATGGTCGGTTCAGCATATGCCTTTTGTTGTTGGCGTTGCTCGGCGGCTTGTTGGTCGTAGGCGACTTGCTGCGCTACGACGACCTCGCGAATTTTCGATAGGCAGTCGACTTGTACGCGGGCTTTGTTAATCATGTCTTCGACCTCTACGAGACCGGGTAGCGTAGATGGTGTTGGACCTGAGCGTGTGGTCTGGTGTAGGCGATCGCCATAACGACGGGCGAAATCCGTCATGATGCCGCTTGTAGCAGAGATCTGTGAGATGTTAGTTTTTGCCACACGACATATTCCGTAGAAATATGTTCTTACATCACTGAGTGCTCCCGCAAGGTCGTACATTTCGAGTTGGCGCTTTACGGAATCCCCATAGGTACGCTCCTCGCCACCATATCTGGCATTCTCTGTTTTCCAAGCTGTTGGTGCTGCCGAAGGTGGAGCATTGGACAGAGAAGGCTGGTATATCGGGCCGGCGGATGGAGCTGGTGGCGGTGCTGCTGCGGCGTAGCGCGATGGGTACGGCTGGTATCCGTATGGGAAGCTGGGCGGTCCCATGGCACCGGAAGGATGCTGAGGTGGCTGCTCGTGTGTAGGTGACCGTGGTGCCGGAGTAGGGGCATATTGACTTGAGTGGTGAGCAGGACGTTGTGGCGGTGGTGATCTTGCGGCTGGCATGTGCACCGGCGGACGAGAGTCAGGGTATGTAGGTCTTGGAGCATCTGCAGACGGGTACGAAGGGTGTCGCTGTGCGTCCTGGCGGTATTGAGAGAAGTGTGATGGTGGCGCGGTATGCTGCTCGGACGGTTGTGGCGGAGGATCCATGCGATGTGAGCGAGGCGATGGTGACGAAGCCAGCCCGCGAGTGGGAGGCTGAGGGTGCGTGGATGACGGCGTTGTTTGCAGAGGCAAAGATGGACGGTAAGTCGGCTGGCTCTCCACACCCAGAGCCTCTGATATGGAAGGCAAAGAAAGCCTCACGGTCTGTTTGATTGCTTCCTTCTCGTTCTCACTAGTTCGTCGTGACTCAGGTGGAGTGTGCATGTTGGCCGGCGTTGACGTCGTGGTGTTGTGTAAGTATTGCGAAGGCGGAACCGGGTGGCTGTAAGGTGGTGGTGGGCCAGAAGGATACTGGTGTGCGGGACTCGCTGCAGGCTGTGGTGGTAGTGCCTGTGGTGCACCAGCGAGGCGATCTTGGTAGGCATCCTCATCTCTGCGGGCTTTGTCGTGGTCGAGGTAGCCCATGGGCGGCAATTGTGGCCTATGACAAGTTAGTGATCTGGATTCGACGTCCGAGACTGACGCACGCGCAAGCGGGGACTGCACGAGTGCGAACCCGTCTGTCGTCAGTTGGTTTGCAGAGACACATACCGCCTGTTGGAGGAGTCCATATTGCTGTGTGGTGGTGGGTTTGATACGGCAAGAGCGACGGGTGTCGCGTGGTGTAGTGAGAAGACCAGAAAAATCGAATAGCAAGATCAAGGCAGTGGGCAAGCAAGACTCGGCGATGGGTCTAGATGTGGTGACGGGCGGGTATTGTTTTGTCGGAGAATGATTAGTGGTCGAGGGAGTGGCGAGTGTTGAGTGGCACGAATGTGATGATGTTGCAGTGGTGATGCAGACACAACGGGTCGGCAGAAAGAGTCGAGAAGGTGTCGGAGGTGTCGAAGAGCAGAGAGATTCAGGTAGAGAGTGGGTGGGTGGCGGATCGGAAATCGGCGCGGGCAGATCTCAGACACACAGGGCGAAAGCTAGGGCTGGCCTGGCGGCTTGGGAAGTCTGATGGGCAACTAGGAGGCGAGATGGAGTGGGAAGAGAGAGAGCAACATGATAGGAGTCGCGTGCTAATGGAAGAGGAAGAGTGCAGCGCGCAGATGTGGAGAAGAAACGGCGGCGAGGGTCGCGACGGGAGGGCGCGCAGGTGGAGTTGGAGAGTGGAGTGGGAGCGAGTTGTGGCGTCAGTGCGGAAAACGAGTAAGTAATAGTAGTGTGATTGGCACTACAGTATTCGGGGGGGATGAGAGTAGAGCAAAGTAGAGGATTTCTAGAAGGACGGACGGGCGAAAAAGGGTGGAAAAGAGAGCGTGCTCAGACTCACGCCGATAGCATGAGAGAGAGAGAGGCGCAAGCGCAGGAGCAGAAGCGAATCCTCGATCGGAAGGGCAGGGATCCAGTACACCCCTCTAGTGTCGTGTGCGTAGTATCAAGTACAGAGATGTAGCAGCACTACCAGCAGCAATAGTTGCATAAACCCAGCTATCCATCCGGCCTAATCTCAGCGATCGCACACGACGATCTCGATGCCACGATGGCTCCTCTCGGCTCTGCTCCCGCCACACCACTCGGATACGCACCAACCCATCTACTGCGCCTGGGAAGAGCCTGACTACCCACTACTGCTAGTCTCTGTAGATAGCCGCGGCCGGCCCTGCATCGCGCCCTTGTCCATACCTGCACGCTCCCTCTCGGACTCTCGAGCCATCTCGAAGTAGGCAGGCCGGCGGACGATCCGCTCCAAGACCTCTGTCCCACCGTCCAACTCGACCGGATGGCGCAGAGGCCGCAACACAGATGCGACAAATGGGCCCGCCGATCGTGCCGTGCTGTCATGCAGGTCGAGGAGATCGCACCATTACCCAAGCAGCCACTCGCGCTACTATAGCACAACGACGAGCCTCCCAGAGAGCAATCATGTGGGAGTCAAGCACTGGCAGATGCAGGGTGGCACACTGCACAAGCATCGAGAAATCTTCCAATCCCTGCACGCCATCGTGTGACACTGTGCTGTAGCCTGTATGTATGTATACTGTACAGTAGTGGTAGTGCTGCCGGGCATGATGTCTGTGAGTTCATGACGCTCTGTCTCCGCCCAGGGTCTGCGTCTGCCACCTTCCCGGCAGCCGTCACAAACGCGATCGTCAGTCTTGACAACCGCCTTGGACAGACTCGCCTCTAAGCGAGCCCTATCCTGCAAACTGCTGCAAGCAGCGTGATCGCCGAAGGACCCCAAGTGGGAATGTTGCGTCGCTCAACAGAGTCAACACGAGCGGCGCTGCGGTACCAAACACTCGAGCGCCGTGCGACGATGGGCAGCAGCACTGTAACGACATTCGCATTCGGTAGCGAGGGTATACCAGAGCAGACGCCATCTGCAGCCTGCTGTCCGACCCGAACATCGGCCAGGAAAATGGAGAGAAAGTGGTGATGCTCGTTCTTGCACATGAATTTTTTGGCTTTGCTTCCTCCAACACCAAGACCAGCCACCACCGCACGCCGCCGCCGCCGTCAGCCCTCACGATCTCGATGCGGGCCCCACAAGAGTCAATGCGCGTTCGCTTTCTGAGATGGAGCATCCTTGGGGCGCATCTCCACGTGTCCTGGTCTACAAATTGCGGAATCTGCTTGCACCCGCTGTCAAGCCTCTGACTCTCCGACCGACCTGACAAGGCGGTCGCTGCACGGCAATCATTATTCTGCTGTTTGGCGTGTGTGTGAGTGTCCGAACGAGCACATGCGCGTGCCGGGTGTTTCGTCGCGCAGAGTCCCATTATTAATGGATTCCATCGTACACATATGCTCGACCGTTGCAACGGCAGGGACTTTTCTCGTCGTCGAGAAGGAATGGAAGGCTGTACGGACGGCACAAGCAAGAAGCGCACGCGCCGCCTCCTTGCAGCTTTACATGACACGGTAAGTTGTGCACATGGCTAGTCCAGATCTTGACGAAAGCCATCTGTGGTAGTGCGCGGAAGCACAAACAGATATCAACATCATCATAACAGACAGGAATCGAGTAATGGTGCAGGCCCGCAATCAATCTCGCGGTCAAGCCAGGTACACACGCACTCCTCAACACAGACAGCATGCACGTCAAGGCAAGGCAAGAAAACGCAGAGGCACCTCCGCGAATCTCGCGAATTTCATCCATCATCCATCGCGGTGCGGAAAAGCTACCGCTCCACTGACAAGGTGCAAGGTGCAAGGAAGCGCGATAGCAGATGCAGCAATATCTGAATCTTGGCGATGCTGCGATCGGACGCTAGCACTCCGAGATGAGGCGTTCACACCAGCGCGTGGCCCCACACCAAACGCCTGTCGCGGACTCGCGACTCTCGATCCGCAGCGCCCTATGAAACTGCCTGGAGATCGAGCGAGAGAAACATGCCTTCTTACCGCGTAGCAACCTCGCAAAAGCATCTACCGCACCCTCGCATCTACCAATCTGGCCATCTCTCCCGGTGATTGCCGCGCACGGGACCTCTAAGCCAATCTTGGTTTCACACCGGTCAACCCTGGTAGGAAAGATCGTATCGTATCTCGTGGCAAGGGGTCCCCGATCTTAGACTCCTGCCTGTGTACTGCCCTCTCTGGCTTCGTACCAGGAACTCGCATCGCACGGGCGCTTCGATGATGACTCTTTTGAACCGTGGTCCTGGTTTGAATCACTCTTCATCTTTCTGCGCCCAACGTCTTGCTACCTTGTGCCTGACCGCCGTAAGCGACATTTGTACTCTGGCGGTCGGTTCCAGATATCCAAAAGCTGCGACGTCTGGTCCCTACGAGTCGCCCCGACGGAGAGCCGCCACCATTGACAGCAACGCCCGCCGGGGGGACCTTAACCCGGAAGACCTAGCGACCTCTAGTAGGCACAGCGCACAAGCCATCAACCACTCGATGATGCCTCGTGGCCACCTGCCACATCCTACCACTAGGGGATGCTAACTAATTGACCATCCACTCTCTCCCTCAAACCCCATCTGCTACCTGCGGCGACGGCGGCGGCACACAGCGCCTCTGCGCATGACTAAGGTACATGTAGTTACATGTAAAAGCCCGCCTCGCCTGACCCTGCATGATTAGACGACCGTTAGGTCGACGACAGAGTCAGTTCGTCAGGGAGAAGAGAGAAGAGAGAAAGACGGTAAGATGGAAGAAGGCGTAGAAGGACTCCTCCTCGTACAGTACCGTGCCCCGCGCTTTACCAAAACAACACTCACCGCCACCACCATTACTATAAGATCGATATTAACATGCGGTGTAGGTGTGAAGAACAAACGGACGACAAGAACAGCCGACGGAACCGTGCCGTGCGTCCCCGTGCCTGTTCCTTCAATCGCACGTTCACAACTGCTGTCTCAGGTGAGATGAAAATGCGCTCCGCTGAGACACAACGGTGGACAGTCGAGATTGAGACCCTTGTTTATGGCGGCCGTTGGGGGACGGTTTGTCTCGACCTGTCGTCCTTGATTGCGAACTTGCGACCGGTGGTGGACAGACACTCCAATGTTAACAACGACTGGAAGAATCTCGCTTACAGAAAGAGCCCGAACGCAATGCCAATCAGGAGGTCGCGGAGTTGAGATGATCCAGCCCCGAGACATACGTATAGCCAGAACACGTATGTGCCCTGATGGTCTTGTCTATCCCTATAGCTCACACCTACCAAGACGGCGATCTTGCTCGCTTGCGTGTGAGGTTTGTTATTGGTGCTAAGTCGGAGGATACAGTAGGTTGGTAGGCGTCTCAACCACAACGT
>Ga0265797_10002601_pt1 | contig 30040 bp, 22 predicted proteins | sample P2T30metagenome_FD_192433 | JGI IMG/M metagenome (GOLD analysis project Ga0265797, IMG submission 192433) | Plant litter microbial communities from East Loma Ridge, Irvine, California - P2 T30 | ecosystem: Environmental > Terrestrial > Plant litter > Unclassified | place: USA: California...
CGTGCAGGGCGATCTGTGAAAGGATCTTGATGTCGGCGGGGTGCTCGAGATAGTGAGGGTCAATGAGAGGGTATTCCGCGGCATCCGCAGAGTGGATGTGCACAGTTCCACGGGAGAAGGGGTGCTCAAGCACGGCCAGGATGGTGAAGTAGTTACCGGGCACAGATGGGGCGAAAAGCTTAGTGGTGTCGTTGGCGAACTCTGGGTTCATGCCGCTAGCAGTGTTCATGTGCTGAGCGATTGCTTCCTTAGGGTCGAACAGGTTACGCTTGATGATCTCGAATTGTTCGGCGCGGCCCACAGTGCTTGAGGTGAAGTCCATTGCATCAATCTCAGTCTTGAAAGAGTTGTAGGCTGCAGCATCAGGGATGATCTGAGATGCGGACAACAGTGCACCTCCAAGAGCCACGAGAGCCAAAGGTCCAGTGCGGTCTGCCAAGTACTGATCGTATGCCTCGTTGAAGAAAGTCTCGTTGACAAGGTCATCGAGGGTAGAGATGCCGGGGTTAACCTTGAAGCCAAGTGGCATGTAAACATGGTCTTGCAAGTTCTCTCCAACGTGAGGGTTAGACAGGACGACGTCAACACCGGCAGCAGAAAGCACCTCTTCCGAGCCAATACCCGAGAGTTCGAGAATCTGAGGTGAGCCGTAGCTACCAGCACTGAGAATCACTTCATTCTCGGCAGTAAGAGTGTAGAGGGTGTCGTTGGCGCTGAAGCATACACCGGTGGCAGTAGGAACAGGACCGGTCTTGTCGAAAAGGACCTTGTTCACCAGGGCGCCTGTGAAGACCTTCAGGTTGGGACGGTCAGCTGCCGACTTGAGATAGGTAGTAGCGGCGTAGCTGCGAGAGTTGGTATCGGGGTCCACATTTGTGAGAATGTTGTAACCTCCAAGAGCAAGACCATCCTTAGGGTCGGAGGAGATACCGAGACCCAGTGCATCATAAGTTCGTGGCCAGGCTTCATCGAAAGGTGTGAATGCACCTTCGTGGGGGAAGCCGTTGTGGATCTGTCCATCAACACCGTGGAGATCAGGCTGCACATACGAGATGTTGAGGTCGGCTGTCACTGAAGGAGGAGCGGCAGTGAAGTTCTCCGACTTCTGGTAGAAGGGGGCAATCTCCTCCCATGACCAACCGTCGTTGCCCAACGAGCCCCAGTCGTTGATGTTCTGCTGCGAGGCATGGGTAAAGGCAAGGTAGTTGATGGCAGACGAACCTCCCAATTGCTTTCCGCGTGGGTGGCCAATGATCCGGTCATTCACGCTAGGCTGAGGGGTAGTGGTATAGATCCAATCGTAGTCCGGGTTGCCGTATAGCGATGTGAGCAAGCTGGGGGCAAGAACGGTGACATCGTCCGAGCGATCCACGCCAGCCTCAATGACTGCAACAGAGATGGATGGGACTTCTGTCAGGCGTGCTGCAAGGGTGAGACCTGCGGTTCCACCGCCGCAGATGACCTAGAAGGATAGAGTTAGCAAGGTTATGTTTCACTGGTAACGTTTTGCCGCGTGTTACACGTACGTAGTCGTAGCTGCCCAATGCAATGGCGGTCGACATCTTGGCTTCTTGATGCCGGGATGATTGTTGCTGGAAAGCTGAGCGAAGTGGAGGTACCCAAGAAGCATGCACAGATGGGCTGTCGTGCAGATTAATAGGCGTTCGTACACAAATACAGGCGTGCCACCTGAATCAGGTAGATAGATCGCGGCAATCCACGTGGCTACCACATGTACGCACGAGGCGGATCCGTGCTCTGTCAGCAAAGACTGCTGAGATCACTGTTGCTGAGGCTAGTAAGAGATGAGCTGTCTAGCGCCTGTGGTCATTGGAGAAATCACAAAAGATGCGTAGGGCATCGAGGATACCGGCAAGCCTAAGGGAAACTCGCATCTCCTTACCCTGTACAGCCACACTACGACATCGGCCTGTTAGCGGATCTCTAGCCTACTAACGTCTTTCCAATAGATTGGAGCAATAACCATTCCACCGACCCTTGTTTTCCCCGCTGCTTAAGCTTTTGCGCCAGAAGAAATTGAGAAAGTCCGGTTGGAGGATTACCACATTTTACTGCCGGGAGGAAGCTCACGAAGGACCAAGCGCAGCTGTGGCAGCGCGGAGAAATCTGTGTTGAGAGTAGTACAGCGTATACGACGACTTATGACTCTCCGCAGTGCATGCCAGCTCTCGCGCCGTCGAGCGGTGCGTATCTGGGGTGGCCCCTCAAAACCAAACGTACACAATCCGAGATCCGGAAAGAGACCATTGAAACGGACGCCTTACATGTTCGTCTGGCACAATTATTGAGAGTGTACTGTACTCTCTACTCGAAAAAACCGGCAAGGGCTCCGGTCCTCGCCGTCATACATTCGACATTGCGCGATGCATTACGCTATACCAAGCCCTAGACTCCTCACCCTGATCTACTGACACGAACGCCAAAACCCTATCTCACCATGAAAATTGTCTGCGCAATCCATTCTGAATAATGCAACCATGATGGTCCGTCCGACAAGGTACCGTGAATCAAGCAAGCACCGGAGCAAATCGTATGGCCCCTGCACGCTCTGGAACACGGAAGAAGGCTGTGCCCTGTCAGATTTTTATGCAGGTTTGAAGATCTGCGTCTTGCCGGCACATCTCCCGCGGCGCCAGCCACCCGTAAGCAACAGCAGTTTTCGTTTGCCTGGCAATGATGCTGTGGAACTGTACGCTTGCAGTATTTCTAGAAGATGAGGGCATAGTCACAGGTCGTGCGCCCGAGCTTCTGCAAGTACTGTGGTGATCTATGTTTGGAGATGGCGACGATCGTTTGATCAATGCAGGAAACTGTGTCACTCGAACGAACATCCTGGCCAGTCGCTGCAACGTCGATGGTCGTAAGTAACATTATATACAGTATGAAGGGTCGTAGCGATTCTGTCGACTATCAAATCCTTGTCTTGCCTGCATCGTACTCTTCCTCCCACCTGAACTCCACGGTCTGGTAGACCGCATTCCGACTTAACGAGCTCTGACTGCCCGTCTCGTCTGCATCTCCGCTGAAGTCTCTGCTATCGAACTCACTCCTTCGCTTACCAGCGCAGACTGTCTGCAACTCTTCTGATGATGTGCGCTCTGCTGTCCACTGCTCTCGCGGTGCAGCCCTGCTTTTGCCCTTAGACTCCCCCAGTTGTGAATTTTGAGCTTGCGACTTCTTGATCTGCGAATTTTTACTTTGTGAACCATTGAACTTCGAGCTCTTAAAATTGCCTGATCGATTGTTTGAGTTGCCGCTTTTCGAGTTTTCCATAAGCTCGATATCTCGATCGGCAACACGGAGATCGATCTGGCCAGTGGAAAAGTCCACGATGAAACTGTTGATTCGAGGCAATGTTGCGTGGAAGGTCGAAAGGTGGACCACAACACTTTGGAGAGTCAGCCCAGATAATTGATTGTAAGAACGCATCAAGAAGAAGAACTTACATGTTCATTGTGAAAGGAATGACTCGCGCCCAGGTCTGGTCTTCTCTGCCAATGTTGAACGCATAGACGATAAGCTGTGCGATCCCCACGAAGCATACGAAGACTCTCAGACCGAAGAGGATGATGGGAACGACGCGTGATTTGGTTGAGCTTTGCAATTTCCAGATCTGAGGTGCCATCCAGAAAGATAGCAAGGCATCGGTAATGATGTTCAGAATAATGCTCGGATATTGGAGACGTCCAGAAAGACATTGGTCAGGTTTGAACTCCACGCTTCCTCCACATTGGAAAGATTGTGCGGAGATGGCAAACACAGCCCAGAGAGCAATACATCCATACAGGAAGTAGATGCCACTCGCCGCTTGTTGGGGCGCGATTCGTCGGTATAATAGGACAATCGAGATCTTTGCGCCCAGCATGGCGAATAGACCAAGAAGAGCAGCCGCGAATGAGAACTAAGAGGTATCAGCAAAGATAGACGATATCAACAAAGGATGCCACTAACTTTGTAATAGCTGGTGATATCAGATGCATCGAGCGTGTCCATGTGCCGTCCAAGACCCGTGTCGACAGCGCGCTCGCAAAGCACACTCATTATGAAGGCCAGGATCTTCGATGGTCGTCAGTAAAGGAACGAACTCCGGTGTTTCGATGTAATACTGACCGCTCCTCCGAAATACCCAATGTCATCGCGGTGGAATCCTTGCTTCTGTACAATTGTGATGGCAGATCTGGCTCCTGCTCCTACCACCGTGAACCCAGCGAAGCAGTATGCCACGACAACGACGATGGCGCCATGGTCATTAGGCGTAAGTGCCTGCAGAGGAGGAAGCGCGTTAGACGACATGACGTCTGGCCGGGGTTGTCTCGTAGAATTGCAGACGAGAGCGCGATCCAACGTACATGTATGAGGGTTGCAAGACCTGCGATCTCATGCAGTAGCTGAACTCTTCTGTGACCAGGGATGGTTGAGATCGAACAAGGGCTCCTAGTAGTACAGGGCTGACACCTCGAGCATGGTATCCACGGTTCACACTCCGGCACGGTTACATTCCCTTTCATGGCCATCGCGCGCATGGAAGAAAGGATAATAGTCTAATAGAGTTGCCTCGGCTATACACATTACGCTACGCGTTTTAGAAAACCGTCCGCCGGATTAACCATATTGGAAGGTTTGCGCGCGTTGGCCCGTAGCGCCAACCTTGTCCTCCCGAAGCCGTCCGTGCTCTTGATCGTGTGTGTGGGGGCCGGACATGGGAACACAAGCATTCTTCCCATAACATCACTGGCTGATCTCCAAGGGCTCATTTACGTCCCGTGTCGGGATCTCGTGTTTGCTGACTCGTCGATGTAACAGTGCGGCCGTACATACATACCGCCCAGCAGCAGGACCATGACTTTCTAAAACCCTAGACAGTGGTTGCCTTAAGCAAGCTTTCCACCTTCTCACTAGATTCATGCAGATCAGAAGGAGCAGTGCTTCCGTTTCCCCTTACAATAATCGCTCGCCGCGGCGTGACTCGGTGGCATGTTCGGGAGATCTCAACCCAGAATCAGCTCTTCAAATTATTCACCATGTAGGCTCCGCGCGCAGCAGACCCTTCAAAATGACAATTCTGCTAGTGAACCTTTCTTCAAGCCATCGCCGCCCAGGCCAATGGGGGAGGGCTAAACCTTGACGCCGGCAGTACTCACGGATACCCGGTTTATATATGTCGACTGACAGTCAGTCGGGTCACTCCTGCAATGTACCTTTCAAGACGCCAACATGGCTGGCAACAAGACATTCGCCATGATGGCTGAGCCCACCTCGGCCCAATCATCCACTGAAGACCTACGGACTGCAGATCGCGAAAAGGACTTTGGCAACACTGGAGACTTCTCTGGCGACGGTACCACTGGCAGTGGTCAAGACAGACTCGACCGCTACTTATCGTCGAAGCCCATCGTAGCATTCGGTCTGACGCTGCAAGCATCATGGGAAGCTATTGCCATCTCGTTCCAGTCTGCCCTGAACAATGGTGGGCCTTCGACGCTGGTCTATGGAATGATTCTCAGCATCTTCGGAAGCACTGCCATGGCTGCGACTTTGGCTGAACTTGCATCCATCAGGCCTTGCGTAGGCGCGCAGTATCGTTGGACCGCCATGCTGGCTCCTCGAGGCACTGATCCACGTTTTTGGGGCTTCATTCAAGGATATCTTACAGTCTTTGCCTGGAACTTCGCCTGTGCTCTGAACCCATTCCTTATGGGCGGCATGATTCAAGGCTGCATCACCTTGTGCGATGAAACCTATGTGGCCAAAGGCTGGCATACCATGCTTCTGTCATGGGCTTCCATGGCTCTGCCTATTTTCTGCAATGTGTACGCGAGGAAAATTCTTGCGCCTCTTGAGATTGCAGCAGCAATCCTCCACGTTCTGGGCTTCGTTGTCTTTGTCGTGGTGCTCGTCGTCATGGCAAGACGAAGCACGGCGGAGTTCGTCTTCGACACTGCTTTCTACGGCAAAAGTGGATGGGAGAACCAGGGTGTGCAGTGGAGCATAGGCTTACTGGCAGTCATCTTCCCCATCGGCGGATATGATTCAATCCTCCACATGGCCGATGAAGTCAAAGATGCTCCGAGGAAGATTCCGCTCGCGATGGTATGGGCTACCATCACGAGTGGTATCATTGGACTCGCTTTCATCATTGTGCTTCTTTTCTGTCTTGGGTATGTTCTCAATGCTAACACAGAAAATTGCCGACGGCTGCTGACTCCTCTTAGCGATCTGGACAAAGTCACTAACACACCAACACTCTACCCGATCATTGAGACACTCTACGAGGCTACTGGTTCAAAAGCTGGCACTGTATTCATGATGATGATCATCTACTTTGTGATTGGATGTTCGCAGTTCAACATTCTCGCCTCTGTCTCGCGTCTTACCTGGTATGCAGCAACCCAATCATCTTTAATCGCTTCCAACTAACATAACATGTAGGGCTTTCGCGCGTGACCGTGGCTACCCTTTCCCGGATACCTTCTCCAAGGTGCACCCGACCCTGCGAATCCCTGTCAACGCTGTCCTGATCACATCGACCATCTGCCTCATCATCAACGTTATTCCCGTCGGCTCTACAGTTGCCTTCTACGCCTTGTAAGCACTCCTTTACCCGATATGATTTTGTGCTCAATCATCTCCTTGCTCCATACTAATCACAATCATAGAACCTCGCTTTCGACTCTGGGACTATACTCCTCATATCTACTGCCAGCCCTGCTTGTCATCATCCGAAGGCTCGAAGGTCGTTCTCCGGCGCCAGGTCCATGGACTCTGGGTAAATGGGGCCTGCCCATCAACTGCTTGGGACTTGCTTGGGGAGTATACTGTGTGACCTTCCTGCCTTTCCCGCCTTTCTTGCCAGTTACTGGCGAGTCGATGAACTACGCTGGTCCGATCATGGGGGCAATTATCTGTCTTGCTCTGGGTGATTGGTTCACACATGGTCATAAGCGGTTTGTGCTACCGCAGGATGAGATCTAGGGTTGCGGATATATCGTTCATACTTGTGTTAATTCAATCGGTACAATTCTGTCAGTCATTATGCGACATACTAACACTATTGGGCGTATCCGAGCACATCACTTTGAGAGTCTCGCTCCGGTATTATCGTGGACAATGAACAAGAAGGCGAACAAGAAGGCGAGATGCGTGTGATAAAGTTTACAGGGGGAATGCCCAGATCTGGTCGGGGAATGCGCCCGGTGAGCGAGCATCTTCGGCGGCGATTAAGTTAGTAATTGATTGCGTTGAACACGCAAGGCTTGCGTCTGACAATATATTTGACTCTGCTCTTTCATTAATCAAGGGAGATCAATGATTTTCGCCCTCTCAGTCCTATTGGACCATTGTACGAGGTACATTTCTTGACTCAGTCGACCAAAATCAAAGAACTATACCCAACCAGCATATAAGTATAATCACATATTTGTCATTAGTTTTCGAACAATATATGAGCACGATTTTTCGCCATATTTGACCCTAACCCTATCTTCGTCGTAGAGGATGACACGACGCTGCGAGACGTTAGTGGTCACACGCGCGTCCGCCGATGGGGCCTCGTATCAGCCCGGCCGCCGTCACCATTTGACGACAGACAAGAAGTCTGAAACCTGATCAACTTGGCAATCGCTGACCCAAAAGGCCAGAGTGAGAGAAAAAAGCCACTCCATAGCCGCTTGATTCTCATACACAGTTTCCGACCTGCGGCTTCTAGGGTCGAAAACCCTCCCAAATCTTCCACCACTCCAGTCTCCAGACTTCCTTCTCGGACACTCTCCAGCATGTCGAGTACCACTGATTCTGGTCAGAAGCCAAGTTCTGAGCCAGATGATGGCTTCTACTACGCGGTACAGCCGAATCAGATGAATTACGTTGACGACACTGGCGTCTCACGATGCATTCACATTCCCAGGGGCAAGTTTCAAGAGGCATGTGGACACTTCGAGAACGAAGACTGGAAAGCGCTTTCACTCTTTCCAACATGGAGTATGTATGCTGGCTTGAGGGTTGCTATACTGACATTTGGCGGCGCATGAGCTGACAAGCCAACTTAGCTGGCGCTCCTGAGCAACAGTATAGTGAGAAGGATTACATCAAAATGCCAAAGCAGCAAGCCGGGGCTAGCTAGGCCTCCTGGTGGTAGCTGGCATGCGCTGTACACTTCAATTCCGAGCACTTCAATGGATAATGATTACTGCAGGGTTTCTGCGGTTCCATGCTCTCTACCTTTCTGTTTGCCACGGGCTACTGCATCGCATCTGGAAGGACGCATGGCCCGTCCCTCAGACGTACGTGACAAGCATTAGGGTCCAGTAGTTGGTTGGACGCGAAATCTTGCGCTCGACATCCTCCGACCTTAGCCGTGTTTGCTACAAAGTGCAGATGCAGGGCGAGTATCCTCATCGACTAGCGAACAAAGAAAGGCTTCCAAGGCTTCGAGATGACAAACGAGGCCGACTGTCCGTCTGTGCGTTTCTAGTCCTTTGTTTGCTTCAAGCTCAACTGTATCTTCGTGGATGCCATGTATTAAATACACAAAAACTACTATATCATCATTTCACTCTGGGGACAGGAGCAGTGGAGTGTTTGAAAACTAGGGATAACTGTCCACAGACATGAGGCTGCTAGGCGGTTCTCGCCCTCACGACGAGTGAAGCCCTGTCTCGAGAATTCCTTCCTGTAAGTCTCTACAAAGGCTTTGATATCCTCGTCGTCGTCTTGCTCCAAGCTAACAGGGCTGAAGTCTGTTTTGCCTTCACGGCTCTTCCACATCCAAATTCACTATATACAACACAAAAATTGGCGCTGATCACTATATACTTTGAACAAATATCATGCAGTAACTTATGCTGCTATGCTCTCATTCGAGCCACTCGACGAGCTCGATCGACCTTCGGATTCACCTGCGGGATACAGCACTTCGGATCCGACACCATGGCGACTCTTGAACGGCTTTCATACTTCACAGACGTGTTGTGCCACCTGGGAGCGTTTTAGTCTTCACGATTCACCTTAAACCCCTTAAGAAGCAACGAAGCTGCCCTAATGATGGTCAAACGCACACCATCATCACCATCACCTTTACCTTCCTCTCTCACTAGAACCACCGCCCAACACAACACCAACAACAACACCACAAAGCCCATCACCTACCCTAACACTCTCCTCAACGCCATCATGGTCAACAAGGGTGGGGTCAGTGCTCGTGTAGCATTCATCGACTTCGACGACGGCCGCGAGCTCAAGTATTATCAGGAGCACCAGCGCAACGGCAAGCTTTACATCCAGGTTGTCACTGGCGATCAATTTATCGTCATGGTCGACATTACTCCGGAGTTCGATTTCATGGGCCAACCAGATGTGCAAATCCGTTGTACAATCGACGGTGAAGAAGACATCATATGGTTTCTGTCTGCCTCTGAGGTGACTACACTCGGCGCCCGGGATTTGATGCGCCGCATCAACTTGTTCGACACCGAGCGTGCCGTCACCAAGAGAACATGGATGAGCCACGCTCTGTCTTTCGCTGAACTCGAGATCGACGACAGCATTGTCCAGAGTCGACAGGCAGCCCTCAAAGACAGCATCAAACTGGGCAGCATTGTTGTCAAGATTACACGTGGTAAAGCAAACGCCTGGGGTCCTCAGAAGATGTACCCTCGTGAGTGTGCCAAAGACATCAGGGTTGCCTCGAGGGCTGTAGTGGAAACATATCATGTTACCCACACACTCAAGGCCTTGCCTCTCACACGGCGCGTACAGCCTTGGGTGGGATGGGACTTTGTCCCAGCACGCGGACCGTCAGGCCGTCCACAAAAGTCCAGGATCTTCTACCGCTCTCAGGAAGCTCTGGAATTGCTTCACGTCATCCCTAAGACCATCGCGGTCAAGAATGAGCGGAAGGGCAGGCAAACCAACACAACCGACAAGCGGGCGCCAATCAGACCGGATCTTGACGCTGAGGCGGACATCAAGATCGGTGACGTTACCCCATCATCCAGGGCTCAGGAAGAGCAGATGGACAACGAGCATGGAGGTGGAGCTGCGCAGCACCCGCCAGTCAACTCCAACGACGTCGCTGTTCCGGGGACCAAGCGTAAGCGCAATGCTGCGTCTGAGTCCACCTCGAACTCCAAGAAAACCAAACGCGACACACCGGCTGTTGTTCCAGAACTAGAGCAAGGACCGCCGAGCTCAGGAACTCGCTCCAAGGCTCGTTTGTCTGCCCAGAAAGTTTCCAAGGTTGTCGAGACTGATGCTGTGGATCAAGAATCCCAGGCCGTCGAAACTGCTATCGTGGATCAAGGTGCCCATGAGGATGGTCACAAGGGCGATGGCGTTGCTGGTTGGTTGTTCGGAAAGCTCTCGTCTGCTTTGACAACTTTGACCCAGGGACGAGCTGCTTTGTAAGGGTCACCGGCGAATGAGCCACAGGACAATGGAAATTTCATGTGGAAGCAGGACGATGACAATAACAATGGCGATAGTCCGTCGCGTCGTGGGAAGATACGTGATCAAGTAGCAGGCATTCTGCCCGGACGACAGACTTCAGACATGGGAAAAGGAACAGAGAGAGAGACAAGAGAATCAGGACGGCAGATCAAGGAAGTGGCATCCCCAGGCCTTGAATCTTTTCATCACGATTGCTAGGAGGCTTATTTGCTTAGAACACGAACAAGAAATTGCTTTCATCGAGATTACCTGTTTACAGAGTGACCATGCCATCGAGACAAGTCCCAGTCTTCATGATTTGATATTACCGTAGAGTGTACACCGTCCATGCTGCCATGTTCAACTCGGCATTGTCGTAAATTAGCACAATCCTGTACTTGTAAGCTTGGACGTACGTATCTCCGGGCTCGCTATCCTTCTGCAGTCGGGCATAGTCACATAGTGGCGGCTCAATGGTAGCTTAATGCGTCTAAAGACTTTCCCAAGTCCTCGAGACTACGAATCTTGGCGTTGCTACTCTTCCAACCAAGACCCTGACTCATGTCCCGAGTCATAAGTGTATTTATACACATCATCATCACCAGCACAATGAACTCACACACATCTTTAGTTCATAAACAACATTCCCATACAACTATCGTGAATCTTCAATTCATAAAACAAAACATTCCCCCATGGCATCCACATCAAATCGCACAATCAAAACAAAAAACATCCGAGCCCAAGCAACTCTCCAAAAAACAGGTTCAGATCGGAAAACCGTCTTCTATTTTTCTTTTTCCAATGATTGTTTCCCGATTTTTTCAACATCGTACAAGCGAGAAAAGCTTTTCTCGTATCCTTTTGCTTCGTTGATCATGATGCCAGGGTTGAGGAAAAAGTATCCAAAGAAGGGGTATATCTTGCAACGAGGGTATTCGCGCGCGAGACAGTATAAATAAAATCGCAAATGTATGCACAACAAACAGGTGTAAGTGAGCAGACAGAAAGAAGAAGGCAATGCAGCTCATGCCAAATGCATGATGCACACTTAGGCAGCGGCAGTGATGAGCTCAGGCTGGGCGCCGTTGGCCTTGTTGAGGAGCTCGTACGGAGGGCGCTTGACGATGCCACCAGTGACAGGGAGAGCGCTGCCCATGCCAGTGAGGTAAGAGTCGACCTCACGGGCGCACATGCGGCCCTCGTTGATGCCCCAGACGATAAGGGACTGGCCACGGCGGCAGTCACCAGCGGCGAAGATGCCGTCGACGTTGGTGCTGTACTTGCCAGGAGGGGTCTTGATGTTCTTGCGGGCATCCTTCTCGATGACGCCGGCCATGACCTGCTCCTCGGGGCCGAGGAAACCCATGGACAAGAGGACAAGGTCAGCGGGGAAGACCTCCTCGCTGCCCTCGACCTGCTTCATGTCCCAGCCGCCGCTGGCGGATTTGGTCCACTCGACACGAACGGTCTTGATGCCCTTGACGTGGCCCTCGCCATCGTCAATGAACTCCTTGGACATGATGCAGTACTCACGCGGGTCCTTGCCCATGTGGGTCTTGACCTCAGTGTGACCGTAGTCCACACGGTAGATGCGAGGCCACTGCGGCCATGGGTTGTCGCTGGCACGCTGGGCAGGTGGCTGAGGAAGCAACTCGAAGTTGACGACGCTCTTGGCACCGTGGCGAACGGAAGTACCAATGCAGTCGTTACCGGTGTCACCACCACCAATGACGACAACGTTCTTGCCCTTGGCAGAGATGTAGGCGTTGTCGGCAAGCTCGGAGTCTAGGAGAGACTTGGTGTTCTTGTGCAAGAACTGCATGGCGAAGTGAATGCCCTCGAGGTTGCGGTTGGGGATGGGGAGGTCACGGGGCACGGTAGCGCCAGTGGCGACGATCACAGAGTCGTATTCCTCCTTGAGAGAGTGGAGAGTGACATCGCCCTGGCCAACAAAGCAGCCGGTAACGTACTTGACACCCTCAGCGGCCATGAAGTCAACACGACGCTGAACGACGTTCTTGTCGAGCTTCATGTTGGGGATACCGTACATGAGAAGACCACCGATGCGGTCAGAGCGCTCGTAGACGGTGACCTCGTGGCCAGCCTTGTTGAGCTGGTCGGCAGCGGCAAGACCAGCAGGACCGGAACCAATGATGGCAACGGTCTTACCAGAGCGCCACTTGGGAGGAGTCGGGACCATCCAGCCCATCTCGAAGCCACGGTCAATGATGGCACACTCAATGGACTTGATGCCGACGGGGTCCTCGTTAATGCCGAGTACGCAAGCACCCTCGCAAGGAGCCGGGCAGACACGACCGGTGAACTCGGGGAAGTTGTTGGTCATGAGCAGACGGTTGAGGGCGTCCTGCCATTGGTTTTGGAAGACCAACTCGTTCCACTTGGGGATGATGTTCGAGATAGGGCAGCCAGTATCACTCTGGCAGAAAGGCACACCACAGTCCATGCAGCGAGCAGACTGGTACTTGAGCTCATCCTCGTTAAGACGAGAAGAAAGCTCAGCCCAATCGCGCACTCTGGTCTTAGCACCGCGGTACTTCTCAGCACGCCTCTGGTACTTCATGAAGCCCTTGGTCTTGTCGAGAACCAAAGCGGAGCGCTTCTTCTCAGCGGCACCGTCCTGGATGCTCTCTTCGATGTCGAGGAGATCACTCTTCTTGTCCTTCTTCTCCTTGTGGTCGGCGTGAGCGTCGTGGCTGTCGGCCTTGCGGGCAGAGGTTCCGGAGATGATGGGGAGGGGGTAAGCGGCCTTCTTGGCTTCGGCGGCCTTCTTGGCCTCCTCTTCGATGACGCGCTTGTAGTCGGTGGGCAGGACCTTGACGAAGCGGGGCAGGGCACGGTTGAAGTCGAGGAGGATACGAGCAGCGAGCTCAGAGCCGGTGTAGTGGTGGTGGTCCTCGATCAAACCGCGGACGAAAGCAACCTCATGAGGGTCCTCGACGCGGCAGAGCTCAACCATCTCCTGGTTGACCTTGCCCTCGAAGTCCTGGTGAATGTCGAGGATATAGGCAATACCACCAGACATACCAGCAGCGAAGTTGCGGCCAGTGCTGCCAAGACAGAGAACACGACCACCAGTCATGTACTCGCAACCGTGATCGCCCATACCCTCAACAACGGCGGTGACACCAGAGTTACGGACAGCAAAACGCTCGGCGGCAACACCGCGGAAGAAACAGGTACCAGCAGTAGCGCCGTACAAGCAGACGTTACCGACGATCATGTTCTCCTCGGCCTTGAAGACAGAGTTGCGGGGAGGGTAGACAATAAGACGACCACCAGAGAGACCCTTTCCGACGTAGTCGTTGCAGTCACCCTCAAGCTCAAGGGTGATACCGGGTGCGAGGTAGGCACCGAAGGACTGACCAGCGGAACCACGGATGTTAGCGTGGATGGTGTCCTGCGGCAAGCCCTTCTCGCCGAACCTCTTGCTGACCTGGTAGGAGAGAGTAGCACCAAGAGCACGGTCAGTGTTGACAACGTCGCACTCAATACGACAAGGCAGACCCTTCTCAAGAGCCAGCTCGGACTCAGAAATGAGCTTGTTGTCGAGACGAACATGAAGCTTGTGGTCCTGCTTGCGGACGTTGTAGGTGGCGACGCCAGAGCGCAGGGTGTGGGCCGGAGTGAGGATCAAAGACAAGTCGATGTTCTCGGTCTTTGCGTTCCTGAGATCCTCGCGGACCTTGAGCACCTCGGTGTGGCCGACCATCTCGTTGATAGTCCTGTAACCAAGCTTGGCCATGATGGCACGCAGCTCGTTGGCAATGTAGTAGAAGAAGTTGATAACGTGCTCGGGAGTACCCTTGAACTTCTTGCGGAGCTCGGGATCCTGGGTGGCAATGCCAACAGGGCAGGTGTTCAAGTGGCACTTGCGCATCATGATGCAACCCATAGCAATAAGAGGAGTAGTAGCAAAGCCCCACTCCTCAGCACCAAGCAAACAAGCAATAGCAACATCCCTACCAGTGCGGATCTGACCATCAGTCTGCACAATGACACGACCACGGAGATCGTTGAGGACGAGCGTCTGGTGAGTTTCAGCAAGACCAAGCTCCCAGGGGAGACCGGCGTACTTGATACCAGTCCAGCGGGAAGCACCGGTACCACCATCGTGACCAGAGATCAAGATGTGGTCGGCCCTGGCCTTGGCGACACCGGAAGCAACAATACCGACACCGGTCTCAGAGACGAGCTTGACGGAGACGCGAGAGCGGGGGTTGGAGCACTTCAGGTCGTAGATGAGCTGCTTAAGATCCTCAATGGAGTAAATGTCGTGGTGAGGAGGAGGAGAGATCAGACCGACACCAGGAGTGGAGTGGCGAGTCCTGCCAATCTCGGCAGAGACCTTGTGACCGGGCAGCTCACCACCCTCACCAGGCTTGGCGCCCTGAGCCATCTTGATCTGAAGCTCGTCGGCGTCGGCAAGGTAGGCGGAAGTGACACCGAAACGACCGGAAGCGATCTGCTTGATGGCAGAGCGCATGGTGTCTCCGTTCTCGAGCGGGTTGCTGCGCTCGGGATCTTCACCACCCTCACCGGTGTTGGACTTGCCACCAAGTCTGTTCATGGCCACGGCAATGGTAGAGTGAGACTCCATAGAGATGGAACCGTAAGACATAGCGCCAGTCACGAAACGGCGGACAATCTCGGTCCATGGCTCGACCTGGTCGATAGGAATGGGGTTGCAGGCCTCGAAGTCGAAATCAAGAAGACCACGGAGGGTGCAGTCCTTGATGGACTCGTAAGCGGACCTTGAGTAAGCCTCGTAAGACTTGTCGTTCTTGGTCCTGACGGCGTCCTGGATGTTGGCAATGGAGGTCGGGTCGTTGATGTGGGGCTCGCCACCGTCACGCCAGTGGTACTCGCCAGTCTCAGCCAGGCCAGGAATTTCCTTAATGCCACGGCTGGGGTAACCCTTCTCGTGGAGGGCGAAGGCGTCCTGGGCGATCTGCTCGAAGGTCATACCACGAATACGGGTGGCAGTACCGGTGAAGCAGCGGTCGACGACGCTGTCATCGATACCAAGAGCCTCGAAAATCTGAGCACCCTTGTAACTCTGGAGAGTGGAAATACCCATCTTGGACATGACCTTCAGGATACCGCCATCAACGGAGTGCTTGTAGTTGTCGATAAGCTGCTGCTGGGTGAGCTTGCGACGGATCAGACCCTCACGGTCGAGCTTCAAGATACACTCGAAGGCAAGGTAAGGGTAAACGGCATCGGCACCGTAACCGACAAGAACACACATGTGGTGAACCTCGCGAGCTTCGGCAGTCTCAACCACAAGGGCAGCCTGGGAACGCCATCTGTTGCGGACCATGTGGTGGTGGACCATACCAGTGCAGAGCAGCGAAGAAACGGCAACACGGTCGGGGCCGGCCTTGCGGTCGGAGAGAATGAGAACCTTGTGGCCCTGCTCAATGGCTTCGGTAGCAGCCTCGTTGATGCGGTCCAGAGCCTCGATGTAGCCAGAAATGCCCTCGGACTTGGGGAAAGTGATATCAATGGTGGCGCAAGTCCAGTCGGGGTGAACTTGGTTGACCTTGGTCAGGGCGTTGAACTCCTCAGTGGAAAGGATGGGCGAAGGCAGGTACAGCCTGTGGCATTGCTGCTTGTTCATCTCAAGCAAGTTGCCCTGAGGTCCAACATAAGTGCCGAGAGACATAACGACTGCCTCACGAATGGGGTCGATAGGCGGGTTGGTGACCTGTGCGAAGAGCTGACGGAAGTACTCAGGGAGGAGACGGGGCTGCTTAGCCAAGCAAGCCAGAGGTGCGTCGTTACCCATGGAACCAAGAGCCTCCTTGGAGTCGGCAGCCATAGGCGCCAGAATCAACGTGACCTGCTCGAGGGAGTAGCCGAAAGCCTTAAGTCTAGGGTCATCCTGCACCTTCTCGGGAGTGAGCTGAGTGGTGAGGTCGATGCCCTTGGAGGTAAGTTTCTCAGTCACGGCGGGCATGGTAATCAGCTGGGAGCTGAGCCATCCACGGAAGTCCTGGCGGCTTGCCACCTTGCTCTTGAGCTCTGCATCGTCGACAATGCGACCGGCGTCGGTGTCAACCAGAAGCATACGACCAGGCTGAAGACGGCCCTTCTGGACGACAGTGTGAGGTTCGACGGGGATGGTTCCGACTTCAGAGGCGCAGATGATGCGGTCATCGTCAGTAACGTAGTATCTGCAAGGTCTCAGACCGTTACGGTCGAGACTGGCACCGATGTAGCGGCCATCAGAGAATGTGAAAAGCGCAGGGCCATCCCAGGGCTCCATCATGCAAGCAGCCCATTCGTAAAAGGCCTGCCTGGCGGGGTCGACAGAGTCGTTGCCCTGCCATGCCTCGGGAACCATCAACATGACAGCCTCGGGAAGAGAGAGCACGCCGTTAATAAGAAGGAGCTCGAGCACGTTGTCGAAAGCAGCCGAGTCGGATCCGCCGTCCTCAATGATGGGGTAGAGCATTTCCAGCTCGTCGCCAAAGAGGCCTGACTTGAGCAGGCCTTCTCTTGCCCGCATCCAGTTCTTATTGCCGCGCAGTGTGTTGATCTCTCCGTTGTGTGCTGCCCATCGGAGTGGCTGGGCTCTGTCCCAGGAGGGGAAAGTGTTGGTCGAGAAACGCGAGTGGACGAGCGCGAAGTGAGCCTCGTAGTCGACGTTGACAAGATCGTGGTAGTACTCGTAAACCTGCACCGGAGAAAGCTGACCCTTGTAAATGATGTTCCTGTTGCTCAGAGAACACAGATAGAACCAGTTGTGCAGACCGATAACGTGGGTGGCGCGCTTGCGGAGCACGTAGAGCTGGCGCTCGAAGTAGCCTTCGTTGTACTCCTCGGCCCAAGTCTCCTTGGGCTCTTTGCCAGGACCGTAGGCGTTCTTGAGAACGACGAACGGTTGCAGGATGATGGGCTCGCGAGACTTGGCCGCGGGTCCAAGGAGGGTGGTGTCTTTCGGCACCTCTCTCCAGCCCAGCACTCTCAGCTCAAGCTGGTCTGCAATGTCCTCGAAAGTGTCCAGTGTGCTCTTGAGCGCCTCTTCCTCGGGCTTGAAGAAGACGTTTCCGACAGCGTACTCGCCGAGCGGCGGCAGCACGAATCCTTGCTCGCGGCCAAAGTTCTTCTGGAAGAACTTGTGCGGGATCGAGGTCATGACGCCAGCGCCATCACCGTCTCGTGCGTCAGAACCGACCGCACCTCTGTGGGTCATGTTGCATAGCAAGCTTCGTGCTGGGTCGAGTTAGCAAGGCAACCACTTTGTTTCTTCTTTCTCGGGCAAAACTCACCATCGATGACAATCTTGTGGCTGACATTGCCCTTGATGTGGGCGGCAAAACCGACACCACAGGCATCCTTCTCAAGCTCCGGGTCGTAGAGACCCTGCTTCATGGGGAGCGCACCAGCCCATGACTTGTTCTCGGGCACGTTCTGGTACTCATAAATATTTGTAGGCTCTTCTTCGATCTCGTCGATCGCGCGCTCTTCTACATGGTCGGCGAAGGCTACTCGACCCATCCTATCGGCGTGAAGCCGAATCGTGTGTGTATCGGGAGAATGCAAGATGAGTGCTGTAGTAGCAGGAGCGCAGTGGGAGCTCTGCGGTGGATGCAGAGAGTGATATGCAGCTGTGGCAGGGGAATGTGGTCAGTCACAGGTTCGGCAGTGGCGGTTGTTTGGTAGAAGAAAGATAGATGCTAGCAATGGCAAAAAAAGAATCGTGCAGTGCTGGCGGGCGATTGGTGCGTGTGGCAATGGGTGGACGATAAGGCAGACTCGAGGCGAGATTGGAGACTGGAGCTGTGGAGGAGGCGCGCAAGGGCTTCCAAAAAAGCTGTCTCAGTCGGTCGGTGAGGTGCCGAGGCGGCGATCGATGGGCAAAAGTGCTTGGATGTCGTCGCCAAGCAAGAAGAGGGTCTGTGAATGGGCGCTCGTCGTCGTCCGAGTGGTAACAGTGAATTAATTGCTGCAACCGGGCGAGACAACAGCTACGCCACCCACGTCTCGCTATGCCTGTTTGCCTGTGCTTATACACGCCGGATGCCGTCCGATAGCCTTATCGATTCAATGGTGGGGGGTTGGGCAGGGCGATGTCGGTGCACGTGGGCTGGGGTTGGGGAGAGGAGGAGGAGGATAGGCCACAGCAAACAGCAGCAGCAACAGCAACAACAGGCAATTGACTTACTATGTACGTATGGAGGGCGTATGCGCGCGGAGAGTAGTCACTGCTGCGAGGGTGGAAGAGGAGTTGGACACGCTGCTCGTCGCGGGCACGACGGCCCTTTTCTCTTGCTGGGTGGGGACTACACTTAGCGTCGAACGGCATCAATAATCCTAACCATCACATTGGCCCCGTTTGGGCAGGGCGGACACCACCAAGGTGCACGGTGTCTATCATTCCGGGGGCGAGCGAGCCATGTCCCCAGTCGTGCCATGCTCGCTTGATTAACTAACATGGACCCGTACAGAGCGCACGTTGTTGCGAGGATGTTGATGGCGTGTTTCTCTGCCCGGCTACCCAGGCATCATACATCCCGAATAAACATCAATCGTGTGTTGGTGCTTGCAAAAAGCAAACCGCCTCAATCTACAAACCTTCTCATTCCCTCCAATGAACAGACTCGATCTCAGATCCATCATCAACTCTCCCTCCCTCCACCACCATCGAAGGCAGCACCCTTCTTCGTCTCGAAATATTTTCCACCGTCCACTCCACGAAACCCTACCTTTCCCCAGCCTGTCCATCTGCCGCTAAGGCCATTTGACTCGCAGCTCCACTCTGCAACCTGACACTAACGCATCAAAGCAAGCCTCACCATTCGCCAGCGCGATCTCAGTGAACGCATCCCGCAGCCTGCACGGCCGTCCTGCCAGATCTGCCGTGCGCACGCTGACTGCGGGCCCTGTCATTGGCCGGGGCAAGGCCGAATGGATGACTTGGCTTTTCCGTGGGTCATTTCGTGCAGTCAGCTTGGGTCTGGCGTCTGCTATCTGTGTGCTTATCGCAAGCATGTGAGAGGTGCTTTTTGGCTTGTGAGCGCTGCCGGCGCAGGAGATATGCGGATTTGATTGCCAGGCTCTCCCAGGTGGTCCTGCTGCCATGCCACGCTCCAGCGGGCGGAGACAGCGAGTCTATCGACCATTGAGGCGAGCCATGTCGCCGGGTCTCGAAGCTCGCTTGTCGTATGTGATGTATGTACATAAGAAACCATAAAGCGGTGCCAATTCTTGTCTCTGCGTGCGCGCGTCTGGCTGCATATTTGTCAAATCGTGATATGCTTCTCTCTCTGGCACGTCGACGCGTCTCCTCTGCTGGTGCTCTCTACGTGACCGCAGGCCTCAAGTCTCGACAGCGTAGGGCTCCCAGCTCTCTCGCCGCATCGGAAATACTCGGATCCGCGCCAAATCTGCTGAGGAGGCTCGAGTCGGCCTTCATCCTCAACACGAGCGAAAGCGCAGACGCGCGCGGAAGATGCGAGGGCAGGCACAAGAGTGGAACATGCCGCCTCGGCTGCCTGCCTGCAGTCTGCAGATGCTGACCAGGCCCTTGTTCATTGTACTATAAAAGCAGCCGATGTCGGCTTCCGGAAGTGCTCATACCGTGACATTTCGTTTCCTGCTCAGGAAGTCGGACTCGCATGTCTCGGTGGTGCTTATTAGGCTGTGCCTCTTCCGGGTTGGCGGAACAAATCGAGCCGCATTAGCACCGAGTTGTGAAAAAATGGTGTCACGTGTTGTGCTGTGGTTATCGGGTATGGGGATCGGAGGAGGCCGCTTGGGAGTCTCTTCCATATCCATAGTGGTGGCTTGCGGTCTGGCTTCAAAGTCTGTACTACTAGCAGTGCCGCTGAGAGTCCAGCACGGAGTTTGAACCTAGATCATGGAAGTGGGACATAATAATAGTGAGGTCGCTAAAATACCATGATGGTAGACTGCTACAGTTCGATGTAACCAGACAAGGTAGCATGACTCTTCCCGGGTGTGGCTCTTGTGTCGAGAGCCGAGACTTCGTTTTGGCATGTACAAAATTTGGCACTTACGGCTTGGGGTAAGTAGGGTTGGCGTTTTCTCCTCGCGATCGTTGATACTCACATGTATAAGGTGCGGTGAGATTGCAGTACGCTTCCAAACGATGGAGCGTAGTATTCTGGATGTTCTGCCGTATCTCCTGTGCATTCCGTGCACCGAATTGCTTCGTGGGTTGGCGCACTGGCTGCTTGAGCATGATCTCCGCCATAAAGCTCAAACAGCCACAAGCAGACTTCGACGCAAGACAAGCAACTTCTGGAGACAAACGCATGTGTGACCGAAATCATAAACACGATAACATCCACCGCAGTACTCCCACCAACGTACAGGAGAGCGAAAGCCTACCTGTAGAGGACGTTCACCTCCACAGGCTGCATCCTTGCTGCCTGGAGCTCATATAGCGTCAACCTCCGCGGGCTCAATACTTTGCATTTTCAGAGGAACGGCATCGTCAAGCTGTAAGGTAGCTTTGGCGAACGGGACCCATGTAAGCAACGGATATGCCAGTTTGAAAATCACCACTGGATGTTCTGCAATAGAAGGACAACCCACATACATGTCACGTTCAATATACTTCGCACCCGGTGAGCTCACGCTCAAGCATTGCGATTTTCAACATCATGCATCATTTGAATTCTGTGTGGTATCTACCGTATGCTCAATAAAGGCCAGTGGACTTTTTCAGCATGACTTTTGGTGGCGTAACTCCGTTAAAAGGATGCTGCAATGCACACTTGTTCCCGCTTCTTCCAATAACGCCGTGGCTCAGCGCGCTGTAAATGCAGGAGCAGATCGTTTGAGCTTCCGTATGTGATTTTTCGTGTGGCTTTCAGAGGCCTGTTTTCTGTGCAGTGTCGTGTCAGCTCATGCTGTTTGTCGGTCACGACGATCGCTGTGGCACTTACCATGCAATGCGTAGTAATGATGACAACTCTACTCCTCCATCTTGTCGGCGTCCTCGTCGACGAAGTCCTCGTCTTCGTCCTCATCCTCATCGTCCTCCTCGAGGTTCTTTGCGGCCTCGGCGAAGTCGATGGTGCGACCGCGTGTGCGCCTGCCCATGATGTTCTCCTCGTCGATCTCCTCCATGTTGTCCTCATCGGCCTCCTCGATCTGCTCGGCGCCGGTCTCCTAGAAGCTCGTCAGCTCGGTGTTCAATGGAGCCTGGTGTTATCGTAAGCTTGCGCAACTTACCTCACCGCTCTCCGAGTCATCCTCGTCGTCGTCCATGGTGTCGTCGGCGGCCTTGCCCTTGCCCTTCTCGATCGGGGTCTCGACGGGGGTGTCGTTGGCCTTGGTCTCGGCCATGGTCTGGTCCTGGACAGAGTTGCTCATGTTTGCGATGGTGGGGTTGTTGTGTTTGGTGTTTTGTTGATGGAGCGGTGAAGAGGTTGATGGAGGATGCGAGCTTTTGTGTGTGGAGAGTTCCTGTGCGACGTATGGTCTGTACAGCTTCGAATGTTGTTTTGGCTTGTGAAAGTGGCTTGTGAGTTTGCGGCGAGCAGTTGAAGTTGCGGTGGAAACAACGACTCGGTGGAAGGTGCTACCACGCGCGAAATCACGGCGCTAAAGTGCGCACGGACCGCACTCTACGCGACCGCGTTGCGTTTGTCGCGTCTGCCAAAGTGCTTTTGAGTGAAGCATTGTGACATTCAGAAGAGGGGCATATCATCGAAAACAGACAACACCAAAATGGCCTCCAGATTACGCGGACGTCCCGCTCGTGAGTTCTTAGTATCTACATTTACTGTTACCCCTGCTAACCAAAATCAAGACCCCCCTGGACCTACTTTCTTCAGCTATACACCAAACGGCAAAAAGCTCATCACTGCAGGAGGCAATGGCGCTCTTCGCGTATTTGAACACCTTAGCACCGACGAGCCAGCCATTATCGATGTCTCCACGGAGGACCACCTGGCTCTGGCAGCTCGAAATGACTTCTTCGTCGTAGGATCCGAGGATGGCTCTGTCACGAAGTATTCGCTTGCCACCAACTCAATGGACGAAGTACTTGTCCGATGTTCGCTGCCGGTCCGGGATGTTGCCTTGTCCCCTGATGGGCACTGGTGTGCAGTTGCTAGCGAGTGCGTATGGCTTCCACCAACAATTGCAACTCATGCTGACACCCAAACAGTGAGCTTGAAGTCAAAGTTGTGAACACAAGTGATATGCAAAGAGTGTTGTATCTGCGCGACCAGCTGCGACCGGTCAAGAGTGTCTCTTTCGATCACAGCGGAGCGTTGCTTGCAGTATCATGCACTGATGGTGTCATTTACATCTACTCACTCAGCTCCGAGGAGCCACAACTCGTCAAGAGGGTAGACGGCCTGATCAGTCTCCTCGATAGCGAATCTGAAGCTAGCGCTAAGGTTGCATGGCATCCCGATGGCAGAGCTTTTGGTGCTCCCAATGCTCTCAACGGTATGTGGCGAGAGTGCCTGATGATGACTTAAACTTGCTGACGAAGCGCAGACTTCCAGACTGTTGCCAGAAGTGACTGGCTCTCACAGAAAGGATTCAGCGGCCACAGTTCCAAGATTACAGCATCATCCTGGTCGCCCAATGGTGCCCTTCTGGCGACTGCGGCAGCGGACAAAAGCCTTTTACTTTGGGAGACCAAGACACAGAAAATCCTGAAGAAGTCAGTATTACTTCCACTGTCTAATCGATTCTCCTGCTAACATAACCTCAGATATGATGACATTCGCGATGTTATCCTCACTATGCAATGGCATCCAACAGACAACGTGCTGTCATATACCAACAACAACGGAGAGCTCTTCATGAGAGAAGATTTTGTACCCGACGAGCACCGCAACCTGCTCAAGATCGAGCTGCAGCCGTCACCTCTCAACAAGGATCCTCTTGGTGAGATCTCAGGCAATGCAGCAAGACCCGCGATAAACGGCTCAAAAGGCAGGCCACGGACTGAAGATGCATACTTGGATGACTTACTCGGACCTGATGCCATGTCTGAAGACGAAGCGGCCTTCATCGAGGATGACGACGGTGCAGGGTATGCAGAAGCTCCGAACGACTTTGGCAAACGCCCAGGGCGAACTTTGGATGGTCCACTGCCTAAACGCCCGGCAAGACACAACAGCAATAACGCATGGCAACCCCAAGTGCATGTTGCGTTCCAACCAGGCAGCACGCCATGGAAGGGAAACAGACGCTATCTATGTCTCAACCTCACTGGCTTCGTTTGGACCGTGGACCAGGAAACGCACCACACCGTCACAGTAGAGTTCTACGATAGATACTTACACAGAGACTTCCACTTCACCGACCCATACAAGTACGACAAAGCTTGTTTGAACGACAAAGGCACACTGTTTTCTTGCGAATCATCAAGTCAGCATCCGGCGATCTTGTACTACAGACCGCACGAGACCTGGACAGCCAGAACTGATTGGCGAACGGAGCTTCCCGCTGGAGAAGAGGTGACCTCGATGTCACTGAGCGACTCTTGCATTGTGGCTACTACATCCACAGGCTACGTCAGAGTCTACAGCCTTTTTGGTGTCCCTCTGAAGATGTATCGTCAGAAGAGCACACCCGCTGTGACGTGTGCAAGCTGGCGTGATTATGTGATGACCATCGGAAATGGCCCCATCGGTGGTGATGGCATCACTCGCCTGCTTTACACCATCGAAAACGTGAAGCGCGATGAGATCTGCCAGAGTGAAGATATCCTAGCCCTGCCACCAGGTGCAGGACTCAAGAGCGTTTTCTTCAGCGACAAAGGTGACCCATGCATCTACGACTCAGAGGGTGTACTTCTCATTTGCTTGCACTGGCGAACACCAGGTCAAGGACAATGGGTTCCCTTACTCGATACCAAATCACTGGAGCGTCTTGCAAGTGGCAAGAAAGAAGAGACCTACTGGCCTGTCGCCGTTGCCAACGACAAGTTCCATTGCATCATTCTCAAAGGTGGCGAAGACTCACCCTACTTCCCACGGCCACTATTGTCCGATTTCGACTTCCGCGTACCCGTCACCGAGAATACCGCCGTTGACGACGACGAGGAGAACACTGATGTCATCCAGCAAAGGAATCTCGAGGAGCAATACGTCCGCACTGCCCTCCAGCACAGCCTAGTATCAGACCTCGTGGAGCACACAAACGCAACATCTGCCCAAAAAGCAGAGGTGCCAGCGCTAGAACGCGAAGTTGACAAGGTCTTGCTGCAGCTGCTTGCCAACGAATGCAGAGAGGGCGAGGAGCGTGGCATGAAAGCGCTCGAGATCGCCACGCTGATGAGGGATCGCACCGGGCAGATGCTGACCGCCGCTGGCAGGATTGCCTCAAGGTTCCAGCGCGATATTTTGGGCGAAAAGATTACGCAGCTTGCGGAACGCAGGCTCGTGGGCTTGGTCGACGACGACGAGGTATGATCAGTTCTGTTCCGTGGTATTGGGAGTTTGGAGTTCGATGCATGATGCCGTCTCATGCAGGGGAATGGTTGCACTCTTTGGGTTGGCGTTCGTGTCACATGCTGCGTCGTGCAAACGCTGCGAACCATCAGCACTGCTCATGGCTTAGTAGAAAGAAGGCGATCTGCGAGTGACTGGCGTGTCGGCTATGCTCACTTGAATTGCCGGGATTTGTCCTGGGCCAATGCATATAGTGGAGGTGGTGTAAAGATAACGTTTCAATCAAGCAAACATTTTCAACCAGGCCCGCCTTTCTTGAACGCCAGGCATCCTTGCGGCCTTGTGCCTTGCACAGCCTATGATCCTCCAATCGATGGAACATCTTGTTGTCGTCGCTACTACCATCCAAGACCGTTTGGCAGCTGCCCGTCACCCGGCTGCATGTACCAGCACGAGGCGGAGTCCAGTGACGCCCAACGAGGCAAATCGTTTGATGTGCTGAGGGTGCAGCACTCGACGGAGTTGTTTCCCTTGGTCTACTTTCTGGTTCTGAAAAGACCGATGTTCGGCGCTCACGACCAAACACTTGATATAAATCCCATTCACCGTTTCGGCGCACTTGCTTCGTTGAATCCACTACGAAGGTTACACAATTCTTTGAGGGTCGGTCCACAATTTCTCACACATCTTCCAGACTGTAAAGTGTCTGATACCTTTGCAACAAGACGGCCTGTTGTTCTTACAAATGGTCAAGTACAAATCCGACAACAACTACGGCGTACTCAACAATGGCAACAACAATGGCAACGTGTACGGCCCCATCGGTCCTATCAACAACGGCATCAACCATGGTCCCATGTCAGGCCCCAATTTCTACGACCCATACAGTCCTGTGAATCCATGGAACCGCACCTGGAACCCTCCGTACAGATACAGATATCCACCGCCGTACCATTCTCCGCAGCCATACCCGTACCCACTGCTCTATCCGCAGCCGTACCCGCAGCCGTACCCACAGCCATACCCACAATACATACCCATTCCTTATCCTGTTGGGTATGAAGATGATGGGGAGCCGGATTGTTGCAATAACATGGCTGTTGTTTTGAGCAGTCATCATCATGGAGGGAGGAGAAGACGGAGACGTAGAAGAGATCCATGGATAGATTTGTTGGGGTCTGGGTACGGAGGACTGGGGTCGAGTCCCTGGGACTACCGGTATGATTGGAATGACTGAGCACGGGCGTTACTGGTGATGTGTCGAACAGTCGTAGAAGACACGACGACGGTCTGAGGTTCTGGGATCTATCGGTGGGAAGTGATTGGGAAGGTCTGTACCTATTGATATCGTGTTTGAGTAATACTTGAAACATCATCCAAGAGGCCGCATCGACGACATTACCATTGACTCTCACTGGTCCAACAGACTGAGTGAAGACTTGTCGTTGCTTACTGCGGCACTTATCGCACGCGAGATGCTCAGTGCTTACCCATCGCAACCTATTCGAACAACCAGTTCAGAGCCTGCAGAGTATAGCCGATCTTGTGTCAATCTCCCCCGACCAACGCCTGCTTCTGCTTCTTGATGCGCTGTTCGTCCAGCTCCAACTCATCTCTCTTCCGCTTGATGACAGCGAGATCAAAGTCGGACACTAGCATCCTCGCCTCCCTCTCAAGTTCCTTCAGCTCCTTCGTGGCTTCCTAATATTGCCCAGCAAGACCTTCGAGATCGTCTTCATGGCCCTTGAGCGTCTGCCTGAGCTTTTCCAATTTCACTTCCCATCCCCTCAGCTTGTTCTAATCGTTCCTCCGTACCTGTTTGACGTTGGCGACCTTTTTCTTAATGTCTTTCTGCTTCTGCTTTACCTTAGCTCTGCTCTCCTCAATGCGGGCCTGGTCTTTCCACAGCATGCGAAAGTCCTCAAAGGCCACCTCCGGCTTTCCAGTGCGCTCATGGTTTCTGGCAGAGTGTTTGCGCACCTGACCGGTGCCGCTGAGAGTCGACGAACCGTGAGTGCTGTCCTCGGCTTCAATGCCAGAACGTGATGCTGGTGCCATTGGATGAGAGTCGGGTGCTGCATCCAGTATCTCGTTCTCAGCGGTGTTGATCCTTTGAATCGTTTGAGCGTGATTCACAGGAGCTGTAGGCCAATTGCCGCTTGCGGCAGCCGCCTGTGCAGTATCCCGATCCGCAATCACACTTGGTGAATAGAAACACGGCTTCTCGGCGAGAACATCTTTGGCTTTGTTCAAGCGCTCGCCTTCGGCATTGCGCTTGTATTCGGTTCGAATCTTCGCATACGCAAACAGCTCGACAGCTCTCGACAAATCTTCAATCTCAATGGCACCTTCAAAAATCCTGCAACCAGGGTTTCCTGCAAGGTCAGCTTTGCCGGGGAAAAACCTCTGGCCGTTCGAAGTGTGTAGCAGCATTTGTTGAAAGAGTGCCAGCTGGATACCCATGGCGACGTAGCTGATCGCCTTCTTCCGAGCGTTCTTCACAGTCTTGGTGAGACCTTCAGAGTCTTCAACAGCACTCTGGGCTGTACTGCAGAGGTCTGGTAAATTGCTGATGAGGGTTTGCATGCCGGCTTGATCAGTGATGGAATCCATATCGCCCACTGAGATCTCGAGACTGTGCCTTTTGATCAAGTCAACGTTCTCAGGATTGTTCAGCTGAGCCCAGATATTCTTAGCCATCAAATGGGGTATATCGATGACGCCTGTGTCAAACCTCGCTTTCTGCAACCAGTGTTAGATCTGTGCCTTCAAGGGTGTATGTCTGAAATCGTATACCTCAATAGCTTGGAACGCTTTGAACACCATGACCACACGCTTCTAGTAAAGCCAGTCCATGAGCTCCGTGGTATACAAGTGCCTGCAGTATCCTGCCAGGGCTGCGCTGGAGATGTTTCGGCCTCTGGAAACACTAGTGCCCTTCTCTTGGTGGCTGTGCTTGAAGCCTGCAATGAGCACGTTGTGGCGCACATTCTGGAAGAGAGTTGCATCACGGTCGTTGTTAGCGTATCTCTGTTCTTCGGCTTGATGATCTTTTGTCTGTTCAGCGTAATCCGATTCGTAAGCCGTCTTGTCCGCCGCGTTCTTGAAGCTAGAGCTCTCGCGTTGTGCCATCTCGTTGGATGATGTGTTTTGAGTAGATCTGGGGGGGAGGACTGTGATCAGTCGTTCAGAGGTGGGTTATCGAAGGGTATTTGACTGTCTCTGCAGCGTTGTTACCTGAAAAAGACCGTCAGTAAGCTTGAGGTTGAGAGTCTCAGTAGTCATGAAGTCGTCGTCATGTGATAATTGGGTGCGGTGACGTTGACATGTAACAGCTCTGGAGCGGGCAAAGACGAACACGTGAAGATGGGCAAGTGAAAACGGGCAGATGAAGCTGGATGAGTGGAGCTGGATGAGTGAAGCTGTATGAGTGAGGCCGGATGAGTGAAGCCAGATGAGTAGAGTGATCTGCTCCTACCATGAAACATAGATCAAGAATGTCGTCCTTGGCCACTGAGACATCTAATATGTGTTCAATTGACCCTGGTTTTTGTTCTTCCCGTCCTGGCATCCGGTACCGTCAAGATCCATTGCCCTCCATCTCCGCCAGCTCCTTCTCAAGGCGTAGCCGCTTTTGTGCCAGAGCCAGTTGCTTTACCTCCAATTCGACTTCCCGTAGCTCTTGAATAGCTTTGCGCTTCCTGTCTTGCTGCTCTCTAGTCTTAGAAGCATCAATGGAAGCACTCTTGTCAGCTACGGCCGGAAGCATCGTGCTGGTGTTGTCGGACGAGTCACGATCAGTGACGTGCTGTGTGACGCTCCTCTTGCAATGGTGAGTTTCTGCCCTCTTGCAACCAACTGAGCCGGCTCCTCTCTCGCGCTTAACTTTAGGCGAAGAAGGTGGAGAGTCGGTAAGATCGATGAGCATCTGGTCTCTGGGGATGATCTTGAGCTTCTGAAGTGCATCTGTGATGGTTTTAGTGATGTTTCATCACAGACATCATATATTGACTTACCACGAGAGCGATAGCGAATGGTAAATTTTATGGGGTTTCCTGCTGGAGCAGGGAGACATTGCCACGATGTATCGCCATAGATTGGCTGAGCACTATCTTTGAGAACAACAGAGCTGCGATTCTTGTCAGACACCAACGAATCCTTTGCTCCATATGTATCTCTCCAGCATTAAAACGTACTCGATTGTATGGGAGACGTGGTTTTTCTTGACAACAGCATTCGAAGAGAGCTGTGTGCCTGAGAGGTGATAGCTGCGATATCGCGTGGCTGGAGTATTCGAACGAGCTGTGCTAGACGGGATGCTCTCACCACGATATATCGCAACGTCAACTCTGCCGTGAACTTCAATACCATTGGCCACCTGATCTTCATCCACGTCCATCTCCTCGTCTGGTAATGTCAGTATCTCTAATCTGTAAGTTTTCGCAGACTGGACCGTAGAAATCATACCCATCTTGAGTTGCGCAAATCTGAATCCTGACCCCACCCACCGGCCATCGATTTTCTTGGTCTCACTTGAGATGGAGGTATGCAACGGAAATGTGTGTGTCTTGCGAGGGACTTCCGATAGCACCGGAGGACAGTTCGGAGAAAACTGCCACTCCCCACTAGTGATGCGGCCAAGTAAGAATCCGTTGCCTCCTTTCGTATCGAATTCTTCCAGCACCTTGACGACAATCATGAAGCGTTCACCGTCCACAGCCTCAATGTAGACCTCATTGGGCTTGCCTGTGAAGGCTGGCGATGTGGTCGGAATCGCGTGCTCTGGGTATCGCCTGCTGATATCATTGTAGGGAGCGAGATACACCTCGATGCCCTGATCTTGCACCATGTTGTTGTGTGGGGTCCTCGTGTATAGCTCGAGATTTGTGTTGGCGGAGAGAGCGGGTTATGGACAGGAATCCTGTGTAGGGTATCTTAGTGTAGCTGGATATGATGTGGTTGCATTGTTCGCAATGTTTGTGTCGTGGAGAAGAGTTCGTGAGCTGGACAAGAAATAGATATACAGACCAGGCGGCCGCCGGCATGTGATACTGGACGATCGAGGTGCGGGCACTGGCCTGTGAATGCTACTTCTTGAGCAAGTGAGGATATAAACGATGTCCAGCTCAGCTTGAACGTCAATGAATAATGCTCGTGAAACAGGAAAGCATACGATCTAC
>Ga0265797_10002603_pt1 | contig 30031 bp, 30 predicted proteins | sample P2T30metagenome_FD_192433 | JGI IMG/M metagenome (GOLD analysis project Ga0265797, IMG submission 192433) | Plant litter microbial communities from East Loma Ridge, Irvine, California - P2 T30 | ecosystem: Environmental > Terrestrial > Plant litter > Unclassified | place: USA: California...
ATCATGCCTGCCAGACACAGATCGACTCACGAGACAGCTTTCCAGATCATGCTATACGCTTCCAGAGCCCTTGCCTTGGAGAATAACCATTTACTCAGCATCTTGCTCGCATTGATACAATCCAGCAATCTATCCTCTTGCGCAATTCCCTCATCCACCTTTTGCAATGCGATCGTATATAGTGAATCGGCCAGCGCCCTGACAGCGGGGATGTAGGACGAAGAAGCGGCTGTAGTGTACATGGCGAACAGCAATCCAGGATGAGCTCGTTGTCCACTACCCGACTTCATTTTCGACTTGAAATGAGCTTCTGACCAGGGCTCACTACCAGCCTGAATCCTCGGTGGACAAAAGAATAGATCGAGTAGGTAATCTCGAGCAGATTGAGAGATATCCGATTCTTGTAATTGAATACCGGTGTACGTGGTAGCATGGGCTAGGACATCGTCGATGACTGAATCGGCAGACGTGGGTAGGTCCATGTGCTGATGGGGGGGATATGGTGCGGCAGTAGAACTTGAGGCCATATATGTCGGAGGTGGAAAAACGAGTTGAGCAGGATCGGTATTGAGATTATCGAAATTGATCGTCGAACCATTCATATGGTTTACATTTGAGCTTGTCCCCATCCCGAAATCCAATCCATCTTCCATAAAAGGCGTTGATCCCCATATTGTCGAAACGTCATTTGAAGTCGATAAAACAGGCCAAGGTAGAGCATCAAGTTGAACAGCCTGATTGGGCAATGCCGCAGATAAGCTCGCGAATGGATCATTGAATGCCCAAGCATCCACCACTCCGGGACCAATGACTGGTGTTCCAATAGACGAAGCTGTATCTGGTCTTTCCGAGTAATTGGTGATCCCAGGATACGACGATGTGCCATTCGAAGGGCCATTGCCGTACATGTACAATCCCGAGTCCATCGAGCTGGAAAGCGGAGGTCGAAATGGCGCATCGTTGATGAAAGGCTTGTACTGCTGAGGAGGAGCTACATCGGAATGGCGCCTAGAACTTGAAGTCGTTCGTATATCTGCTTCTTCGATCTCGGCTATTTTGTCAGCTATGCCCTACGAGTTAAAGGCCAGACGTACCTAACTTCTTCTCCAATTTCTCCACTCTAGATGCAGGCCTTATAGCATCATATACACATCTATCCTGCCTCTTTGTACATTGATCACAAGCAGGTTTAGTAGCCGAGCATTTCTGATAGTAAGCAATCGTAGCCACTCAAAGGATTCGGGGTACTAACCAATTTTTTCGCCCTACACATCAAACAAGCATCACCCCTTCGAAGAGGTTGTCTAGGTTGTCGAGTCTCTATCTCATCAGCTTCCTGCCACTTCCAAACCTTATCCGACTGACTCTTCCTCTTAGAAGGCCCGGCCTGGGTACGTTCAGGTGATCCAGGCTCTGAGCCCGATTCCGACATTTCCGATTCCATTACTTCTGAATGCATCCTATCGAATCCCATGCTTCTACTATATTCTGAATGCTCGTGCCCGTGCTCGCGCTCGTCGGATCGTCTTCGGATCGGTGCTGGATGGTGAGAGAGTAATGTATCACGGTGATGAAGAAGCGACAAAATGACAGAGAAAGGGAGAAGGCGGGTAAACCGAAGACCGAAGTGGAGGCGTTGCAGGCGTAGGCGTGGACGTGGACCGTTAATAAAGGAGGTGATATAGGTGATACATGCATTCGAATTGGAATTGATGTGGACAGATGGCGAACAGAGGGAAGAGATACCGTCAGTCAATGCAATGCTGTAGATATGCACAAACACTCACCCATTTTTGTGATTTACTGTGGCTCAAGACCGAATGGTGGAGAAAAAAAAACAGTAAATGTACTTGATCTGACAGTATAATCCGCTAGTCTTATTTATGTAGATATATCCAGATCCGATGTGATCGTCTTGTGTCGTCCGGAACGGCTCGCAACTGATAATAGAAAGTTGGCGCTTGTCGGATTGAGTGGGAAATCAAGCTGTTTGGAGTAGCGACACTGCCGAAATCTGGTCTCGTGCCGTAATGCGTATGCTATGCGGCTGATGAAATGCGGGAGTGCGGAAAGAAGTTATAGAACTAGGAAGATCCGGTGCCGGATGTCTCGTAATTGGTACAGTGCGGGTCAAGGATATATATAGCTTAGCTTGGTTGGGTGGTTGAAAGAGAGATAGGAGTGGGTATACACCTAGTGATTTCATGAACCAAAAGCGATGCAACAAAGACCTGTAATCACGGGCACGGCCACAGCTATACCATTGATGAGTCATATTTCGAGGTGGTACCACGAGATCCACTCCCTTTGGCTCTCTGCAATTCAAGAAAGAAGCCACACGAAGGTATCGTTCCTCGTTCTGCCCCTGTACGACGGAGTAAGCAAGCATACTAGCAGCAGGGTAAAACGTCTCTTAAGGTTACCCCTCTCCGTCTCATCTGAGGCACGATCTCCGTCTCAACCACAGAACCCTCCTTTCGGGCTCAACGCCTTCGGATCCGTATTTTCATGCACCTTGGCTCAAACCCGATGAAATACTAGCATCAACTTACGTGTACAATGTGAGCGTACCGCTGGCGCTTAACTTTCTGCGCATCGGTACCTCCGCAGGTGTTCTGAGATCTTCGGCATAACGTGGAACTTGTAGATCCCGGTGTCAGAAGATCAATAATAGAAGGAACGTGCGTCTAGATTGGATATACAGCGTACTGCATCCAATAAGGAGATATCGGCCGACAGAAATCGGCGCCGGACAAGACTGTGTATTATAATTGTGCATGTTGAGACACCGGACATCAAGGCCGAAAGTGGGGTATATACATTCTTACAACATCTAGTGCTACATACGTATCTATTGCCGCAGCAGCAAGCCGCTCCCATGCTCTCATGCCAATACATGAGAGCTCAGCGACGAGGCTTCTACCTTCTCACGCCACCATGTGTGGCCTAGATTTCACGGCTTCTGCACGTTAGCCTCTTGGCTGACAAGATAGACGTACGCTCAGCATCTGTCAGGCTGGCATCCTTTTTGCCTATCTGCGTATATGTCTCCGTTTCTCCTGATCGGGTCGCCACGATGAATCTGCCTGTGGATGACTTAGCGTATATCTCATGGATACTTGGATCACTGCTCATTAGTACCCCTTCCCACTGATAGAAAACTTCTGGGCTCACGAAACGAGCTGATCCCTCAGCTCGAGGAGACTTATGCTGGACGACATATCCATTCCTGTCTGAATATCTGTTCGTTGATCGGATTTGTGAACATAGCTATTAGTTGGGACGGGGGTAGCAGACCGCGATGAATCCACTGATGACCTGATGGCTGTGTCGGGGAGGGAAGCAAAGACAGCGAGGGTCTCCGAAGTAGGTGGGACTTCGAATAGCGGTGAGGTATCAGGTGGGAAGATGAAAAATAATAGCTTATCATCTCGCTGGAGAATCAGCATCATTTTGTGGTGCAAGCAAGTTGCAGACGTACGATAATCCATGTTAACCGTCTCTTCTCATATTCCCCATCATGCCCCAGCAGCCATATATCCTTCTTATCCCATACTAAATCTATCTCATTCGTGTCCACAGCAGCTTCCAAGTCTGTCAAAACGACCTCACTTTGCTCTACTAGATGACTAGAAGCAATGGAAGCAGTTTCTTCCGCCGTCTTCGTTGACGCCTCGGCGGTCCCAGCCGATATCGGTTCCGAGCCGGGTGTAGAAGAGCCACCAAACATGGTTGCCATACCCATAGAACTCAATCCGAAACTTGGCCAGCGAGACCCACTTGATTCTTTTGTAGTCTCTTTGGCGGTACCAGGCATGCCAGGAACCCAAGAAGTCCAACTCGATTGTCGTTCCCCACTCACGTCCTCTATCGGAGGTCTTGGTTTCTTTCTCATTCCCAACCCGAATCCCAAGCCTAGCGATGACCTGTCAGGGGTCGGCGAGGCGATAGTCACATTGGGAGGGGGGAGAGGGAGTGCGTTCATCAGGTATCGATTTAAGGAGTCTGGTACAGGAGCGGTAGTGTAAACTGGTCCTTCCCGGGTGACTAGGCCAATCATCGATCCATCCCTGACATGTCGCCCGTCGAGTAGGGCTCTGATAGCCTTCTCTGCTCTTGATTCTCGATCCTGAGATACAGTTGAATACCCACCTATCCAAGTCGGGAGCAGTAAACCAGGATCTGCAGGTGAGAGGTATATCGATTCAAACTGAAATGCGAATTTTGTCCAGAATCGCTCCAAGTTGGCGCTAGTCGCACCGGCTGAATGATCGAGATTTTCCAAAGCCCCATACAAGAGCTTTCATCAGCTGATGTAGTTGAAGTAGACGTACTGTAAAACCCTCATATCCCCTCTGTAAACCATCTATGATCATCCGATCTGATATCCCTTGAGCCCCATGCACTGCTTCTCCGCTACTTTTGTGGGGTAGGGTGATATTCTTCTGTCAGCTCCTCTCATCTTCGACCTCTGTAGACGCTCGACGCTCGATGTGACTTACGATATAGACGTAAAACCCATCTTCCGGCGTCCAAATGATCATCCGGCTCTTTTGGGAATGTACACCCCACCAGCCCTTTACTCCTTCTTGCGGCCCCGGTTTCTGTTCCAAGACCATACTACTATTAGCACTTACTCTCGGACTGATGCCAGTTCCGAGAAGAAAACGTACTCGGTAAAACCCATTAATCCCTTGACAAGCCCATACTGCCTCAACATCTTATCCCTACTCACTCTCCCTCCCTCTCTCGAAGTATAGAACAGAATCTGCGAAGCCTCCTTCAAATCATCTTCTAGATCTCTATCTGTATCTCCATCCTTCTTAGTTGGAGATATGGGTGACGGGCGCTGGAGGGTAGGATTGAAGATTATGAAATGCGATACTGAAGCTTGAATCACCGGTTCTGGGGCAGATTGAGCGGGTGTTCTATGGTATTGCATCGTAGAATAGACGATTGAAGGAGTGATACCAACTTCTTTTAGGTCGTAGGTGCTATATCGAAATCATGTCTGGTTATGGGATGGCATCAAGGATGAAGCTCCCATACTGAAGTCGAAGTTAAGGTCAAGTCGCGTCCGTTCCTGATAGCCGGATTGGTTTGCAAACGTCATATGAGGAGGTTACGTTCATCTCTTGCATAAAATGTGCAGCCGTGATATAGGCCACGGGATGGTGTGCAGACACTTACGAGAATTCGTAAAGCCATTGGGGAACAGATCATGGTCAAATGCTCACGAATCTACACAATACATAACATTCTTTTCGCTACAATTGGATTTCCTCCGTCTAACGATACAGTATCTCACCGAGCCATGACCTCCTGTGGTACATGCTCTTTCTTCTCATCTACCGCTCCTTCGCTCATTGCGTTCGTGACTAGATCATCTACGATCGTCTGAGCATCGTCCCTGTTGATCGGGATCTCTACCATGTTCGCATCCTCATCATCATCGGATGCAAATGTGAAGGTCTTGACTTCGCAATTATCCCATTCCTGATATTAGCTCATAATCGTTGGCGATGACCTACTCGTTCATCAGGAGTACCGTCGATCATCACCCTCAAGATGTCTCCGTGAGCAACCACTACTTGTCAGACATTTGCCTCTCATGAGTGGGGAGAACATGACGTACCGACGATATGTTGCTCCTTGCGGGATCGCAACCACTTTCTCACTTGCTTCGCCCTCTCTCGAACGTTGTCCGGGTGATAGATACCTTCTTTGGAAGCGTATTCGGGAGACAGGGTGGAGAAATCGAGGTCGTCGAACATGCCATCTTTTGATGTCATGAGTTTTTCAACGGGATAAGAAGGAGTATCGCTTGGAACGGCCTTGACTTCTTGAACGATATCCAGTAGGTATGGTGGGTTACCCTGCTCCCGTAGACGTTTTACAAGTCTCGGGTAGCTCAAGAGCATGGTCTGCATGGTTCGTCGTAGCTGTTTATCAATGTCTAACCCTTTGACCTGATCGTTGGGATAAACGTACCGGCGAGCAAACGACCAATTCACCTTTCTGCTGGATATGTGCCTCTGACCTCTTGTGGAGCTCAGCGCATTGCTGCTCCCCCTTGCTTGTAAGGTATGCATCAGGAACTACTGGTCAGCGCCGACGACTGTTGTATCAGCGGGAGGACATACTTCCTTCAGTGTCGTTCGCACTGCGGATCAGTCACGAGCTTCTGGATGAAGGTAGGAACATACTTGTGCTCGCCCTCGGCGTGTCGAGTCAAGTAGATTGTTTTGGTAGTAGCTCCCATCTTTTGTGATCCTGATATGACTAGAGGACGATGTGTTCATTGTCTCCATTGTCCACAATGACTATATATAGTGGAAATGAGTCTATGGGCAAAGGGGCCAAGCCAACCAACACCTCGGCGAATCGGAGGTCCTGAGCCTCCGCATGATGATGAATTGTACAGCTCACAGTCCGCAGCCAACATGCAAGCGGTCGCGAGACGGGTCAATAGGGTCCAGGAAACATGGTATCACGAAACATCAAGCATAACTGTTGATATTTTGGGTCCGTATGATCCATATACCCTAAGGTGGGATCTGTACCTGAGATCCATCCCCGGATACTATTCCCCCACATCGTGTAACATGACGCTGCACCAGTCAGGCCCATATGGTCCCGTTGGAGTTCTCAATCGCCAGCAGCCGACAAGACCGCAACGTCACTGGAGTCAGCCATCGATCACAGGGATACGTACAGGCGGATGTATTCGTCATGCTGTAATTTTGGTACGCCGGTGCTGCGTAGACACGTTTGTGATTCCAGCTCTCCGACCTTCACCCCGCACTTCGCCCATACTTGCTGACGTTAGTCACTGCCGCATTTATGCACCCTCTCGGTCGAAGCGGCTGATGCGAGACACGAGTACGCTAATGAGGATGGGTTCGTCTCGAACCACACTATCATCGATTCGTGTTTTCACCTGTGTAATATACGCCTCATGCTGTGCATAAGTCTTTCGATTCTTCTCTACTGTATATTGTATAGTGTATAGTGTTTACTTCATTACCCAACATCGCCGATTCCTTCAGGTCATTTCGTCGGTGGTAGGATCATCCGTAGCATCTCTAGGCACTTTACCCTCCGCGGGCACCTCCTTCATCTTGGCCTCTTCATCGTCATCCGATTCGAATGAAAAGATCTTGACCTCGCAATTCATCCATTGCTAGTCATCAGCTGAAGTCACCTCTCCGATCTCCGCCAAGCCAGTAATGACCCCCTCTGCATGCTCTTTGTTCAGTCCATTCGACTTCAGACGCTCGACAAAGACATAGTTATCGAAATGACTAGCTTGATTCGGGCGAGTGGTGGAGACCGGGCGAGGTTACATGGTGACAGTTACGGAAGTGACGTACTCGACTAGAAAGATGTCCTTGAGAGGCACCATCTACGATCCATCTCAAGATGTCACCATGAGCCACCACTGAACATCAGCGCGTGAAACAGATGTGAGCATGACTCAAACCACTCACCAACTATAACATCCTCCTCTCTGGACCGTAACCATTGCCTAACCTGTTTGGCTCTGGCTCCAGCATTTTCATGCGCAAATATACCTTTCTTACTAGCATAATCAGGCGACAGAGTTGAGAAGTCCAAATGGGCAAAGATCCCATCTTGAGAATTCTTCAATTCGTCAAGAGGGTAGAGGGGTGTGTCGCAAGGTACACTGCCTTCAGCTTTGACCTTCCAAGCGCTTGCGCTCGCTTATACCTCGAGAGGAGAAAGAGACTTACGGCCCCGCTTCTTGTAAGATATCAAGTAGGATAGGTGGTTTACCCTCTTTCTCCAACCTCTTGATGAGGGTCGGGTAACTCAAGAGCATTGTTTCCATCGTTCTTCTCAACTTTCCATCAGCTCCATTCCTATACAGGGCTTACAGGTGAAGAAACGATCAATTCCGCTTTTTGCTGCACATTCTTCTCTGATAGTTTATTCAATTCTGCACATTGTTCCCGTCCAGTTGATGTGAGGATAGCATCTCGGACTATACGTCAGTTGCCGTGTATTTTATACAAGTGTGACGTACTATCCCAATTGGAAGTGACGCTATTGTCAGCTTCGTCTCGAGCGCGAAAAGGGAAACTAAGCTCACTTGTGTTCTGCTTGACCGTGTCGTGTGAGGTAGATCTTTTTGCTTGTCGCTGGCATCTTGGCTATGAATAGAGTATACAAAGATGATATTATTGGTGGGGTGGGGTGGAGGATCGAATTGAGTCGATCGGAACTTCCTCGGTCCGAGTCAAACGGCGCGTCGCATCAAGTCTTGGAAGAGCTACGCATAGCTGCAATGACAGCTTCGCAGACACGCTCTGCCCGGGCTGCCGATCTTGCTTCATGCCTTCTCTCTCACGATAGACGGGGGAGAAAGACTCTGAACACCTGTACCGAATGCATTATTGCAAATTGTATCTATTGTTACAAAGTTGATATTTTGCTTCTCGATCCTCTTTCTTTTTCTTCCAATCCTCTTTTCTTGCTCCCAAGCTCACTGCTCAGCTTCCATTTACTCTCCTAGCCTAGATCTTGACGCCATTCAGTGTTCTATCCAAATTAAAAGCCGCGGAGATGAGAGTCACGTGCGAAAACGCTTGTGGGGTATTCTATCGGAATTAGCTTTTTTCCACCTCCTCCTTCGTCGTGACGGATCACTCACGCCTAGGCCCTCCCCACCACGTGAGATCTCTTCGGAATAGAGGGACACGTGATTCCCGTACCCTAGGAAGTCCATGAACATGTTGACGCTGTTCGTGAGCTCGAAACGACAAAAGAAATGACTAAAAATGACTCAGAATGACTTACGCTTTCTCCAAATAAGGCTTGTGGTATACTCCCGCCCTTGTCAAAGCCTCAATACACCATAGTGTGCACAGAGAGAATGCTCCCTCTTCCCCTCCAACACCGTCATCTGAAACGGCAGTATTGTATCGGTATACCGAGTTGTTGGCTGTTAGACCTCCTTTCTCGGGACTGACCCGTTAGCTTTGTTCGCGGTGTATAGCCATTGATGTGACTCACGTCTTCAAGATGTTGTCGAGAGTAGAGGTGAATCGTGGGTCTGCTGCCGACATGAAGAATACCAATGGCATGATCAAAACCGCCGAATCAAGGGCGTCCTTGTCCTCGTAAGATTGCGAGAAATGTTTCTTCTCATCACTATCATCAGTCTATCACCTCACGATCGAGTGGGTAATTCACTTCCAACCCTTCTCTTGGATCTGCTCATACAGATCATCCCTAGCCTCCATCCATTTGTATCGATTTGGGCAAGGTAAGCACCGTTTCTCGGCCAGTCGCAAACCTCGGTCAAGGGCGACCCACATCATTACCTTTGAATAGAGGAAATGTTTGTTCTCCCCCCTGACTTCCCAGATACTTAGATCTTTCTCGTTGACTTGGGTCATGACAAAGTCGACAAGTGATCTGACGGCGACCCAGGACTCCCATGACTTTGAATCAGTACTAGATCACCTGAGGCAGAAGGGGATTTACCAAGGGCTTGCTGAACTTCTGAGCAAGGTAGATACAGTCTAGAAGTTCTCCGTAGATGTCCTATTGGTAAGTTCAGATCACACCTGGTGAAGAGGTGTGACTTACAAGCTGCTTGTGGTCGGCAGCCCCGTTTCCGATCCTGACAGGCTTGGAGTCCTTGTGGCCGGCCAAATGATCAAGCGTCTTCTCCTCTAGGTCCTTGCCGCCATGAATAGTATACACACTGTACTATCAGTCTCGATAGATCGTCCAATGAAAGGCATACATCTGTAACGATCCATCCGAGTTCTGCATATCAGTAAGAGGCCAGGCCTAGATTGACAGGACGTACCCTATCCTTGAGCCTCGCGAGAATGAAGTCGACATATGCATTTGCCCTGTTCATTAGCATTCAGTGTGCATAATTAGGCTTACTCTTCGGTGAAGCCCAATCTGAGCAGAGCGTATAGGGTGAAACTTGTATCTCGTACCCAAGTGAATCGATAGTCCCTGCTCGTCAGACACGCCTCGATTGGTGGCCCTGTCACTCACCAATTCCTTTCACCTCCAACATGTTCAGGGAGCGCGAACGTTGGCGCAGCCACGATAGCTCCAGTCTCTTCAAACACAAGCATCTTTCTATGACATGTTAGCAGATTACGCGCTTGGGTGAAACACACTTACAGGGTCAAGGCGGATCTATTGACATTCTCCCTCCATCTACCCTTGTAGCAACTCTTGGCAACCCACTTCTGCCAGTACATCCCTGTGGTCGAGATGAGGTCATCCAACAAGTACTGAGACATCATTGGATTCTCAGGTGGTCTTAGTCGACTAGTAGCTTCCAACAAAGTTGCCAATGGGATACCAAGAGCGGCAGCCCTATCGGAATCGGGGTTCGCGACCCTCTGATGTTCCTCGTTGGCGTATTGCCAATCTCCTACTTCTCGCAGGACAAAAGTAACGCTTTGTCCTTCTTCCAATTTGAAATCGGCAGTAACGGAATCGCCTAGTAATCCTCGTGCAGCGAAGCACTCGGTCTTCAGCTCAATATTAGGCTTGGAGACTGCCTCGTCGGATGAGTTTGCTAGGTATCGAAGATCGAGGCTAAGGTCGGGAGAAGTGAAGAGGGCTTTGTGTTCGTGGTCGACCCCATTCGTTACCGAGTCATCCTGGACCAGCTGTTCATTAGTCGAGCTAAGTATGGAGCCACATAAGCTCGAGAGTCTGACTTGCCTCGGTGGTGTGCTTATCTCGGCAGTAATTAAAAGCAGGAGCGCACTCCATCCTGAATGGGACCGTTCCCGTGATACTTTCCACCTTCCTGATCAACCATGGCAGATGTGTCTTCTCTCCCTTTCGGTACTTGTTAGCCCCCTTGGGAACCAACAAATCCGTAATGACTCCCACACCATCATCGCTCAAGAATTTGGTGACCAATATATTTGAATTAGGCGCATAAGCTTGTTTCGGCTTGAAATTCCATGTAGGCGTAATGGAGAAATGTCCACCTTTGTCTGCGTCTAGAATACGAGCAAAGACAGAAGGAGAGTCAAAGTATGGGATACACATGGATTCGATAGATCCATCGATCGAGACTAGAGCGGCAGTCCTGAGATTACCGATAAGAGCATGATCCTGGATACCTCGGACTGGGACATTAATTTTATCGACTGCCTCAGTGGCTAGATCTTGCTCTGGGACTCCTTGTGCTGGTGCCATCGTGTATTCGAGTGGTATTGAGGAGCTGCTAAAGACTGATGGATCGTGTGTTATCTACTATATATAGGATATTGATCGCTGGCTGTTGAGCATCCGTCGCTCTAATTCCTTACAAAGACGTCACCGGAGAACCGGGCAAATATCACCTGAAAGTGGAGGCGGCGAGGTATACTTCCGTGCGGGTCTCCAATTCGATCAACCTGATATGATTCCCGTGTAACCCCCTTCCAAGGAATTACAACAGCAAAGCAGGCAGCCATGTCGACGTCGTTCCCAGCCTCACCAATCATGGCTCGCAGACATCATACCCTCCATCACTCCACCCTGAATCTTCAGCAAGCAAATGATTCGTTGACATCGATTAATCCGAATCCGCGTTATCAACATCGTATGAACCGCGCCAGCAAGACTACTACTGGTGGGTATAGTACCAGGGACGATACGGAAGTAGAGCCGACCACTGGTAGATCCCAGCCCAATCGGACTCCGGTAGACCGAGAGTCCATGCGGGCGAGGCAGTACGTCCGACTATTTCCGAGATACTGGTTGAATTGACTTGATAGCCCGCTCATGGACGAGATTGCTCGGCTAATTGCTTCATGTCAGGAGCACGAGAGGGAGATCAGAGCTTCACAGGTATTTCATTCTATATATTGATGGTAGTATTACCCGCTGACGAAGCTTGCAGACCACGATCAAGAGGAAATTACAGGACTTCTCTCAGAACTTTGATACTCTCACCGAGCTGGATAATCAGGCAGAGGTCAGTTTTGTCTGCTTTGCGATCACTTTAATATGCATAGCCGGGATGCTGATATTTTAGAGTATGACATCCCACATCAATCACCTCATCACCTCGCATCAAACAGAACATGCTGAAACTATCGCTACAATAGTCAAACAACCTGAACAAATGGTGAAAGCGATTCAAGAAAAGCTAGAGCCATGGAAGACGTACCTCAAGGAGAATCCTGACGATCCTTCGGAAATTGATACAGTAGTCAATGGACGTGGGATTCCGAGGATCAGGCGAGAAAAGGAAGTAGATGGTTTGGTCAGGTTGGAACAGCAGGCTGATGTTGTGGTATGTCTAAATAGGGAAGGGAAGGGTTGGACTGTGACTGTGACTGATGACAGAAAACATATTACGAATCTGAACAAGCTAGATTGAGTGTGCTGCTACGGGCAAAATGGGGTAAGAGGCGACTGTTTGGGAAAAGTAAGTCGGTGCCTAGTCGACCTGTACTGACATTAGTCATTTCATTCACTTCAACGGCGATCGTGTTGGCTGGAATCATCATCTGGCTACTCCTGTGGACTTTCGAATGGCGATAGAGGCACATACAACCTAGCGATGACAATTGCGCTATCTATCAACTTCGACACAGCAAGCCTTGGCTACGGATCTCCAGCCGATATTGGAGGCCCTCCCCCGGCCGCGACACATGCCGCAGAAGGCATTCGCCAAAATTGTCGTCATCCCGCATAAGGCTTTTACAGAAGATCGAAAGTATCGGATACGCCAGTAGAATACGAAATGGAGAGACCACAGTCTGACAAGCTGTCTATGTAGAGATATATACCGTCATGCAAGGATGGATCTAAAGCTACTTTTTCCTTCATACCATTACCACCAGCAAACAACGCCTGTACTGTCAATCCTTATTTGCGATCCCAGCGTCTGGGCTTCACTGCATCCGTGTACAAGAGCGTACTTCTACTTGGTAACCTCGAGGACAATCTAGTGATCAGTCGCGAGATCGCAACTCAATTAGTCGAGAGACATACCTTTCCGCTATTCTTGTTGCCCTCCATCTCCTTGTGTGCATCTTGAATGTTATCCCAGGAGAAGACCTACAGTCAGCTTCACATACACGTCAGTAGCACAGGGTGGAGAGTGACTCACCTCATGAACCTCAATTTTCATCTTCTTCTCCTTCAAAAGCGGTAATGCCAATTCCTCAAATTTCTCCAACAAGTTCTGTTGATATTTCGCATCCCTAGATCGGAGTGTGCTCCCTTTAAGCGTCAATCTCTTAAACAATAACTACTAGTCAGCTCGATTCGTAAATGATAGGAGGATGTACTGGAGCGATAGAAGCTCCTTCTGGGAATCCTGCTCCCGACATAAATGCCAAGTAGACCATGACCCCGTCCCTGCGCAGGACGTTTAGATTCTGTGTCCAATATGATTTCCCGATAAATTCAATAACGTGGTCAACACCATCTGTCACCTTCTTGATCTCCTCCTCGAAGTCTGATCATTAGTATGGCTAAGCAACAAGATGGGAGCGGACGGACTTTGAGTTTTGTAGTTGATAACATGGAGTCTTTCGTCGTTATTCGCTAGTTTCTTGAGGAAAGCGACTTTTTCGTCGGTTCCGCATGTGGTGAAGACTTTATCTGCGCCTGTCACGTTCACTGAATATCAGCTGATTGTTCTACTGACATGCCGAGATGATGTACGAGCAAGTTGAATAGCCGCAACTCCGACTCCGGAAGCGCCCTTCTTGTCAGTTCGATACAATGCGAGAGCGAATTTTGGAGCTTACAGCGTGGATCAAGACATTATCGCCTTTCTTCATACCTCCTTCGACCACCAAAGCCTGGTAAGCTACATGTGTCAGGTTCCTCACATTGGAACCATTGAGAAGAACCGAACATACCAGTCATCCAGTTCTCGGGTAAAGCAGCAGCCTCGACCCAGCTCAATTCCTTGGGTTTGGCCAGAACCATTCCCTCGGGAACGACTATGTACTCGGCGTATGCCCCCTTTCTCGTCAGCATCATCGTACATGTAGCTTCGGCTCCGATTCGGAAGAAGAAGGAATAGACATACACCATAAGCGAGTCCAAAGACCTCATCTCCCTCTTTGAATTTACTGGCCGACTTGCCGAGTTTGGTGACTATCCCGGAAAATTCGACGCCCATGATAGTCTTGGAGGCTTGAGGGGGCAGTGGGTATTTACCTTCTCGCTGCATGATGTCCATCCTGTTCAAACCGAAGTTCTGCCATTAGAAACTTTCAATACTTGGGCGATGAAAAGCCTACTTTGATCTGGTTGTCAGCTCACGTCACCCAGGTGGGAGGTAGAGAAGGCTCACCTGGACTTGGACCTGACCCTCTTCTGGCTCTGGGGTGGCTTCTTCTCCCAAGTAGAGGTTTTCTACTGGTCCTTTCCCATCTTTAATCAAGACCGCTTTCATCTTGCTTGGTACCGAGGGGTATCGCAATTTAGAAGTCGAGCTGAAATGGTATACTGTTGTTGGCCCAACTGAATTTGTTGGTAGTACTGACACAGGTGTTGGATAGATAACTCTAGCGACTGGAGTGAGTCTTTTGAGAGTTGCTGGACGTAATACGCGTGATATTAGCATAAGTAGATGATGAATAATGCTCTCTATATATAGGCAGTGGACCAGTCGACCTTCGGCTATAAGAATGACGCAAAACCACGTGCAATGCCCGTCCCACGGGGTGGTTCGTAGTGCCGTTCTACTCCTAGTCAAGCTTATGCCTGTCCTGTTGACCTTGATGACCCAGCCATGACAATGACGACCCTTGAGACCCATAGAGCTTTCTTGGCCGACACGCTCAGTCGACAATCAGCTAGAAGGAAGATCATAGACCCGACATACCCCTACACGCCCCTCCCGGAGATCTGGGGACATGTCCCTGTGGCAGCAAACGCAGAGGCTGGACCGAGTAAACGAAATATACCTAATTATGTCCCAGAAGAAGAAACGATCCGGAATGATTTGACTGAGAGGTATATCGAGTCCGGCGAATTTGGAAGTAATTATATCCTAGGTGCGGAAGAAAGTGAGATCTGTGAGGAGTGAGTAGACTCCATTTTCAAGGTCGACAAGGCTGATAATAGGTACCCAGCTCTACGTAAATTGATGGATCTGAAAACTGAGCATGTCACGCAAAACTCTCATTCACCAATACACCTCCCTCTTCCCGATAGCTCAGCAACGACCATCTCATCTGCAATTACACCGACACGGTTCGATGTAATTCTCCTCCGCCCAGCTGGGACCTGGGAGGAAACTGCCGAGCTTCCAATCCGGAACCTCTCGGCTGATCCAAGCTTCGTCTTTTTATGGGTAGGAAAAGGGGATGATGAAGGATTAGAAAAGGGGAGGGAATGTTTTGCCAAATGGGGGTTCAGACGAGCCGAAGATATCGTTTGGGTCAAAACCAACAAGCGGCACCCGAAAGGCGAAGGTGACGGACTCGTCGAGGGCGAACCAGAGGGGAAAGGTAATGAGAAAGGGAAGAGTGGTCAGGGGACTGGAGGCGGAGGTTTATTTGCCAGTTCGAAAGAGCATTGCCTTATGGGCATTAGGGGTACCGTTCGCAGATCAACCGACACGAGATTCGTCCATTGTAACGTCGATACAGATATCCTAGTCTGGGAACAGGATGGTATGTCTTTTCCTTCTTCCCAAGACTCATGTCTAACTTTCAGACCCGAAAGAGATATTCCCGCCATATCTTTATACGCTCATCGAGAATTTCTGTCTAGGTACAAGGCGCCTTGAATTGTTTGGCACAAATGCCAGACGAGGATGGGTCTCGGCAACCACAACTACTCTTGAAGGGGAAGCAAATCTCAAGTTCGATTCCGATACCTACCCATCCCTTCTACCTCTCACAGAACCTCGGCCTATACTCCCATTCCACCCAGAAATCGATCAATTACGACCTAAATCGCCTCCTCGTCGAGGAGCCACGAGAGGTGGGCATCTACCGCACAATCCGCATCCACACCCACACCAGCCGTATGCGCATTCGGCCAGACCTCCAAGACACCACCATAATCAATATCAACATCAACAACAGACTCATGGTCAAATGAATCAGATGCAGGTGCACGCTCAGGCTCAGGCCCAGGCTCAAATGATGCAGATGCAAATGCAACATATCCAAATGATGGCTGCTATGAATATGAATACGAACATGGGAATGGGTATGACAGGGCAAGATCCGATGATGCACATGCAGATGCAAGGAATGGGCATGGGTATGGGGATGGGTACGGGGGTACAAGATCCAAGTATGAATCAGATGGGAATGGGAGTGGGAGTGGGAACGAATTCAGAGCAAGGTCACGTGCAAAATTGGGCATATGGGCAGATGGGTAGCGATGGAGGGCTGCAGGGTCCAATTCCGGGTTACGGCCAAGGATGGCAAGGCGGGTATCAACAGTATGACTCGCAAGGTCAATTCCGAGCACATGGCGGAGGACAAGGCCAGGGTCAAGGACAGTGGCAAGGCGGACAGTATTTTCAGCCCGGACAAGGACAAGGACAAGGACACGGACGATGGGGTTGGCAGCAGTAATCCAATCTGTGACGAAATGTGATGATAATGATAACGCATAATAATCCGAAATTACTTGTATTGTACAGTATACATATCATGTCAAATAAACTTATCATGGCTCATGTCTCTATCATTTCCCTTTGATCGAGGCCAACATCACATCTCCCATGAGTAATCGAAGTATCAAGATTTGAAGTAAAAGTCATATTTCCCGACCCCTATCCACGCAATCAGCTATTTCCTCCAGATTACCAATAAAAACTTACTTGGTAACTACAGCCCATCCTTCTCCTGGTTCAAAGTCTCCTGGATCTTCATCACCCAACAGAGGACTTTTAGGGGATTTCCTCGCAGATAATCGTCGCTTATGTTTCGCCCTGGCTTCAGGTGTATCTGCACCCTCAGTCTCCTGATCATAGTCTTGGCCATCTTCACTTGTACTCTCTGCAGCCAGAGATTGGAGTGATTTCGATTTCCCAGGGATGTTGGCTAATGGCGTGAAATTATCGATAGTCTTCTCCTTGGAGGGGGTAGTAAGCGGCGACGAAACGTGAACTTCGACCCTTGGTTTCTCTTCGTCTGGGACATCGGGGAATGCTCGGGATATAGATGGATCAAGAGGTGTACTGGCGCCAGTGTCGGAATTGGCAGAGGAGATGGGGTCAACGACATCCGGATCTTCGGAAGGAGGAGCTGGGAAGGTGGGTGGATCAATCTCGGCGCTTGGAGTTGGTTCGTCCGAGGTATCAGGGATAGTTGGGCCGGTTGCTTCAGCCTTAGGCTCCAAGGCGGGTTGAGCGATTGGAGCGGGTTCGATCTGGACCTGCATTGGTTTGGCATCAGTCTCCTTGACGGGAGCCGTGTCGTCTGAGGCCGTTGATGCAGCTTTGTTCTCAGGTTGGCCTGTGGTTTCGCTTGTCGATTCTCCCGCAGCATCATCCTCTACCTTGTCGGTCTCCCGCTGTGATTCCTTGTCGTCGCTCCCAGCTTGCTCCCCGTGCTTGTTGGATCCCTCCTGCTCCTTGCCCTTTCCACTGACATGATATTCAACCCCATCGAGCTCAGCAGCTTTTTCAGTTCCCCGTCCCTTCTCAAGGAACTGGACCTCGAATTTCTGAGGTCCATCCAGAGTCCCTCTAGGTCCCAGATCCTGGCCGTTCTCAATAGCGACGCCCTTCTCCTCATCCGCATTAGAGCTCATATCCTGGACATCAGGTCCACCGTCGTCGGCCTGAGTAGAGTCGTCATCCGGTTGAATGACTTCATCTTGATTCTCAACTTCTTCCATTCGTTGACCCGCGACTCCGCCTTGATGTTTCGTTTCGTTTTGGCTGATTTGAGGCTCAAGCATGTTTTGAGCCAATATACCTCCGGCTAGTTCATCTGCTGGATTTCGGTCCTTTGGCAGATCGATCGAATTCGAATGCTCTAATTTACCGTCCTTGAGATCGTCAAGATCATCGTCGAGGTTTGGGTCTCGGTCAGAGGATTTGGTGGATCTGTCTTTCTTGGACTCGTGAGTGACGGATTCGACTGTCGCTGCGGGATCTTGCAGCATACCCTGAGGGTCATCGGTAGGTGCTTCGCCAGCCATTGGTTCATGGATTGTCTCCTGCTCGGCGCTGCCTTTGGCAACCACTTCTTCTGCGCCAGCTGTCTCGTCCTCCTTCTCTGTGACATCATCCTTCATCTCCACATCGTCCTCTTCGGCCGACTGCTTCGCTTTTTCCTGTTCGGCATCGACTTTGGCTCCAGTACTACCAGCCACACTACCTCCTGCCTCACTTCCGCCCTGTGGTCGATCACCGGCGTCCAAGCCTTCGAGCCTAGATCCCAGATCATCGATATCCGCCACGCTACCTCCCTTTACACTTCCCGCTACACTACCCTCTAAATCCCTAGCAGCAGCCCGAGGAGTTCCCATGGGTGTACTAATGCCACTGACATCATGCATCATCTGCGTTTGATCCTCGCTTCCTCCCTTTGAGTCATACTGGCTTGCCATTGATGAGGTCAAACTTGGTGTTGGACCGATAGAGAGGGATCTCAACATCGGATTGGCGGCAACTGCATTGGCCGGGAGGTTGTGCGGTGTCAAATCGCTTCGAATCAGATTATCATCTTGAGGCATTTCTGGAGCGGCGACGGGCGTGGTAGGAGGCGAGAGTTCGGTAGTTTCCTCGCCTATATCCGCTCGAGTGGAAGATGGGGTTGCAGTCCCAGAACCACCTCGTTCAGGATGGGTGTGCTCGACAAGAGAAGTCGGCATACCGGCCCCGAGAGACGTTGCTGGAGATGACGAGCGGGAGGTATGAGGCGAATTCGAAGAACCGGGTTTATAAGAACTATCAACCGATCCAGGACTATTGGATCTCACACTGCCACTTGTCTTTCCAACAGAAGCGGCGGGGGTAGGGGCGGGTACAAGACCTGGAGCAGAGGATGGGATTCGATTCCCTACTAATCCCTTATTATCAGGAACTTTCCTCTGTCCTTGCTGAAATCCGGGCATCACATTCTTCTGGTCGAAAGAGGGAATACGGTTCCCAATGAGTCCACGCTGTGATGCTGATGAAGGCATAGTAGGACCGGCAGTACCGAATGCATGGGTCGGAACAAGAGGCGCGGCGGATGGGTTATTGAATTTAGCGATTCTGTCTTTCAATGATCCAGACACAGCTCGAGGCTTGGCGTCGCCGCCACCTCCCGGGGACGATGAGCGAGAGTTGGAAGCGGGTGGAGTGAGATGAGACCTGAGATCAGCGGCTTTCAAAGTTGTGTTGGTGTACTCACATAATGGTTACAGACAAAGGCGTCTAGTTCAAGTTGATTGAATATCGGAGTGGTCTCGTGAGATTACGTTTCTTCACGCCACTTCGAGTCGTGGGCAGTCGAGTATGCGTCGTTGGTCGTGTAATTTTCGTAGACTCAATCTATGTAGTGCCGTGGGTATGTCAGTATGGTTCGATATGGGGTATTGTATGAAGAGTAAGTGAAGGTGAACGCTACAGAAGGAGTCCAGTGAGCGACACTAAGTTACAAATTGGAGTGACGCGTCCGGCACGTGGCTGACCCGGTTCATTTGATTTTGGGATATGTTGGCTGAGCTCTACCTATATACCCCTGTCAATATCCAGTGTACGGCAACGCTAGGCTAAGTAGGCCTGTCAGGCGCAGCAAGACAGCCGCTCTGGTGCCTTGCCTTGTGTCGATGTACCAAGCTATGATGTCGATGAGGTGGGGCAGGGAAGGTCAGACGCGAGAGTCAGCAATATGGTGGTTGACTGACGTCGCTGAACTCTCTATCAACGCTGCTCACACTAATCTGGGAATCAATCCCCTCATTCATTTCTACTCATCGTCATTCTATCATCACTCTTGTTCCCTATCCACCTTCCTGTCTCTCCCCCTTGCTCCCTGTTGGCCCAAATGGTCGTTCCCCATCATCCCTCGCGACCCCAGCGCCCTCGACCTCAAGCTTCCCAGTATTGGTCCCTCGAGGAGATACCAGAATTCTGGAGATATATCTTATCACGAAAAAACGCAGCGATACCGATCGTCGCCCCTCCTCCAGAACCTGAAAAGTCCTCTGTTCCCACATTCAACGACAAAAAGGGCACCCAGGTCGATAGCGGGTCTCGTGATGGTCGGTCCTCGGTACATCCTCAACCCTCACAGGCTGGGTCATCCGAAACCACCAAAGCCTCCCAGGTTGGCGGACCGGTTGATACACGACCCGTGATAGGTCCCGATCGCCCACCCTTATCCTCACTCAATGCCAATGCTGGCAATACACGCGCTTTCGATAAGGCGCCAAAATCCCCCGCTAGCATATCCCGACCCAAGGGTTCTCCTAGTCAGCCTTTCAATACACCCCATTCCGACATTCAAGCGCCCGCTACCCAATCGGCTGTCGATGAGAACCATCCAAGACATGCGCACAACCAAGCCAATTCACAGAGGAACACCGACCGTATCATCACTCCATCTACTGGCATCGGGACGGAGGCGAGTACCCGTCAAGTTGCTCAACATACGAGCATAAACTCACACCCACCCAGCTCTCATTGGGCAGCACACTCGGTTTTCAACAACAACGATTCAATCCGAAGAGACTTTGCCGAAACTCGCCCACACCAGCCAACCTCGAGGCCTCCCCGCTTTCGACTTAATCCTGCAGCAGTGTCTTTTGTCCAGAAACCCGGGTGGAACCCTTATACGTCCTCGCGCGATATTGCTGCTCGCACAAGTAACGCTAATCATCATTCACTGAGAACGACCGAACAAGCTCTACGGCCTCCGATCCGCCACCCCTTCGCGGGTCCGATGTCCACTGATCCTAGACCGGTCACCAACTCCAACTACTATCCCGGAAATATGTTCAACCCCATCGACTATCTCTCCAGAGCTCCATTCAATGGCTACCAGGGCAACTCATTCATCCTTCCTGGTGGACCATCAGTCACTGGCCCGTCCCGATTGCCAGCCACGATCCCTCCTGGTCATGCACCCAACCCGCCTCGGATTCTCCCGTGCCATACCCGTCCTACAATTCCCCCGAGGTTTTACAGACAACATGTGCCTCACGCGAGGCTGCCTATCAAGCACCCTATCCCTCATGAATCGCCTTTTGACCTCGACCACTTCATACCCCAGTTCTTGCGCGATTACGACGTGGGACTGTTCGATGTCGCCCAAGTTCCTTCAGGTCAGTATATCCCTTCATCTGCAGCTTTGGAAGCCCCCATCGATGATCCTGGACCGTTTGAACACCTTCCCCCGGCGGCTACAACGAAGACGGTATATATGGTCAGAGTAGGAGAGTCACGAGACATGTACGTTGAATCTGAATCTTGTGCGACCATTTAGCTAAAAGAGTAGGCAGTCGGAAGCTGACATTCGCCAAAGTGTACTGGACGAGTGGGGTTCAAGGAGGAGGTTTCCGATCGAGACCATGGGTCATGACCCATGGCTCACCCCTGACGGAATGCTTCAATGCATCAATCTAGATCGACAGACAATTCGGACAGTACAGCAGACAGCCGAGCTGTTGATATCGTCCCCTGTAAGTCGTTCCTCCAGGGCGATATGAATGCTGAGACTTCTGTAGCGACGCCGGGCTTTGGAGACGACGAGATTGGCTTTCGGATCCTATCACTCTCATTTGCCCAAGGGGTCCCGTCCTACCGTAGTCCTCGGCCTACTTAAAGACACTCGGCCGTGAGTAGAATCCTACACTGGATCAAGTTACACAGTTGATCTAGTGACAGAGAGCCCAGTGGACTACTTGATGTACCCCTCAATGACCTCCGAAAGGCGATCCCGATGCATTATCGCGGGTACAATATCGACCAAGCCGGTATTGTTACCAACGATATGGTAACGTCGAAGAGGAATGGGAATGAGATTCCTTCCAGCGTGGAGGAACGGGCCAAGCAGATGAGACAGTGGTTGTGGGATAGACCAGAGATGGTGATTGTCGGTAAATCATCCTGCCTGGTACTTGGTTCATGCTGACCTTGATCAGTTGTCAGCCACGACGATATCATGCATCACATAGTTGACTTTGGCGAGCGACATACAGTCAGTACCGGTTTAGTCAATCTTACGAAAGCTAAATCAATGCAGAAATGGGCACATGGTCAGCTCCGGGAGTTCACGATGTTTGAGGGTGCAGAGAGATACGGACCTTCCCTGGTCGAGATCGAGGATATTTGAGTGCAGTTGAGGATGACTGCGGCAGAGTCGTCCTTGGTATGTTTGTGATAATGTGACATGTCGAGTAGTAATGCTAGTCTCCCTCGTAGCCTAATGATAATCTAATTTGTACAACACTGTCTCGTTCCTCCTTCGATTAACCCTACATTGTGTGTCTACTCAGTCTCTGTTGCTAGTATAGTTTCTCATTGATGGCGTGTGTCTGTGGCGACGATCTACCACCGCGACCTGATGAGAAGCCATATAGGTAATTTCTGAAAGTCAGCTGATGTCCAAAACAGGGGATTACAGCTGACCTGTAATACTCGTCATCCAGACTATCATTGAAGTATACGGTCCGTATACGGAAGAAGACACTAGCGGTAAGGAGTGAATCAGATCCAGCCTGATGCTGCGGTCCTATCCTCTGTAGCTAAATTGTCAGCTCTCGCTCCTGTTCATCAAGCTGATGAGCTGCGACGTACCCCTAACGATTCCGCAATCTCCTGCAGACCTCCTTTCAGAGGTTTACAACTCCGTATAACATGTTTGATATCGTATAAACATGGGAACCAGAGGAATAGTAGTCGAAAGAAATCATCTTCGTCTGTTGGTAATGGTTCGCAAGTAAGGATCTTCATGAGATAACCAAAGTCGTATCCCCTATCTTGTCAGCTTGAGTCGAACGCGGAAACGAATGATCCAAAAAGCTTACGAGTGGAAAGAGACCCATTTGACATTATCAAATAGTACTAATCCGCTCGTTACTAGTAATTCCCCAAAGTAGTTGACATCAATCCCATCTTTCTCATGTCGATTGAAATCAATTCCGGATTTCTTCAGTAGTTCAATCGATTCAGGAGCGTACATGTCCTCTCTTTACAATTCAGATCATATCCTTCTTTCGAAGGCAGGGGGTACGTACGACAGATTGAACGTGAAATTGAATTGCCAAGTTGACAGTACTGGACTATTCCCATGTTCATCCGATACTGTCACTCCCAGTTGTATAATCTTGAGCATGTCGACATTACATCTCATTGTTTGATAATGGTAGTCTGCACCGGTCTTGAAACTTCCTATTGGGCGTGCTACGATACCTGGAAACTCGGTGTCCTGACAATCAATACTAGCCTCGACGAAATGCTTGTGGATGCTTGATCCGCATGCTTCTCCGAGTCCAAACTCACCATGGAGATATATGGGTAATCCTCAATAACGGTTCTCAGTAATGCGAATTCTGATTCGAGGTCTGCTGCCCATACCTGCCTGTCAGCTGATGCTTCTCTAGGCAGAAGCTAAGCTAGCTCACATCATGTATCTCATGTGCATTCTGCAATTTGCCCTGCTTGATCATAGCCATGTCGGATGGGCGGTGTATCGGGATGCAGCGTATAGAGTATATGTATGTATTAGACAGCCGAGCTATAAAGGTACACACAGTTGATTGACCATGATACGTTATATACCACCCCCATATAAGATATGGTGGCTTGTCAACGTCATGATAGTCACCGCATGCTACAGCCAACAACTACGACTACTATCTATTGTATACCTATCTTAGCTCTGTATCTACTGGGCAGAGTCAGTGATAAGGCACAATGGTAAGCTATATCCTGGGATCGACTCAAAGCTGATCATCAGGCTATATCGAAGAAAGCAGGAAAGAAGGTGGGCGGCCTGTTATCAGGTGGAGGAGGAGGAGGTGCAACCAACAAAGTCGCCAAGGTGAGCTTCGGAGTGCATGAGAGAGACCACAAGCTAAGATGTAGGCGGACTGGTCGGAGGGGCTAAGAAAGAAAAAGCAAGCAGGAGTAGGGGATATGACACTTCTTAGCACAATCACGAATGAGGCTATTAACGATAATCTCAAAGCTAGGTTTAATAACCAGGAGATCTATGTAAGCTGTCGAGGACCCTGCGGACTAAGAGCTGACTGGTAGACGTATATCGCCCACGTCTTGATCTCTGTCAATCCTTTCAGAGGTGAGCTATCGTGGAACGGTTTTCTCCACCGAGCTAATCAGCAGACCTTGGGATCTACACTGAAGAAGTCCTTGCCAGCTACAGAGGAAAGAACCGATTGGAAATGTCGCCCCATGTCTTTGCCATTGCCGAATCAGCATATTACAGAATGACGACCGAAAAGGAGAATCAATGTGTGATTATCTCTGGAGAATCCGGTGCTGGAAAGACTGAAGCTGCCAAGAGGATTATGCAGTACATCGCCGCTGTCTCTGGTGGGGATACAGGAAGTGGGATCGAAGGTATCAAAGAGATGGTCCTGGCTACCAATCCTTTACTTGAGAGTTTCGGATGTGCAAAGACACTCAGGAATGATAATTCCTCTCGACATGTAAGTTGGAATGCGCACCTTTACGTCGTAGCTGATTGTGTAGGGTAAATACCTTGAAATCATGTTCAATACCATGGGTCAGCCTATTGGTGCCCAAATTACGAATTATCTGCTGGAGAAGGTGCGTTCAGAATATCTGTAGAGCTGATGGTAGGGACGTGTAGTGGGTCAGATTCGGGATGAACGAGGGTTCCATATCTTCTACCAGTTCACCAAGGGAGCTACCGCCGCCCAAAAGGGTTCGTTCTGGTAGAAATCCGATTTGTTTCTGGCTAATGGGCAGAGGCTTTTGGGTTGCAAGGTCCCGAGGCTTACGCTTACACGAGCAAGAGTGGATGTCAAGATGTCAGGTCGATTGACGATGTCAAGGATTTCCAGGAGACGATAGTAAGCTCGAAGTACCCCGCTGTAGCTGACCATTAGCGCGCGATGCAAGTCATTGGTCTGTCAGACGGAGAGCAGAACTCGATTTTGAAGGTTCTCGCTGCCATCTTGTGGCTAGGAAACGTCGAATTCGTCGATAATGGAGAAGGCAACGCCGCCATCTCGGACCCCGGAGTCATCGACTTTGCCGCCTATCTGATGGAAGTCGAGCCATCTCAATTATCGAAAGTCTTGTTAAGTAGGATTATGGAGACTACACGAGGAGGTCGTCGAGGATCGGTCTACGAAGTCCCCCTGAATATCGCACAGGCCAATTCTGGACGAGACGCCCTATCGAAAGCGCTATATAACAACTTGTTCGACTGGATCGTTGGGCGAGTCAATGTATCAATGAAACCACAGAGTGCATCTGATTTCGTCATTGGTGTTCTCGATATTTATGGTTTCGAGATCTTCCAGGATAATTCGTTTGAACAGCTTTGTATCAATTACGTCAATGAGAAGCTTCAACAGATCTTTATTGAACTCACTCTCAAGGCTGAGCAGGAGGAGTATGTCCGTGAACAGATCAAGTGGACTCCTATCAAGTGTATGTCTTAGGAAGGCTTTGAGTGGGTGCTGATCAATAGTCTTTGACAATGCGATCGTGTGCGAGTTGATTGAAGGCAAGAGGCCCGCTGGAATTTTCGCAACTCTCAACGACGCTACTGCCACCGCCCATGCCGATCCCTCAGCAGCCGACAATTCTTTCATCCAGCGATCCAATATGCTTTCCGCCAATCCAAATTTCGAGCCTCGAGGCAACAAATTCCTCATCAAGCACTATGCTGGAGACGTCATGTACAATGTCGCTGGTATGACCGATAAGAACAAGGATACCCTCATCAAGGATATTCTGGACTTGATTGATGGAAGTAAAGATAAATTCCTTCAGACTCTTTTCCCTGATCGACCGGATCCGAATAGTAAAAAGAGACCCCCTACGGCTGGTGATAAGATTAGGTCATCGGCTAATGATCTCGTTACGAACCTCATGAGGTGAGCCAGGCCGACGGAAAGAGAGCTGATGATCAGGTGTCAACCTCACTATATTCGAACAATCAAGCCGAATCAGAACAGGTCACCCTCGGAATACGACGATAAAGCTATCTTGCATCAGATCAAGTATCTTGGTCTGCAAGAGAATATCCGAGTGCGAAGGGCTGGTTTCGCTTACCGAGCCGAGTTCCAGAAAATGATCCAACGGTATGTCCACCATTCGGAACAGAGCTGATCTTAGATTCTACCTCCTCTCACCCTCGACATCCTATGCTGGAGATTACATCTGGGAGGGAGACGATCGATCAGGTTGTGAGCGAATTCTCACGGACGCCAAGATCGCTCGTGATGAGTGGCAAATGGGAGTTACCAAGGCGTTCATCAAGAACCCCGAAACGCTCTTTTACCTTGAAGGCGAAAGGGATAAATACTGGCACACAATGGCCAGTCGAATCCAAAGAGCCTGGAGAGCCCATGTACGCAGAAAGCACGAAGCAGCGACCAAGATTCAGCGATTCTGGAAGGGCCAGAAGGAGACGCTTGTCTATGCTCGAAAGAGGGATTACGGACATGAAGTCTTGGCGGGAAGGAAAGAGAGGAGGAGATTTAGTTTATTGGGAATGAGGAAGTTTATGGGCGATTATCTTGACGTTGGAGGTACGAGTGCTCAGGGTGAAATGTTGAGGAGTGCTGCTGGCATATCGGGTGAGCTTCTCGGGCACTTGTAGATCCCACGAAGCTAAATTGCAGCTGCTGAACGGGTCGATTTCTCATCGAGGGCTGAATTGCTTGTATCGAAGCTTGGTCGATCGAGTAAATTGTCACCGAGATTCTTGATTGTCGTGAGTTGCGATTATCAAGACTGCTCGAGTCAAACTGATCCAAGACCGATAAAGCCGTCTACTTTGTAGTTTCAACTTCCAAGGATGGTAGAGTGTCGACCACATTGGAGAGAAAGATCCCAATCGTCACGATCCGCTCGGTTGCAATGACAAATTTGCAAGATGACTTTGTTGTACGTCACTTTCTTGCCTTGTGTCCGCCAAGCTAATTTATTAGGCACTCAACGTCAATCCATGTGAGGAAGGAGATCCAATCTTCACTTGTAATTTCAAGACTGAGATGGTCTGCGCTTTACTCACCATCAACGGTGGTAATTTACCAGTAAACATTGGTCCAACGTATGTCGAGCCCTGAACCCTTCTGAAGATCACTGACGGGTAGAATCGAGTATCTCAAGAAGAAGGATAAAAAGGCATCGATCAAAGCTGTCAAGAATGAAGCTATTCGAGGCGATGCTACATACAAGAGTTCAACGATATCTGTTGCTACAGGAGAACTTGCTACTAGTGGTATGTCCTCTCGTTCGATTAACGGCAAAATGCTGATTTCAGTCTCATCCCCTCAACCACCGCGTATGCCAAAACGGAAAAAGGCCGCCAAGGCTGCTCCTGCCGGGATGGCCGTAAGTCGCATATTTTACATCATTGTAGTGACGCTGATGAGTAGGGTCGATCGAATAACCGTCCAGCAGCCAAACAGCTACCAGGAGCTACAAAGCCAAGTGCACCACCAGGAGCTCCTGCTGCCCCTTCTATGCCCACTGGCGGCGCTGCCGCTTCACGCCCAGTACCCAAACCCGCCATGGGAGGTGGAGCAGGCCGAGCCCCTCCACCACCTCCTGCTCCTCCTGCGGCCCCACCTGCTCCTGCTAGACCGGCTAAGCAGATGTATAAAGCCCTCTATGCTTTCGCAGGTCAGGAAGGAGAAGTCGCTTTGGTCAAGGGTGAATTGGTTGAAGTGAAGGAGAAGGACGAGAATGGTACGTGTTTCTCATCTTCTGATGGTCGGGGACTGATGAAGTAGGATGGTGGATGGTTGTAAAGAATGGTCAAGAGGGATGGGCACCGGCAAACTAGTATGTCCAACCAGGTGTCTATTGCTACTGCAGATCAAGACTGACGGACAGTTTGAAACTAGTTGAATCTGCCCCACCTCCCCCTGCGCCCGCTGCCCCAAGACGGGCTCCACCACCAGTAGCGGCAACTAACGGTCTCAAACCAAACGGTTTGGCTAGTACCGGTTCAACTCCCGCCAACTCTCGTCCGAACTCAATGATCGGTTCCAAGGGCCCGCCCCCTGCTCCTAAACCAAAACCAAAACCTTCCATTCCCGCTAAACCAAGTGTAGGCGCTAAACCCTCTCCGCCAAGCGGAGGAGGAGGTGGAGTTGCGAAACCTATTGGTCAGATGGATTTAGCTGCTGCACTTGCGAAACGAGCACAGCGGTCTCAGGAGGATTAGATGATAATGTTAAATCGGGACGTTGGGTTTTATTGCTAGGTTGTTCAGATTAGGTAGATTTGCTAAGGGTTGGTTCTGGATGTATTGTCTGTTGACCTTCGATTTCGGGAACCCAGATAGCAGACCAGACCGTAACAGCGCTGAGAATTTAATGCTGGTCACACATGTATTCGATGCGAGATCGCGGCGATGGTAGATGCAAGTGGTGTGCATGTTGTTATACAATGGTTACCTTCTGCCTAAGCCCGTGACTCTCATATCCTACTTTCCAGGCCTGGTCCAATCGTACTTCCAACCTTTCCCTCTCGTCTCTGTCGGCACCCACATCTCCCTAGGTACCAATCCCTCGATCCTCGCTGCCGCCCACCGACTTTCCGGAGTTTCCTTCTTCCCCTGCTCAACCTTTTCTCCTTTCAAACTAGGCCTAGACATGGCTCTATCATATACAGTCCTTGCCAATCCTCCTTCCACTTCGGTCAACCTGTCCAATTCATCACATGCTTCCTGCATTGCCTTTAGCTTTACAGCTAAACTCTTTTGCCTTGAATCCCTCTTTCTCCTCTGATCTAATTTCCAGGCTCGTTCTATCGTCTCGTAAACTTCGGGATTTGGGATCAAGTGGTTCAGTCTCTTGATGTGGTCTGGGTGGTATGCGCCGGTGGGAGAAGCGGAGTTGGGAGCATGAGCATCGGCGGGATAGAGGACGCGACGAATTACTTCGGTTCGAGTATCGGAAGGAGAGGCTAGGTGAGGGTTTGTAGAAGGTGATACGGCGTATGAACGGGAGATGATCTGTCGAGAAGTCGATGCTAGGGGCTGGGTGATTGTGGGGCGCATTGTGTTGGTATGAATGTAGTATATAGATGCCTGTGGGTGTATGATGGTACAGTATGTGCCGAAGAGGCCAAATTTCATATAACACGGAACGGAAGCAGATCTGAATCTACTTAAACATCACCAACGGACGTCAGAATCTCCCTCCTCGTAATTCGGGTCAAGAGTGATAGCTGGCCACCCAGTACCGGCAGCCTTGTCGTACGGGACGATGCTGACAAAGTTGAAGATACGACTGTTGCTGTTCAATCGTCCCCCATCACCAAGTCCGTAGCCTCCATGAGACAACTCATTACTTTGTCAACACGTCTGTTGTCCCTCAAGTGATTCGCCTGGAATCGAGTTTCAAGTAGCAGGGCCTGTGTCGCTTGCGTCACTGCATACCCGTACCGTCGTGCAGTCGGCGTGGAAGGATCGACATTATACGAGATGCGATATACACAAGCACTCCTACAGTCTCACCAGTACATCTAAGAGAGACCCATCGCCCTCAACAATTACGTTCTATACTCTCTCCAATAGCTCTGAACTTCGCTTCAATCCTTCTGAGTACCGCAATTCTTCCCTCCGGGCACTTGATGGCAGCTTCAGTAAACCCATGTGTCTTGGGCCCCATCCTCTGCTTTTGAATCCAAGTACTGTGGCGGTGGCCCCAAATCCCCTTCGACTTTGACATATGGGACGACGCTGAAGAGGTTACTCATGATAGTGTTGTCGCCAGAGGTATTCATGCGGTCCACCGCCAACTTCGTCGCCTTTGTGAAACAGCTTTTCAATTCCTGTGACCGTCTTTTCACTTTCGAGAACGCCGTGTCGAAGTCTGATTGCAGCCGAGATAACAACTCGGCGTGCTGATTAGGACTGTGAGATGG
>Ga0265797_10002604_pt1 | contig 30030 bp, 25 predicted proteins | sample P2T30metagenome_FD_192433 | JGI IMG/M metagenome (GOLD analysis project Ga0265797, IMG submission 192433) | Plant litter microbial communities from East Loma Ridge, Irvine, California - P2 T30 | ecosystem: Environmental > Terrestrial > Plant litter > Unclassified | place: USA: California...
GGTGTCGAGCCAGATCTTGACGTTGACTTCGTGGTCCGAGCAATCCACGCCGGCCGAGTTGTCGATCGCATCGGTGAAGATGCGGCCGCCCGCCAGCGCGAACTCGATGCGGCCGGCCTGGGTCGCGCCCAGGTTGCCGCCTTCGGCCACCACCTTGCAGCGCAGCTCGTTGCCGCTGACGCGGATGTTGTCGTTGGCGCGGTCCTTCACCTGGGCGTGGGTCTCGCTCGACGCCTTGATGTAGGTGCCGATACCGCCGTTGTAGAACAGATCGACCGGCGCCAGCAGGATGCGGTGCATCAGTTCTTCAGGCGTCAGGGTCGTTTCCTGGATGTCGAGGGCTTCACGCACCTGCGGCGACAGCTCGATGTGGCGCGCCGAGCGCGGGTACACGCCGCCGCCTTCCGAGATCAGGTCCTTGTCGTAGTCTTCCCACGAGGAGCGCGGCAGCGCGAACATGCGCTGGCGTTCGTTGAACGAGACGATGACGTCCGGGGTCGGGTCGAGGAAGATGTGGCGGTGGTCGAACGCGGCCAGCACTTTCAGTTGGCGCGACAGCAGCACGCCGTTGCCGAACACGTCGCCCGACATGTCGCCCACGCCGACCATGGTCACCGGGGTGGTATTCATGTCGTGGCCCATCTCGTAGAAGTGGCGCTTGACCGCCTCGAAGGCGCCCTTCGCGGTGATGCCCATCTTCTTGTGGTCGTAGCCGTTCGAGCCGCCCGACGCAAAGGCGTCGCCCAGCCAGAAGCCGCGCGATACGGCGATGCTGTTGGCGATGTCGGAGAAGGTCGCGGTACCTTTGTCGGCAGCCACCACCAGATACGGGTCGTCCTGGTCGTAGCGCACGGTGTCGCCCGGCGGGACGATCTCGCCGCGCACGCGGTTGTCGGTCACTTCCAGCAGGCTGGCGATGAACAGGCGGTAGACGGCTTCGCCCTCGGCCGCCACCACTTCACGCGCGGCATCCTTCGGCATTTGCTTGCAGACGAAGCCGCCCTTGGAACCGGCCGGCACGATGACGGCGTTCTTGACCATCTGCGCCTTCACCAGGCCCAGCACCTCGGTGCGGTAGTCTTCCATGCGGTCCGACCAGCGCAGGCCGCCGCGGGCGACCGGGCCGCCGCGCAGGTGCACGCCTTCGAAGCGGCGCGAGAACACGTAGATTTCGCGGAACGGACGCGGTTCCGGCACCAGGTGCAGGCTGCTGGTGTCGAACTTGAAGATGATTTTTTCACCCTCGTTCTGGAAGTAGTTGGTGCGCACGGTCGCCATCACCAGGTCGACCAGCGCCGCCATGATTTCCTCGGTGTCGGCGTGGTTGACCTGGGCCAGGCCGGCCTTCAGGTCGGCCAGCCGGGCAGCGGCGGCATCGCGCTGTTCCTGCGGCAGCGAAGGATCGAAGCGCTGGACGAAACCGTCGACCAGGCCCTTGACCAGGCCGGCGCGCAGGCGCAGGGTTTCGGCCATGTAGCGGGTCGAGAACTTGCTGCCGGCCTGGCGCCAGTAGCTGATGTAGGCGCGCACCAGCTGCACTTCGCGCAGCGACAAACCGCCTTCGATGGCCAGGCCGTTCAGGCGGCCGTCTTCGGCTTCATCGTTGAACAGGGCGGCGAACAGTTCCTCGGCCACTTCGGCGATACCCGGCTGCGCCAGCTTGGCGGCGGATTCCGCATCGACGATCAGGCCGGTCACGTAGTGGCGGGCGCCGTCGGGGGTCGCGATCCAGAAGGTCTGTTCGCGGTCGATGGCGACGCCGGCGTTCTGCAGCGCCGGCAGGATGCGCGACAGCGACGGCACGCTGCCGGTCGAGTACAGGCGGATCGACGAGGTGCTGCCGCCGGTGCCGGCGTCGTCGGTTTCGATGCGCACCGAGACATGGCCCGGCTTGCCGTTGTGGAGGATGGCGTTGACGTCGCGGAAGGCGACTTCGGGCGCGGTCGCGGCCACGTAGTTCACCGGCAGCGTCGGCAGCAGTTTGCGCAGCGCGTTGCGGGTCGGGACGTCTTCGACGTCTTCGGTCAGCACGGTATAGCGATCATGCCAGCCGTCCAGCACCGACAGCAGCGGCTTCTGGATGTCGGTTTCCAGGTCGAGCGGATTGCGCGCGGCCTGGGCGATCAGATACACGCGCGCCAGCGGGCCGTCGGCCACCAGGGTCTGGGAACGCACGTCGACCGCGCCCGAGCTGTCCTTCAGGGCTTGCGCCAGCGCGGCCACCACGGCGGCGCTGTAGCGCTCGCGCGGCAGGTAGACCAGCACGTTCAGGTGGCGCGCATACTTGTCGCGGCGCGCAAACACTTTGGCGCGCGGCTGCTTGTACAGCGAGACCACGGCGCTGCAGACTTGCGCCAGCCATTCCGGATCGGCTTCCAGCGCTTCGGTGCGCGGCAGCGATTCCAGGATCTCGATGAATTTCTCGGCGCGGAAGCCTTCCTGGCGCACGCCGGCGATGCCCAGCACCTTGGCCACGCGGCCGCGCGCAAACGGCAGGCGCGCCAGCGGGGTGGCGGTGGCGGCGCGGGTGAACAGGCCGACGAAGCAATGTTCGCCGACGGTGTTGCCCTGGGTGTCGGTGGCGCGCACGCCGATGAAGTCGAGCGGCTGGTCGCGGTGCAGGGTGCCGGCCACGTCGGCTTTCACGATCGACAGCGTCTCTTCGCGGCGCGACAGGATCTCGAAGTCGCCCGGGATGTTTTTGAGGCAGGTGCCGTACACCGGATGCGTGGTGTCCTGCAGCACGCCGATGCGGCTCGGGATGTCGCGTTCCAGTTCGCGCACGCCCGGCTTGACGAAATAATAGGCGTAGCCGAAGGGCTCGAAGCCTTCGTTCTTGGCCCACTCGAGGAAGGCAGCGACTTCCTGGCCGGAAGGGGTGCCCTGGTCACTGGCGGCGGCGACGGCGGTCATGCGGTCGCGCAGGGCGACGGCATCGCGGTGCACCACGGCGGCGTCGCGCGCCACCATCTGCAGGCGTTCGACCAGCGCGTGCAATTCCTCTTCCGGCAGGTCTTCGCCCAGCAGGCACAGGACATACGATTCCAGCGGGGCACCGGCTTCGCCGACGGCGGTGACGGTGCCGTTGGCGTCGCGGCGGACCGGCAGCACGGCATTCATCACGCCGGTGGCGACCACGCGCTGGCGGCGCAACGCCATCACGAAGGAATCGACCAGGTAAGGCATGTCCTCGTTCAGGATCAGCAGGGCGGTCGACATGCCGCAGCGCCCGTCGGTGTAGCGCATCTGGGCGATCTGGCAACCCTGCACGGTGCGCTGCGCCGCCTGGGTGAAGCCTTCCTGCAGGATGGCTGCCAGGCTGTCGGGCGCGACGCCGGCCAGGTCCTCGTCGTCGAGGGCGCCGAGCCAGGCGCCGATCAGCGCGCCGACCTGGCCAGCATCGTTTGCGGGTTTGTTTTCCGCAGTTTTCTCCGCAGTTTTCTCGTTCACCAGGGCCAGCGTACGGGTACGCAGATCCTGCGGCATGTCTTTGTTCATTTACATCTCCATTGCGTTTGTTTGCACCTGGCCGCAGCGGCTTGTGACCGCGCGTCGCCGGGCTTTTATGCGGACGGGGTTGTCCCGTCCGGATCCCAATTAAACCATGCCCCCAGGCCGGCGGGGCGGCTGTGCTGAATCCGTGTGGCGTGTTTTACCCGAGGTCGTACAGCCCCGGCAAGCCGAGAATGCGCTCCAGTTCCTCCAGCGCCCCCGCGCACTCGCGCGCCAGCTGGGGGTCGGCCAGGTCCTTCGGCTCCAGGCGGTCGCGGTAATGGCGCTCGACCCAGGGCACCAGGCGCGCATACAGGTCTTCGTTCATGATCACGCCCTGGTGCATGGCGGCTGCTTCCGCATCCGTCAGGCTGACGCGCAGGCGCAGGCAAGCGGGGCCGCCGCCGTTGCGCATGCTCTGGCGCAGATCGAATTCGATCAGTTCGTCGACCGGGCCGCCACTGCCGATCAAACCATCCAGGTAGCGCGCCACGTTGGCGTTCTCGCGGCATTCGTGCGGCACCACCAGCGCCATGCGGCCGTCCGGCTTGGACAGCAGCTGGCTGTTGAACAGGTAGCTGGCGACGGCGTCGGCCAGCGGCACCGCGGCTTCGTCCACGCGCAGCGGATGCAGGTCGGTGTCCACGTTGGCCAACGTACGCCGCAATGCATCCAGCGTGGCCGCTTCGTCGGCAAAGGCCTGCTGGTGGTAGAACAGCACGTTGCCGTTGCCGACCGCGATCACGTCGTTGTGGAACACGCCCTGGTCGATCACGTCCGGGTTCTGCGCCGCGAACACGGTGCGCGCCGGATCCAGGCCGTGCAGGCGTGCGATCGCCTGCGAGGCTTCCAGGGTCTGGCGCGCCGGGTATTTTTTCGGCGCGGGCGCGGACGGGTCGAACTCGACGCGGCCATACACGAAGAACTCGACGCCGGCGGCGCCGTGGGCGCTGGCAAAGCGCGTGTGATTCGCCGCGCCCTCGTCGCCGAAAGCCGGCGTGGACGGCAGCGTATCGTGCACCACGAAACGCTCCGAATCGGCAAACAGCGCGCGCAGCGTGCGGGTCGACTGGATGTGTTCCTCGGCGCGGTGCAGCTTGTTGTTCAGGTTGGCGGCGGTGAAGTGCACTCGGCGATCAAGCGTGTCGCTCGATGGGCTGACGGTGGCGGCGTTCGCGGTCCACATCGGCGAGGCCGAGTACGCGCAGGCCAGAATCACCGGCGCTTCGCGCCAGGCGTGGGCCAGCACGTCGGCATCCGTCCCGGAAAAGCCGAGCTGGCGCAGCAGGCGGAAGTTGGGACGCGCCTGCGGCGGCAGCACCGCCTGGGCAAAGCCGCGCGCGGCCAGCGCCCGCATCTTGGCCAGGCCCTGCAGGGCGGCTTGCCTCGGGTTGGATGCGCTCTTGACGTTGTTGAAGGAGGCGACGTTGCCGAACGAGAGCCCGGCATAGTTGTGCGATGGGCCGACCAGGCCATCGAAGTTGAATTCGCGTGCGTTGTACATATCAGAAGCTCAGTCCCGGAGACAGCTTGGCCGGCATTTCCAGCGCGGCGTTTTCGATGGAGGCGACCGGGTAGGCGCAGTAATCGGCGGCATAGTAGGCGCTCGGGCGGTGGTTGCCCGACTGGCCGACACCGCCGAACGGCGCCGAGCTGGCGGCGCCGGTGGTCGGGCGGTTCCAGTTGAGCACCCCGGCGCGCGCCTTGACGGCGAAGCGCTTCCATAAGTCTTCCGAGGGCGACAGCAAGGCGGCGGCCAGGCCGTAGCGGGTGGCGTTGGCGGCCTGGATGGCGGCATCGAAATCCTTTACGCGGATCACCTGCAGCAGCGGCCCGAACCACTCTTCGTCGGGGATGCCCCGGGCATCGGTGACATCGACGATGCCTGCGGTAACGAAGCCGGCGTTCGGATCAAGCTGGCGCATCTGCAGCAGCACCTTGCCGCCCTGCTCTGCCATCATGGCCTGCGCTTCGACCAGGCGCGCGGCCACTTGGGCGGACACCACCGGCCCCATGAAAGGCTGCGGATCGGCATTCGACGGCCCGACCACCAGCTTGGACGCCACCTGTACCAGGCGGTCAATGAACGCCTGGCCTTCCGGCGTGTCCTGCACCACCAGGCGGCGCGCGCAGGTGCAGCGCTGGCCGGCCGAGATGAAGGCGGACATCACGGTGTGGTGGACGGCTGCGTCCACGTCCTTGACGTCCCAGACGACGAGCGGGTTGTTGCCGCCCATTTCCAGCGCCAGCATCTTGCCCGGCTGGCCGCCGAACTGTTTATGCAGCGCGGCGCCGGTCTGGCTGCTGCCGGTGAACAGCACGCCGTCGACGTCGGCCTGGCCCAGGGCGATGCCGGTGTCGCGGCCGCCGTTGACCAGGTTCAGCACACCCTTCGGCAGGCCGGCCTCTTCCCACAATTGCACCGTGCGCACGGCGGTGCGCGGCGCGTACTCGCTGGGCTTGAACACCAGCGTGTTCCCGGCGATCAGGGCCGGCACGATGTGGCCGTTCGGCAGGTGGCCGGGGAAGTTATATGGGCCGAACACGGCGAACACGCCGTGCGGACGGTGGCGCAGCACGGCATCGCCGTCGGCCACTTTGGCGCTCGTTTCGCCGGTACGCGCGGCATGCGACTGGACCGAGATGTCGATCTTGTTGGCCATGGTCGTCACCTCCGTGCGGGCTTCCCACAGCGGCTTGCCGACTTCCTCGGCGATGATGACGGCCAGGTCTTCGTTGTGCTCTTTGAGCAGATCGCGGAAGCGCTGGCAGATGGCGATGCGTTCCTGCAGCGGGCGCAGTGCCCAGTCTTCGAAGGCGTCGCGTGCGGCCTGCACGGCGCGGGCGACGTCTTCAGGCGTGGATTCGCGGCTGGTCCAGGTCCGGGCGCCGCTGGACGGATCGATCGTGGCCAGTTCGGCACCACCGCCGGCGAGCCACTCGCCGTTGACGTAGTTCGACAGATGATTGGAGAGCTTAGCCATGCGTGTTCTTCCTTACATTGAGTGACAGCGTGCGCACCGGGTCGCCCGCCTGGCAATGCAGCAGTTGCAGTTCGCGCGCCGACAGCGGAACGCGCGTCCCACCCGCGCAGGCCTGCGTCAGGATCATGCGGAAATCGTCGATGCGGGTGTTCGACACCAGCGTGATGTCGCATTCGCGGTCGGACTGCAATGCGGGCTGCCCCTCGTCGGCCACGGTCAGCACGCTGTCGCGCACCGCGCGCAGCTCGGCCACGCGGCCCTGGAGCACCGGGCCGGCATCGAAGATGTCGACGTAGCCTTCGTAGTACATGCCTTCCTGCTCCAGCAGCTTGCGCGCCGGCTGGGTCGAGCGATGCACCTGGCCGATCACTTGCTGGGCATCGTCCGGCAGGTAGGCCACGTACAGCGGCTGGCGCGGCATCAGCTCGGCAATGAAAGACTTCTTGCCGATCGCGGTCAGGCCGTCGACGTGGTTGAAATCCATCTTGAAGAAGTGGCGGCCCAGGCCTTCGTAGAACGGCGAGGTCCCGTCCTCGGCCTGGTAGCCGCGCATCTCGGCGATGATCTTTTCGGTGAACAGGTGCTGGAACTGGGCGATGAACAGGAAGCGGCTTTTGGAGAGCCACTTGCCGTTGGCGCCGGCGCGGTATTCCGGCAGCAGGAACAGCGAGCACAGTTCGGTGGAGCCGGTCAGGTCGTTCGACAGGTACAGGGTGTCCATGCGCGTGAACACGTCGAGTTCGCGGCTGTGGTGCACCAGGGTGCCGATGCGGTAGTTATAGAACGGTTCCGTCAGCCCGACCGCGGCCTTGATCGCGCAGACGCCGGCCAAACGGCCAGCCGCCGTGTCTTCCATCACGAACATGTAGTCGCGTTCTTCCGGCGGGATCGTCTGGGCGAACGAGGCCACGGCGATGTCGACGCGTTCGCCCAGCATGGCGCGGTCGGGCTTGAGGGTCGTCATCCCGCTGCCGGCCTGGCGCGCCATCTCGATCAGCGGATCGATGTCGTCCAGGGTGATTGCGCGTATTACGAGCATGGAGTCCTCTTTATTAGATGCGCACGCAGGTGACGTTGTCACCCGGCGCCACGCGCAGTGCGCGCTGGGCCCAGGCCGGCAGGCACAGTGTCTCGCCGCTTTCGGCCGGTGCGCACGGCACCACGATGGCGCGGAAGTTGCGCTCGCCGTTGGCGACGGCGTAACTCACCATCGTTTCCGGTGCGGCGGGCGGCTGCTCCTGGGTGGCCACGCGGCGCACCATGGCGCCGGTGAACGAGCGCAGCGCGTTCTTGTGGGCTTGCAGGATCGGGCCGCCGTCGAAGATGTCGATGTATTCGTCCGCCTCGAAGCCTTCTTCGGTCAGCAGGTCGAACGCCAGTTCGCCGTCCGGATGGATCTGGCCCATGGCCGCCTGCGCCGGGCCGGGCAGCAGCGGCACGTAGACCGGGTAATGCGGCATCAGCTCGACGATCAGGGTGCGGTTGCGGGCACCGCCGATGACGCGTTCGGCATCCAGGAAATCCATCTTGAAGAACTTGCGGCCGAGCGCATCCCAGAACGGCGACTGGCCATCGTCGTCGGTGACACCGGCCAGCGGCACGAAGAAGCGGTCGCCGAAGCGATGCGGCGCCAGCACCGCGTACAGCAGGCGCGCGCGCGACAGCAGGGCCGCTTCCAGGCCGGCGCTGTCGCGGTGACGGATCGAAAAGCCGGACAGCTGCGAATACGCGGTCAGCTCCGAGCACAGGGTCAGCGCGTGCACGCTGTGGCTGATGTTCAGGTCGCGCGAGACCTGCTGGATCACGTCGTTGCGGAAGGCGAAATAGGTGCCGTTCGAGCCGGCCGAGGCGTGGATGGCGGCGGTGCCGGCCAGCTCGCCCGGATTACCGGCTTCATCGATATGCTCGAGCACGAACAGGTAAGTCTCTTCGCTCGGGATGTCGACGTGGGCCGCGAACGAGGCGCAGGAGCGCTCGACCAGGGCCGTGATCTTCTCGCGCGTGCGCGGCAGGGTGTGCACTCCCGGCGTGGACGCCGCGAGCAGGGCCTCGAGGGCGCCGACATCCGCGGGGTCGACCGGACGGACAAGGTACATGGGGGCTCCCGGAAAGGCTTGGTGAGGTCGGCGCGGGGTGAGCGGTCGATGCATCCGGCCGCTCACTTGCCTGGTCCGATAACTGTTTTAGCCGGCCAGGAAAGCGTCGGCGGCTTCGCGCATGATGCGGTCGGCGTCGGCGATCTGGGCGTCGGACACGATCAGCGACGGCGCCAGGCGCACCACATCCGGACCGGCGATCAAGAGCATCAGGCCGAGCTTTTCGGCGACCTTGGTGTAATCCTTGGAACGGCCTTTATAGGCATCGGCCATCGGCAGGCCGATCAGGAGGCCCTTGCCGCGCGCCTTGGCGAACAGCTGCGGGTAATCGGCGGACAGCTTTTCCAGGTTGGCGAAGATCTTGGCCGAGGCAGCGCGCACGCGCTCCAGGAAGGCCGGCTGGTTGATCTGCTCGACCACCGCCAGGGCCACGGTGGTGGCCAGCGGGTTGCCGCCGTAGGTGGTGCCGTGCGAGCCGACCACGAAGTGCTGGGCGATCTCGTCGGTGGTCAGCATGGCGCCGATCGGGTAGCCGTTGCCGAGCGCCTTGGCGGTGGTCAGCACGTCCGGGGTCACGCCGGTGTTCATGTAATCATAAAAGGTGCCGGTGCGGCCGACGCCGGACTGCACTTCGTCGAAGATCAGCAGCGCGCCGGTCTGGTCGCACAGTTCGCGCAGCGCTTGCAGGAAGGCCGGATCGCCCGGGATCACGCCGCCCTCGCCCTGGATCGGTTCGACGATCACGGCGGCGACATCGTCGGTAATCGCGGCGCGCGCCGATTCGATGTCGTTGTAGTTGATGTGATTGATGCTTGGCGGCAGCGGCTCGAAGCCTTCGGTGTACTTCGACTGGCCGCCGACCGACACGGTGAACAGGGTGCGGCCGTGGAAGGACGCGTAGCACGACACGATGCGCGACTTGTGCGCGCCGAACTTGCCGTGCGCGTACTTGCGCGCCAGCTTCAGGGCGGCTTCGTTGGCTTCGGCGCCCGAGTTGGCGAAGAAGGCGCGTTCGGCGAAGGTGGCGTCGATCAGGGCCGAGGCCAGGCGCAGCACCGGCTCGTTGGTGTAGCCGTTACCGACGTGCCACAGGGTGTTGGCCTGGCGCGTCAGCGCTTCGACCACGACCGGGTTGCAGTGACCCAGACTGGAGACGGCGATGCCGGAGGTGAAGTCGAGGTAATGCTTGCCTTCCTGGTCCCACACATCCAGGCCCGCACCGCGCACCGGCACCATCGCCGCCGGGGCGTAGGTCGGGACGAGGACCTCGTCGAAAGTCTGGCGCGTTACAGCGAGCTTAGTGACACCGGAATCGAGCTGGGCATTCATGACGTTGTTCCTCATCCAATTAAATAGTCCCCCATTATAAAAACCCCATCCCTGCAGTTCTTTCCAAACTGCGACAGGCATTTTCATTTTTGGACGGACAAACTTCGGCAAACTTCGGGGTCAGAGCACAAGGATTTGTAAACTTCGTCAAAAAAGATTCGATGATCTGCCTATGCTGCCCAATCTCCGCCAAGTTGCCAGACCCTTGTGCTCTGACCCCGAAGTTAACCCCGAAGTCAGTCGCTGAGTTTGCGCTGGCGTTCTTCGCGCGGGGTATTGCCGAACAGGGCGCCGAAGGCGGTGGAGAAGTGGGAGCCCGAGGAGAAGCCGCACATCAGGCCCACCTGCACGATCGAGTAGTTGGTGTCGCGCAGCAGCTGGCGGGCGCGTTGCAGGCGCAGTTCGAGGTAGTAGCGCGACGGCAGGCTGCCCAGGTATTGCTTGAACAGGCGCTCCAGCTGGCGCCGCGAGATGCCGGCCAGCTGGGCGATTTCGTCGGTCGACAGCGGTTCTTCGATGTTGGCTTCCATCAAGGTGACGGCTTCGGTCAGCTTCGGCTGCAGGGTGCCGAAACGGGCCTGCAAGGCCACCCGCTGGCGCTCTTCCTGGCCGCGCACGCGGTCCACGCACAGCACTTCCTTGACTTGCGCCTGCACCGTCGCGCCGAACAGGATGTCGACCAGGGTCAGGGCGAAGTCGATGCTGGCCGCGCCGCCGCAACAGGTCAGGCGCGCGCCGTCGATTTCGAACAGGTAGGGGCTGAAGGTGGACTGCTCGGCGATGGCGTCTGCGTCCGGATACAGCGACCACGGCAGCGCCGTGCGCGCCCCGCCCAGCACCCCGGCTTCGGCCAGCCACAGCACGCCGGCGCCGACCCCGCCCCAGCACGGCGCGCCGCGGCAGCGTTCGGCCAGCGCGCGCAAATTGGCCGGACGCAGGCCCGCTTCCGCCTCATCGGCGACCAGCAGCACCAGGTGCCAGGGCCGCAGCGCTTCGCCGGCAAATTTGTCCGGGCTGCGCACGTCGACGTGCAGGCGCTGCGGCCCGACCAGGCGCGCGGCCAGGCGCAGCGGCTGGATCAGGCCCGACCAGGTCAGCGAATCGGGCTCGCCGGCGTTCACCAGCAACACGCGCAGCGGCGTCTCCTGCGCCAGGCGGGACAGTTCAGCGTGCTGCATCGGGGCGATTCTGATTCATTGACTCGTTTATTCGGGTGCCAGCGAGGCCGCGGGCCGGCCTTCGCTATTCCACTGACTGACTATCATACCGGAGATCAATAGCGCCGCTCCCAGCCAGCCACGCCCGGTCATCGCTTCGCCCAGCCAGAAAAAGCCGAAGAAGGCGGCGGCACCCGGCTCGAAGGCATAGATCACGGCCGCTTCGTTGGCGCTGGTGCGTGACTGGCCCCAGGCCTGCATCGAGATGATGGCGGCGGTGCAGACCACGCCCAGGTAAGCGAAATTCGGCCAGTACTGCACCAGATGGCTGCCGATATAGCCCCAGTAGTTGACGCCATCTTCGGCCGCGCCCATGCCCAGCGGCACCTCGCGCGCCAGCAGCCAGACCGTGGCACACAGCGCGACGGTGCCGATCTGGGCCGCGGTCACGCTCAGCAGCCGCACCGCCGTACGGGTGCGGATTTCCATCACTTTCACATACACGCCGAAGCAGAGCGCACCCAGCAGGGCCAGCGTGTCGCCCCTGCCCCAGGCGCCGCCGTCCCAGCACAGGGCCGCCAGGCCGGCCAGTGCCAGCACCAGCGCGACCACGATGCGGCGCTCGGGCAGTCGCCCGCCGAGCACGCCCAGCAGCGGCACCACCAATACATTGAGGCCGGTGATGAAGGCGTTACGGTTGGAGCTGGTCAGCGCCAGCCCCTCGACCTGGAACAGGTAGCAGAAAAACAACACCAATCCCAGCACCACGCCGGATGCCAGGTCGCTGCGCCGCGCACGCCACAGAAAAGGGGCCAGGATCAAGGTTGCCAGCGCAAAGCGGACCAGGATGATCCACACCGGCGAAAAGGTTGCGGTCAGGTCCTTCATGGCCGGGAAGGTCGTGCCCCAGACAAGGACGACGATGACGAGGGCGCAGATGCCGCGCAGTTGCTGGTTCATGAGTCGGGCGTAGCGGTGCCGGGTTGCAAGACCGGCTATAGTACAAGGCCGGACGCCCCCGTGGAACAAAAATGGATCGGCAGGCAAGATTGCCACGGACGGCTATAATCCCGCCATAACAACCATTGACATTCACGCGTCCCCAAGGCGCGCAACAAGAGGAAACCCCCGTGAAAACTGCCCTGCTCGAAGGTAAAAAGCCGGCCCATTTCGACAAGCACATCATCGGCAACCTGCTGCTCGACGTCGCCTCGCCCGACGAGGTACGCGAGGAGCAGATGCTGATCGGCGTGCGCAACGAAGCCGGCGACATCTACCGCCTGATCGGCGCGACCAAACTGAACAGCTTCATGAATGCGGTCGAAGAATTGTTCGACCTCGGCCTGGTCGACGAGCTGCAGGATACCGAAGAGCCGAAAGAAGGCTGCGACGCGATCTTCAGCGAGCCTTGATCGTCATCTGATCCGGCAAAAATTTTCCAATGGACAGAACCGACGCCCTCAAGAGCATTGCCGCCCAAGCCGCACGCGGCGATCTCAGCTTCCCGACCAACGTCGCTGCAACGCTCAAGTTGCAGCACGCGCTCAACGATCCCGACTGCCACATCGACGAAGCCGCGCGCCTGGTGCAGACCGAGCCGTTGCTGGCCGCACGCACGGTCGCGATCGCCAATGCCGCTGCCTACAACCGCAGCGGCCAGGACGTGACCAACGTGCGCGCCGCGGTGCAGCGCGTCGGCTTCCGTACCCTCGGCGCGCTGGCGGCGGCGGTGATCGTGCGCCAGCTGGCCAGCGGCATCACCGACCCCGGCCTGCGCGCCAAGGCCGACCAGCTGTGGCAGCACTCGGCCCACGTCGCCGCGCTGTCGCAGGTGATCGCCAAGCGCGTGTCCAATGTCGATCCGGAAACGGCGATGTTCGCCGGCATCGTGCATGAAGTCGGCGGCTTCTATGTGCTGTCGCGCGCGGCCGAATTCCCCGGCCTGCTGGAAGGCGGCGCCGACGACTGGATCGAGCATGGCGAAGTCATGGTCGGACGTGGCGTCCTGCGCAAGCTGGGCGTGCCGGCGCCGGTGATGGGCGCGATCGAAGCACTGTGGAACGGCATGCGCGCGCTGCCGCCGGAAACCCTGGGCGATACCCTGCTGCTGGCCAACGACTTGTGCCCGGTACCGTCGCCACTGCTGGAGCGCCCCGGCGCCGCCGGCCTGCGCAGCGCCGCCACCATCGATTTCACGGTGGGTGAAGGCACCCTGGTCCGCATCCTGGAAGAATCCGCCGAAGAAGTGCGCGGCTTGAGCGCCGCCCTGGCTTGAGCAAAAAAAAGCCCGCTACGAAAGCGGGCCCAAGTCCAAAACTAGGGATGTCCTGAAAGAGACAGCTTCATATTAGTTCCCCGGATACGCGCGCTCTGTGCGCTGCCTCACACTTGTTAAATTTTTTGACGTTTATTTGATCTGGCGCGTAAAAGTCGCTTCTGAAGCAGGCTGATAGACAAAAATCCAGGCAAAAAAAAGCCCGCTCCGTTAAGGGGAGCGAGCCGAAGTCCAAAACTAGGGATGTCCTGAAAGAGACGAGTCCATAGTAAGGCACGCTCGAGTACGCCTCTGTGCGGTGCTTCACACAACAAAAACAATACAAACTAAACATAAAAAGCAATGCGAAAAAAAGCCGCCAGGGTCACCCGTGGCGGCTTTTTTAACAATTAACGTTCTTACACAACGGCGCCGTCGGTCTCGTCACGCTCCTTGACCGGCTTGATCAGGTCTTCACGCTTCACGCCCAGCCACATGGCGATCGCCGCCGCCACGAACACCGACGAGTAGATACCGAACAGGATACCGATGGTCAGCGCCATGGCGAAGAAGTGCAGTGCCTGGCCGCCGAAGAACAGCATCGACAGCACCATCATCTCGGTACAGCCGTGGGTGATGATGGTCCGCGAAATGGTGCTGGTGATCGCGTGGTCGATGACTTCGGTCACGCTCATCTTGCGCTGCTTGCGGAAGGTTTCGCGGATCCGGTCGAAGATCACGACCGATTCGTTGACCGAGTAGCCCAACACCGCCAGGATCGCCGCCAGCACGGTCAGCGAGAATTCCCACCCGAAGAAGGCGAAGAAGCCGAGGATGATCACCACGTCGTGCAGGTTGGCGATGATCGCCGCCACCGCGAACTTCCACTCGAAGCGCACGGCCAGGTAGATCATCACGCCGATGACCACCATGATCAGCGCGTTCACGCCGTTCTGGGCCAGCTCGTCGCCGACCTGCGAACCGACCGAATCCACGCGCTGCAGTTTCACCACTTCGGCGCCGGCAGGGTTCACGCAGCTGGTGCGGGTGATGTTTTCGCCTTTGGCGGTGGTTTCCTGGATCTGCTTCGGCGATCCGCCTTCCGATGCGCACAGCGCATTGAACACGGTGGCCGACGGTGCGACGCTGGTGGTGTTCTTGGCCGGCGGCAGGCGCAGCATGATGTCGCTGGCGGCGCCGAAGCTGGTCACGACCGGCTCATAGTGCAGCTGTTCCAGGCTGTGGCGGATCTTGTCCTGGTCGGCCGCATGGTTGTAGCGCAGCTCCATCGTGGTGCCGCCGGTGAATTCCACCGACAGGTTCAGGCCCTTGTGCAGCAAGAAGAATACCGCGGCGACGAAGGTCAGCGCCGAGATCACGTTGAAAATCAACGCGTGGCGCATGAACGGGATGTCCCGCTTGATCTTGAAAAATTCCATGATTGCTCTCGATTACCTTATTTCTTCACGGCCGGCTTGGTGCCGGTGCCAGTGCCCGCGGTTGCCGTGGTGCCTGCGCTCCACACGGTACCGATCGCCAGCTTGCCAAGCTTCCTGCCGCGGCGGCCGTACCACAGGTTGACCACGCCGCGCGACAGGAACACTGCCGAGAACATCGAGGTCAGGATACCCAGGCAGTGGACCACCGCAAAGCCGCGCACCGCGCCCGAACCGAACACCAGCAGCGCCAGGCCGACGATCAGGGTCGTCACGTTCGAGTCCAGGATGGTGGCCCAGGCATGTTCGAAGCCGGCCGCGATCGCCGCCTGCGGGGTATTCCCGGCACGCAGCTCTTCACGGATACGCTCGTTGATCAGCACGTTGGAGTCGATCGCCATACCCAGCGCCAGCGCGATTGCCGCGATACCCGGCAGGGTCAGCGTCGCCTGCAGCATCGACAGCAGGGCCAGCAGGAACAGCAGGTTGCAGGCCAGCGCGATCACGCTGAAGGCACCGAACAGCTGGTAGTAGATGATCATGAAGATCGCGATCGCCACAAAGCCCCACAGGGTCGAGTGCAGGCCCTTGGAGATGTTTTCGGCGCCCAGTTGCGGGCCGACCACGCGTTCCTCGACGAAGTCCATCTGTGCCGCCAGGGCGCCGGAGCGCAGCAGCAGCGCCAGTTCGGCCGCCGCCTGGGGCGAGGCCATGCCGGTGGTCCGGAAGTTCGCACCGAATTCGCTCTGGACGGTCGCCACCTGCAGCACGTTGTACTTGCCCTTCTCTTTCAACAGCGTGGCCATGCGCTTGCCGACGCGCTCGCGGGTCATGGCGCGCATCTTGCGGCCGCCTTCGGCGTTCAGCTCGATGTTCACGGCCGGACGCTGGTTCTCGTCGAAACCGGCGGTGGCGCTGATGATCGACTCGCCGCCCACGACCACATCCTTCGACACCACCACCGGCGCACCCTGGCCCTGGGTGAACAGTTCCGAGTTCAGCGGGATCGCGGCGCTCAGTTCGGTGCCCGGGGTAACCGTGTCGTCGGTCACGCGGAATTCCAGCGTGGCGGTGCGGCCGATGATGTCCTTGGCGTGGGCCACGTCCTGCACACCCGGCAATTGCACGATGATGCGGTCACGGCCCTGCTGCTGGATCACCGGCTCGGACACGCCCAGTGCATTGATACGCTTGCCCAGGGTCAAGATGTTCTGCTTCACGCCCTCTTCCACGGCGCGGTCCAGCGCTTCCTTCTTGATGGCCACGACCAGTTTCAGGTCGGTGCCGTCGGCGGCTTCGGTGAAGTCCAGGTCCTTGCTCTGGTTGGCCAGCACGCTGCGCGCCTTGGCGCGGGTGTCGGCGTCGCGGAACTTGATCTCGACGTTGTTGCCGACGCGGTCGATACCGGCGTGGCGCACGTTCTGGTCGCGCAGCAGGGAGCGGGCCGAGGACTGCAGGGCCTTGACGCGGGTTTCCTGGACAGACTTGGCATCCACCTGCAGCAGGAAGTGCACGCCGCCGCGCAGGTCGAGGCCCAGGTTCATGGCCTTGGCGTTCAGCTTCTGCATCCAGACCGGGGTGTTCTTCACCAGGTTGACGGTGACGGTGTAGTCGGGATCGGCGGGGTCGCGGTTCAGGTCGCGCTCGAGCGCCAGCTTGGCCTTGAACTGGGCATCGGTACTGGCAAAGCGCGCCAGCACCGCGGTGTTGTCGCCGCTGCCTTCCAGGCTGACCTGCTCGGGCGGCAAGTTGTCACGCTTGAGCGTCTCGGCGACCAGTGTCGTGGTGTCGCTGTTGATCCGGACGGTGGCCTTGTCGGTGGTGATCTGCAACGCCGGCGAGTCGACGAAGTAGTTGGGCGAGGTGTACAGCAAGCCCAGCAGTACTGCCACCAGGATCAGTATGTATTTCCAGAGGGGATAGCGATTCATGATGTTCCAGCGTTGAAGAATGGGGCAGTGCGAAGGGCTTGCGCCTTCTTACAGCGACTTCAGGGTGCCCTTCGGCAGCAGCGCGGTGACGGCACTCTTCTGTACCACCATTTCGGTGCCGGCGGTCACTTCGATGGTGACGTAGCCTTCGCTGACCTTGGTCACACGGCCCAGCACGCCACCGACGGTGATGACTTCGTCGTTCTTGGCCAGCGCATCCATCATGCTGCGCAGTTCCTTCTGGCGCTTTTGCTGCGGACGGATCATCAGGAAATACATGACCACGAACATGATCACGATAGGGGCATACATGCCCAGGCTACCCATGAGACCCGCGTCGGCGGCGCCGCCAGCAGTTTGCGCGTAAGCGTTGGAAATGAACACAAAGACTCCGATTGTAAGTATAAAAGATAAAAATTTAGCGCTGTATTCTAGCACCCGTGGTTTGGTGCGGGCCAATTACCATCATGTGGCAGTGGCATGCCTGTTTGCAAGACATTGCAAAAAAATTAAACCCCGCGGGCCCGGTCCGCATTGAACTGCAAGCGGAATTCATGGAAGCGATCGGCATCAATCGCGTCACGGATTTCCTGCATCAGGTTCAGGTAATAGTGCAGGTTGTGGATCGTATTCAGGCGCGCACCCAGGATTTCCTTCGAACGCTGCAAATGGTGCAAGTACGCGCGCGAAAAATTCTTGCAGCAATAGCAAGTGCAGGATTCGTCCAGCGGCGCCGTGTCGTCCTTATAGCGCGCGTTCTTGATCTTGACGTCGCCGAAACGGGTGAACAGCCAGCCATTCCGTGCGTTGCGGGTCGGCATTACGCAGTCGAACATGTCGACGCCGTTGGCCACCCCGGCCACCAGGTCTTCCGGGGTGCCGACGCCCATCAGGTAGTGCGGCTTGTTCTCGGGCAGGCGCGGCCCGACGTGCTCGAGGATGCGCATCATGTCTTCCTTCGGCTCGCCCACCGACAAACCGCCGATGGCCAGGCCCGGGAAGTCGATCTCTTCCAGGCCGGCCAGCGATTCGTCGCGCAGGCGCTCGTACATGCCGCCCTGCACGATGCCGAACAGCGCGTTCGGATTCTCGCCGCCCTTGAATTCGTTCATCGAGCGCTGGGCCCAGCGCAGCGACATGCGCATCGACTTGGCCGCTTCTTCGGCCGTCGCGGGTCTGCCATCTATTTCATAGGGCGTGCATTCGTCGAACTGCATCACGATGTCCGAGTTCAGCGAGCGCTGGATCTGCATCGAGATTTCCGGCGACAGGAACAGCTTGGAGCCATCGATCGGCGAAGCGAACTTGACGCCCTCTTCCGTGATCTTGCGCATTGCGCCCAGCGAAAACACCTGGAAGCCGCCGGAGTCGGTCAGGATCGGGCCATTCCAGCCCATGAAGCCGTGCAGGCCGCCGAATTTATCGAGCACCTGGGTGCCCGGGCGCAGCCACAAGTGAAACGTGTTGCCGAGGATTATCTGGGAACCGACTTCCTTGAGTTCGATCGGGTCCATCGCCTTGACCGAGCCGTAGGTGCCGACCGGCATGAAGATCGGGGTTTCGATGGTGCCGTGATTCAGTTTCAGGCGGCCGCGGCGGGCGTGCGACAGGCCGCTGGTGTCTTTTTTGAGGAGGGTAAATTCCAGCATTTCTATTAATTAGTGTGTGCGGCTTGGCGTGAATGGGTAGTCAACAGCATGGCGTCACCGTAGCTGAAGAAGCGGTATTCGCTGGCGATCGCATGCGCGTAGGCGCTGCGGATGGCGTCGTAGCCGGCAAAGGCCGAGACCAGCATCATCAGCGTCGATTTCGGCAGGTGGAAATTTGTGATCAGGCGGGTGACGGTCTTGAACAGATAGCCCGGGGTGATGAACAGGCGGGTGTCGCCGCTGCCGGCTTGCAGGGAACCGCTCTGCGACGCCGATTCCAGCGCGCGCAGCGAGGTGGTGCCGACCGCGACGACATCGCGTCCGGCGGCCTGCGCCGCGCGCACCGCATCCACGGTCTCCTGGGGGATCGTGTACCACTCGCTGTGCATGTTGTGCTCGGCCAGGTTTTCGACCCGCACCGGCTGGAAGGTGCCGGCGCCCACGTGCAAGGTCACGTAAGCGATGGTCACGCCCTTGGCCGCGACCTTGTCCAGCAGCGGCTGGTCGAAGTGCAGGCCGGCGGTCGGCGCGGCGACGGCGCCCGGTTCCTTCGAATACACGGTCTGGTAACGCTGTTCGTCGAAGTCGTCGGCGTCGTGCTCGATGTAGGGCGGCAGCGGCAGGCGGCCGTGGGCTTCGATCAGCTCGAACACGTCGCCCTCGAAATGAAGGGTGAAGAATTCGCCGGCGCGCTCGCCGACGCCGACCTCGAAGGCATCGGCCAGGCGGATGCGGGTGCCCGGCTTGGGCGACTTGGAGGCCCGCACCTGCGCCAGCACCGTGCGCGGATCGAGCACGCGCTCGACCAGCACCTCGACCTGGCCGCCGGTGTCCTTCTGACCAAAAAAGCGCGCCTTCAGCACGCGGGTATTGTTCATCACCAGCACGTCGCCGGCCTGCAGCTGGTCGACGATGTCGGAAAAATGGCGGTCCGTGATACGGTCGCCGTCCAGCTGCAGCAGGCGCGACGCGCTGCGGTCCGGCAGCGGCACCTGGGCGATGCGCTCGGGCGGCAGGTCAAAATCGAAATCGGAAAGGGAATACATTCTGCTCTTCTTTGGAATCATCGCTGCCCCCTTTACAATAGAGGCTCAAGCGTGTACGGCGAACCTTCTATTTTACCCTTGATTTCCAGACGAAGGGGTCGCCGGCATGCATCAACAAGCCTTTTATGCCCGCCACCAAAGCCAAAGCCGCACCGACACCGGCAGCGAAAAACATCGAAGCCAAGCTCGCCAAGCTGGGCCTGCGCACCGACATGGACCTGGTCCTGCACCTGCCGATGCGCTACGAAGACGAGACCGAAGTCGTCCCTATCCGCGAGGCCTGCCTGCGCGGCGGCCACGTGTCGCAGGTCGAGGGCGTCGTGATCAAGAATGAAATCAGCTACAAGCCGAGGAAGCAGCTGCTGGTGTCGATCGCCGACGAAACCTCGGACATCCAGCTGCGCTTCATGAATTTCTACGGCAGCCAGGTCAAGCAGCTGGCCGAAGGCACGCGCGTGCGCGCCCGCAGCGAAGTGCGGCATGGCTTCTTCGGTGCCGAGATGGTGCACCCGGTGTACAAGATCGTCAACGAAGGCGCGCCGCTGCCGACGTCGCTGACGCCGGTGTACCCGGCCGGCGAAGGCCTGTCGCAGACCATCCTGCGGCGCGCGATCAACGACGCCATGAAGCGCGTCGACTGGCAGGACACGGTGCCGCCATCGGTGCGTACGCGTTTGAACCTGGCCGAATTCCAGCCGGCGGTGCGCCTGCTGCACTACCCGCCGGCCGACGTCGACACCCATGCGCTGATCGAGCGCAGCCATCCGGCCTGGACGCGCGTGAAATTCGACGAGCTGCTGGCCCAGCAGCTGTCGCTGAAGCGCGCGCAGGTGGCCCGGCGCGAAAAAGGCGCGCCGCATCTGCGCACGGTGGGCATGCTGTCGACCGCTTTCCTGGAAACGCTGCCGTTCAAGCTGACCGGCGCCCAGGCGCGCGTGGTCAAGGAAATCAGCGCCGACCTGCGCGAAGGTTACCCGATGCAGCGCCTGCTGCAGGGCGACGTCGGCAGCGGCAAGACCGTGGTCGCGGCGCTGGCGGCGGCCCAGGCCATCGACAGCGGCTACCAGGCCGCCCTGATGGCGCCAACCGAGATCCTGGCCGAGCAGCACTTCCGCAAGATCGCCGCCTGGATGGAACCGCTTGGCGTCAAAGTCGCCTGGCTGACGGGCAGCCTGAAGAAAAAGGAAAAGCAGGCGGCCAGCGAGATGGCGGAGAACGGCGCCGCCAACCTGGTGATCGGCACCCACGCCCTCATTCAAGACTCGGTGCAGTTCGCACGCCTTGGTCTGGTGCTGGTGGACGAACAGCACCGCTTCGGCGTCGGCCAGCGCCTGACCTTGCGGAATAAAGGCAGCGACGGCCTGGTGCCGCACCAGCTGATGATGTCGGCCACGCCGATCCCGCGCACGCTGGCGATGACGTATTACGCCGACCTGGAAGTGTCCGTCATCGACGAGCTGCCGCCGGGCCGCACGCCGATCGTCACGCGCGCCATCGACCAGAACCGGCGCGATGAAGTGATCGAACGCGTGCACGCGGCCGCGCTCGAGGGCCGGCAGGTGTACTGGGTGTGTCCGCTGATCGAAGAGTCCGAAGCGCTGCAGCTGCAGACCGCCACCGACACCTTCGAGACCCTGGCGGGTGCGCTCCCCGACCTGGTGGTCGGCCTGGTGCACGGACGCATGAAGCCGTTTGAAAAGCAGGTGATCATGGATGCCTTCTCGGCCGGCGAGGTGCACGTGCTGGTGGCAACCACCGTGATCGAGGTCGGCGTCGACGTGCCGAACGCCTCATTGATGGTGATCGAGCACGCCGAACGCTTCGGCCTGTCGCAGCTGCACCAGCTGCGCGGGCGCGTCGGCCGCGGCTCGGCCGCCAGCGTGTGCCTGCTGCTGTATCAGAGCCCGCTCGGCCAGGTCGCCAAGCAGCGCCTGATGACGATGCGCGAGACCACCGACGGCTTCGAGATCGCACGGCGCGACCTGGAAATCCGCGGCCCTGGCGAATTCCTGGGTGCGCGCCAGTCGGGCGAGGCGATGCTGCGCTTTGCCGACCTCGAGACCGACCAGTGGATCGTGGACCAGGCGCGCGACGTGGCGCAATGGCTGCTGGATGCGGGGACGCCGGAGGCGGAGGCGATCGTGGATGCGCACCTGCAAAGGTGGCTTGGGGGGCGGGAGGAGTTCCTCAAGGTGTGAGGCGGCCCGCTGCGTGGGACCCGTAGGGTGGGCACCATGTGCCCACGCGAACGTTTGCGTAACGCTGGCTTCCGCGTGGGCACGGGGTGCCCACCCTACGTTGCCGCTTACTTGGCCGGCGTCGCAGCCGCCACCGTCGTGTCCTTGTGCGCCTCGGCCTTGTGCTCGGCCTTGGCCGCCTTGTGCTCGGCCTTCGCTTCCTTCACCTCGGCCTTGGCCTCCGCCTTGGTCTGCTTCGCATCCGCCTTGGCTTCCTTCACCTCCGCCTTGGCCGCAGCCTTGGTCTCTTTCACTTCCGCCTTCGCTGCCTGCTTCTCGTGCTTTGCTTCGGCCTTGGCCGCCGCCGGCGTGGTGGTAGCGGCCGGTGCCGGGGTCTGGGCGAATGCTGCGGTGGCGAACAGGCCGGCGATCAGGGTGGCGATGGTCTTTTTCATGGTGGTGGTCCTTGGTGTCGTTTTGGGTTGCAGCGCACGTTCATCGTGTCGCCTGCTCATAAAACGAAGCCCGCCACCGTCCTGTTGACGCCCCTTACAAACGCTTACGCTGCTGACAAGCGCTTACAACTCAGCCGTATTGGCCGGCAGCGGCGGCAGTTTCGCCTCCACCCGCGCGATCCGGTCGCCCTGCAGCGCGCGCAGGCGCGCCACGCGCTCCGGCCCTGCGGTCTCGGGCGAGCCGCAATCGAAAGGCGGCTGCGGATCGTATTCGAAGGCCAGCTGCAGCGTCCTGGCCGTCTCCTCACCCGCCAGTTCGGCCGCCAGCGCCAGGCCGAAGTCGATGCCGGCGGTGACGCCGCCGCCCGACATCCGGTTGCGGTCGCGCACGATGCGCTCGGCCACCGGGATCGCGCCGTAGCGCGGCAGGTAATCGCGCCACAGCCAGTGGCATGCGGAACGGTAGCCGCGCAGCAGCCCGGCGGCGCCCAGCACCAGCGCGCCGTTGCAGACCGAGGTCACGTAGCGCGCGCTCTCCCCTTGCCGGCGCAGGAAGCCGAGCGTCTCTTCGTCATCCAGCAAAAATTCGATGCCGAAGCCGCCCGGCACGCACAGCACGTCGAGCTGAGGGCAATCGGCGAAGGTGGTGGTCGGGTTGATGGTGAAGCCGACGTCGGTGACCACTGGATCGCGCGTCTTCCACAGCAGGTGCACCCGGGCGCCGGGCACGCGCCCCAGGATTTGCGCCGGACCGGTCAGGTCGAGCTGGGTCACGTGGGGGAACAGCAGAAAGCCGATGTGGCAGGGTGCGGTCATGGTCAGCTCAGGTCGTGGGTGGGAGCATCCATTCTGGGATCGCCGGCGCTTGGCAGCAATGACAATGTCTGGTTAAATCCTGCCAATGACATCGTCCAGCCGCCCATTGCGCAACGTTGCCCTGCTGGTCTTCGACGGCATCCAGATCCTGGACGCCACCGGGCCGGCTGCCGTGTTCGCGGCGGCCAACGATGCCGCAACCGCCCCCTTCTACCGCATCCACATCCTGTCCGCCCAGGGCGGTCCCGTCACCAGCAACAGCGGCGTGGTGCTGCACACGTCAGCACTCTCTTCGCTTGCGCCCGGCAAGGCCGATACGGTGCTGGTCGCCGGCGGCAGCAAGGCCGGCCTGCAGGCGATGGCGCAGGACGAGGCGGTGCGCGCATGGATGGTGCGTGCCTGCGGCAAGGCGCGCCGCTACGGCTCGATCTGCACCGGTGCCTTCGTGCTGGCCGCGTTCGGGTTGGCGCAGGGCCGGCGTGTGGCCACGCACTGGGAAGCGACGGCGCTGCTGGGTGAGCGCCACCCGGAGCTGGACGTCGATGCAAATGCGCTGTACGTGGAAGATGGCCGCGTCTGGACCTCGGCCGGCGTCACCACCGGCATCGACATGTGCCTGGCGCTGGTGGCGCGCGATCTCGGCGACGGCGTCGCGCATGCGATCGCGCGGCGGCTGGTGCTGTATGCGCGGCGGCCCGGCTACCAGTCGCAGTTCAGTCCCGTACTGGCGGCGCAGGCCCGGGCCGACACGTCATTTTCCGCCCTGGTGGACTGGATCCGCGACCACCTGGACCAGCCGCTGGATGTGGCATGCCTGGCCGAACGCGCCGGCATGTCGCCGCGTCACTTCCACCGGCGCTTTACCGAGGCGCTGGGCGAGACGCCGGCGCGCTTCATCGAGACGCTGCGGCTCGACCATGCGCGCCAGCTGCTGGCGGCGAAGACGCCGCTGAAGCTTATCGCCGACCAGACCGGCTATGCGAACCAGGGCCAGTTTTCGAAAGCCTTCGTGCGGCGTTTTGGCGTGAGCCCGGGCCTGTTCCGGGAAATGCACCGGGGTGCGCAGGAACGCCAATAACAAAGCCTGCTGCGTGCGGGCCGATGATGCGTGGTGACCAGCCTGTTTGCTGCGTATTTGCTGCTTATTTGCTCGTAGAAGTCGGCGTCCCGGACGTGCCCGGATCGGTCGGGCCGGCGGTCGTGGGCTGCGCGTCGGCCGGGGCCCTGGGATCGGCCTTGATCGGGGCGTGCTTCTTGGGATGCTTGGCGGTCGCTTTCTGCGCGCCCCTGGTTTCCTTGGCCTCGGGGGCAGCGGCTTCCTTGTCATGGGTTGCCTGTGCCTTGGCGACAGCCGGCGAAATGGCCGACTGCGGCGTTGCCGTGGAGGGCGACGCCGGCGCCGGCGTGGTCTGGGCAAAGGCTGCGGTGGCGAACAGGCCGGCGATCAAGGTTGCGATGGTCTTTTTCATGATTAAGCGTCCTCGTCAGTGTTAGGTGGGGTGCACGCATGCGTGACACTCTTCCCTTAACGCGCAGTACACCCCGCCTGTTGACCGGTGCTTACAAATACTTACGCGGCCGCCTTCGGTTCGTAGCCATACCAGGCGTCGAACAGGTGACTGGCCTTGGCATCCTTGACTTCCGGCCGCGCGCGCAGCCAGGTCACCACCGCCTCGATCTCCGCTTCCGTGGCCGATCCGCGCTCGGCCTTGGCCACGATGCCGCCGGTTTCCAGCAGCGGCATGCGGCCGCCGAAGCCGCCGGCCAGCAGGCCGTGCGTGTCCAGGAAGTTCGACAAGGCAGCGAGGAAGTCGTCGTAAGGTTCGCCATCCATCGGGTTGGCGAACACCAGATCGACCTCGAAGCTCAGTTCCTGGAATTCGGCGACGCGCTGCTTCTTGCGCTGGCGCGGGGTCAGGCGCCGCACGCGGCAGGTGGCGCAGGGGTTCTTTTTCATCGTTCTTCCTTTATTTTTAGAGGACAGCGCTATCGGCTGCATAAGTCAGCCCGATCTGGCGCCGGATCTCGTCCATCACGCCCATCAGGGCCAGGGTATCGTCGTGGGTCATGCCCGGGCTCTCGATCAGGCCCGCCTGCCAGCAGCGCTGGGCTTCGATCACTTCGTGCACGTAGCCGTTGCCCAGGTAGGGCGTGTCCACGGTGCGGGCGACATTATCCAGGCCCGTGACGGTCACGGTCTGGGCATGGTGGAATTTGGTGTGCATGCGTACGCGCCCCCTGTCGCCGGCGATCGTCAGTTCGCTCGGCAGGTGGGCGCGCAGCGAGCAGCTGCAGCTCGACAGGCCGCCGCCGCGGTGTTTCAGCACGAAGCTGGTCTGCTCGTCGACGCCGGTGGCGCCGATGTCGGCCTGCGCCACCACCGACTCGACGGGACCGAGCAGCGCCACCGCGATCGACAGCGGATAGATGCCGATGTCGAGCAGCGCGCCGCCGCCCAGCGCCGGGTTGAACAGGCGGTGCTCGGGGCCGGCCGGCGAAGCGAAGCCGAGGTCCGCGATCACCTGCACCGTCTTGCCGATCTCGCCGGATTCGACGATGCGGCGCACCTCCGCCAGGCCCGGCAGATAGCGTGACCACATCGCCTCCATCAGGAACAGGTTTTTCGCACGCGCCAGCGCCACCAGCTGTTCGGCTTCCGCGCGGTTGACGGTGAACGCCTTTTCGCACAGCACGCCCTTGCCCGCTTCCAGCGCCATGCGCACGTTCTCGAAGTGCATCGGGTGCGGGGTGCCGACGTAGATCAGGTCGATGTCGTCGGCCTGCGCCAGCGCTTCATACGAGCCATAGGCCGTGCCGCCAAATTCGGCGGTGAAGGCCTGCGCGCTGTCCAGCGTGCGCGAGCCGACGCCGGCCAGCACTGCGCCCGGCGTGTCCTTCAACGCGTTGGCGAAAGCCTTGGCGATCCTGCCGGTGCCCAGAATGCCCCATCGTACGCTTGCGGTCATACAGTCTCCTTGTAGTCGGGTTTAGGTGGCCGCTTGGGCCGGAATACAGTCTCGTCGAGATAGAAAGCTTCGTCCTGTTGCGGCCACCAGCCCGGCACGCCCAGCACCTGCAACGGCGTGAAGCCGGCGGTCGTCAAACCTTCCGCCGCCAGGCTGCCGGCCAGGGTCATGTCGATCCAGTCGCGCCGCTCCTGCCACGACAGGGCGAACCAGGCATCGCCGGCGAACAGCACGCGCGTGTGGGCGGTGATCGCCTTGCGCGGCGCCACCAGCTTTTCCATCAGCGCGTGGCCGAACAGCCAGACCTGGGCATTGTTCGCAAATTCTGCACGCCGGGTGTACAGGACATCGTGCCACTGGTGGGCGCGCAAGCCCTCGACCAGGGCACAGCCGGCATCGCAGTCGCGCACGATCAGCAGGGCCGCGTTTTCGTCGAACAGGGTGGCGGCATCGCGTGCCGGCCCGCGCGACTTGCCGACGCCGGCCTGCGCGATCTGCGCCGCCTGCAGCGCGTTCAATTCCCGCTTGATGAGGGGGAAGGTCTGCCACACCAGGCCATTGAAGAAGTCGTGCAGGTTGTCGCGCGTGGGCACGCCGCCGGTGGCGCCGATGAAAGCTTCGTAGGCGGTGCCGGCCGGCAGCGCGTCCTGCGGCACGAAGCGGATCGGCAGACCGCGGTGGTTGAGCAGCCCGCGGCGCGCGGCGTTGGCGTTGAACGCGTCGATGAAGCCGGCGCCGCCAGCGTCCATACTGCACACACTGTCCCAGGCCGGACGCACCGCGTCATACCACGGGCGTCCCCAGTCGATCTCCGGGATGTCCGGGACCATGCGCCGGCTTACAGCATCTTCCAGCCGATCTGCTCGCCGGCGTTCAGCGGCACCAGTTCGTGCTCGCCCATCGGCACGGTGGCCGGCAGGGTCCAGCTTTCGCGCTTGAGGGTGATGGTGCTCTGGTTGACCGGCAGGTCGTAGAAGTTCGGGCCGTTCAGGCTGGCGAAGGCTTCCAGTTTATCCAGCGCGCCGGCGTCGTCGAAGGCGGTGGCGTACAGCTCCATCGCGTGCAGCGCGGTGTAGCAGCCGGCGCAGCCGCAGCTGGTTTCCTTGGCGTGCAGCGCGTGCGGTGCCGAGTCGGTGCCGAGGAAGAAGCGCTCGTCGCCGCTGGTCGCCGCGGTCACCAGCGCCAGGCGGTGTTCTTCGCGCTTGAGCACCGGCAGGCAGTAGTAATGGGGGCGAATGCCGCCGCGGAAAATCTCGTTGCGGTTGTACAGCAGGTGGTGCGCGGTGATGGTGGCGGCGATCGGGCCTTCGGCTTCGGCCACGTACTGGGCGGCGTCGCGCGTGGTGATGTGCTCGAACACGATTTTCAGTTCCGGGAAATCGCGGCGCAGCGGACGCATCACGCGCTCGATGAACACGGCTTCGCGATCGAACAGGTCGATCTCGTGGTCGGTGACTTCGCCGTGCACCAGCAGCGGCATGTCGAGCGCCTGCATCACTTCCAGGGTTGCATAGCACTTACGCAGGTCGGTCACGCCGGCCGCCGAATTGGTGGTGGCGCCGGCCGGGTACAGTTTGACGGCGTGGATGAAGCCGGTGTCGACCGCGCGGCGGATCTCGTCCGGATCGGTATTGTCGGTCAGGTACAGCGTCATCAGCGGCTCGAAGCGCATGCCTTGCGGCAGAGCGGCGAGGATGCGCTGGCGGTATTCGGTCGCGGCGGCGGCGGTGGTGACCGGCGGCTTCAGGTTCGGCATCACGATCGCGCGCGCGAACTGGCGGGCGGTATGCGGCAGGACGTCGGCCAGCGTGGCGCCGTCGCGCAGGTGCAGGTGCCAGTCGTCGGGGCGGGTGATCGTGATGGTGTCGGGGGATTCGATGATGGTGGACATGGCGGCTCTCGGATTGCGGACCCCGGCATTTTACCCGCAGCCTTCGTATGCGGCACGCTTCGGCACGGTGTGGAGCGCCAGTTTCTTCGAGGAATTCATGCGCCATTATGATTTAATGCCGGCTTGACCAGAGAAGGAACACGCATGCCCCGACTCAGCATTACCGAACTGACCACCCTTGCCACCCGGGCCCTGGAACGCGCCGGCGCCAATCCCGCCATGGCGGCTTCCACCGCCCGCGCCCTGGTCGCCGCCGAAGCCCAGCATCTGAGCTCGCACGGCCTGTCGCGCGTGCCGCAATACTGCTCGCACCTGGCCAGCGGCCGGGTCGACGGCAATGCCCAGCCGCGCGTGCAGCAGACCCGCCCCGCCGCCCTGCTGGTCGATGCCGCCGACGGCTTGGCCTTCCCGGCCTGCGAACTGGCGGTACAGGAAGCGATCCGCTCGGCGCGCGAGTGCGGTGCGGCCTTTGCCGGCGTCACCAACAGCCACCATTCCGGCGCCTCCGCCCTGCAGCTGGCACCGGTGGCCGCGGCCGGCATGGTCGGGCTGGCGTTTTCGAATTCGCCCGGCGCGATGCCGGCCTGGGGCGGCAAACGGCCGCTGTTCGGCACCAACCCGATCGCCGCAGTATTCCCGCGCCGGGGCACTGAGCCGCTGGTAATCGATTTGTCGCTGTCCAAGGTGGCGCGCGGCAAGCTGATGGTGGCCAAGCAGGAAGGCCGCAGCATTCCGGAAGGCTGGGCGCTGGACAAGGACGGCAACCCGACCACCGACCCGGCCGCCGGCATGGAAGGCATGATGCTGCCGGCCGGCGGCGTCAAGGGCGCCATGCTGGCGCTGGTGGTCGAGCTGCTGTGCTGTGCGCTGACCGGGGCGTCGTTCGGCTTCGAGGCCGATTCCTTCTTCCCGGCCGAAGGCAACCGACCGCGCATTGGCCAGGCTTTCATGGTGATCGATCCGGCGGCGCTGGCCGGCGGCGAGGTGTTTCATGCGCGGGTCGAGACGCTGGTCGAGGCGATGCTGGTGGATGAGGATGTGAGGCTGCCGGGGTCGCGGCGGTATGGGCTGGCGGATCAGGCCGCGCTAGAGGGCATCGAGGTGCCGGCGGGGTTGCTGGCGCAGCTGGAAGCGCTGGCGAGGGCGTAGGGTGGACCGGGGCGCGCAGCCGGCTTGGCCGTCCACGCGGTGATACGCGCCAAGTTATTCATTGCGATCCGTGATCGGAGGAACGGCGCAGCACGCACAGGTTGAACGCGTGGACGGGAAACCCGACTCGCCGTCCGCGTCCACCCTACATGATCCGCGACAGGAATTCACGGGCGCGCTCGGACCTGGGCGCGCTGAAGAATGCTTCCTTGCCGCTGTCCTCGACAATGCGGCCGCCATCCATGAACACCACGCGGTCGGCCACCTTGCGCGCAAAACCCATCTCGTGGGTCACCACCATCATGGTCATGCCCTCCTGCGCCAGGCCGACCATCACGTCCAGCACCTCGCCCACCATTTCCGGGTCGAGCGCGGATGTCGGTTCGTCGAACAGCATGGCAATCGGGTCCATCGCCAGCGCCCGCGCGATCGCTACCCGCTGCTGCTGGCCGCCCGAAAGCTGGGACGGAAACTTGTCCTGGTGCGCCAGCAGGCCGACGCGCTCCAGGTACCGCAATCCATTGGCGCTCGCTTCGTCGCGCGAGCGCTTGAGCACCTTGATCTGCGCGAGGTTCAGGTTGTCGCGTACCGACAGGTGCGGGAACAGCTCGAAATTCTGGAACACCATGCCGATGCGCGCGCGCAGCGCCGGCAGATCGGTGTGCGGGCCGCCGACCTCGGTGCCGTCGACGCCGATGCGCCCCTGCTGGAAGGGCTCGAGGCCGTTGACGGTCTTGATCAGGGTGGACTTGCCGGAACCGGACGGTCCGCACACCACCACGACCTCGCCGCGCGCCACATTGGTGCTGCATTCATCGAGCACCTGGAAGGCGCCATACCATTTGCTGACCCTGTCGATTTCAATCATGCCGTTTGCCTGTATTGTCGTGCATTTACATGGACTTGCGCGTGCTTGACAGCGCCATCAACGCCTAGGATACTGCGGAACTTGTCAATATCATCAGCTTAAACTCCTACCCCGGATTTTGCCTGAAACGCCGCAGGCACAGGACGGACGATCTTCTCCTGAACCACCTGCCTACCGCGCCGCCATCACCAGAGGAAGCACTATGAACAATCGAAACCGCCTCACCACCTACATTCTCGTAGGCCTGGTGCTTGGCATCGCCGTCGGCTACGTCGCGAACACGAACATGGCCGATCCGGCCGGTTTCGCCGACAAGATGTCGCTGGTGACCACG
>Ga0265797_10002605_pt1 | contig 30023 bp, 26 predicted proteins | sample P2T30metagenome_FD_192433 | JGI IMG/M metagenome (GOLD analysis project Ga0265797, IMG submission 192433) | Plant litter microbial communities from East Loma Ridge, Irvine, California - P2 T30 | ecosystem: Environmental > Terrestrial > Plant litter > Unclassified | place: USA: California...
GCTTTTCCATCTCACGTGCGACGTGGGTGGAGGCAGAAAAGGCAGATCGCATCGGGGAGGGTGACCTTGAACGAGTCCGCTTGATGGACCGGACGTAGTGTGCAGTACTGAGCCCGGAACGTGGCGTGGGTCCTGCCGGGGATGGCGAGCGGGCGCGCTTGTTGGTGGCTCCAGACGGTACATGATCCGCAGTGAGGTCGATGACCGGGCGTTCCTTTACCGGCGGATTGCTGCTCTCTGAAGGCGTTGTTGCCCGGTGCTCCTCTGGACACTCATATCTCCGCTGGATACGCTCTCGCATCTCGTCCTCGATTACTCGCGATTTGTGCCGTTTGGCGGGCTGTTGGATCATATCGGCAGTCACAAGAGCCCAGAGCTGCAGTTGGTGGGTCGAGGCTGAGACACCGCTGGGAGCAATCTGATCATCTTCACGGTGGTGCCTGTCTTGCCAATTGCCATCCCCGGGCGTGTTGTAGCTGTTGTAGCTGCTATGGTTATTTCGACGACGTGGGCGACGGTTATTTTGATAATATTGCGACATGATGGTACCGGCCCAGACACGGAGTTGACGTGGGTAACGTGACTGGTGTGAGAAGAACGCAGAGGTAGGCGATTCTCAAGCCGCAAAGTGCAGTAACCCCGTTCAGATGGAGAGACAGCGGGATATATAACGCGTGCCCGTGTCGGAGTTTGACTGCAAAACTTGACGTTGTCGTCGTCGTCGATTGAAGTCGGGAGAGTCGAGACACGCGCGCGCGTTGATCTGCGCCCCTTGCGCTGCGGCTCGGGGTTTGAGCGCCGCCTTGGCACACGTCTACCCGCCATGTATCTACTACTACTACTACCACTACTACTCTCTTTCAACGACACTTGGAACCTTCCTTCTTGTACATGTTCCCACGACTCGCCGCTCCACTATGCGCGGCATACTCACATGCTAGTGTCGGATTGACTGCCACTAACGGCACCACCACTGTGCCTCTTGGCTAATCGCAGCCCGCAGCAACGCGGCGATTACGCCCGGCAAGCCGTCTTTGCATCACACACGGTCCCTGGTGTTGTTGGTGTCCCTAGAGTACTTATCGCGTTGCAGCAAGAACTGGTCACCTGCCTTGTGCATGCACATATCGTCTAGACGAGCGACTCTTGATCGTCCTGGAACCTTGGGACCATCGCGTCCACCTCAACGCCCTGGTAAGCCAGCTGGTCGCCTCGGACAGTGCGTGCCGTAACCAGATCTGCGAGGCTTCCATGACACCACACTCGATGCATGGCGCGCGGCAGTTGAGAGGCACAGGCCCCTCCACCCGTCTACACTACAGCAGTCCTGACATGATTGGCCGGTGCGCCTAACTAACCAACGCAGCACTGATTCAAGTACCGTTTGGATTGCCAAAGAGCTGGATACTGTGTGGCATCTAAATCTAGCAGACAGGAAGCCTGGCTGCCCCGTATCGCCCCGTATCGTTTCCAGCACACAATGTCCACGTCCAACGACTTGCCTGACACTAACGCGAATGCCCATGGCGACCCTACTGCTGAAGGGGCTAGCAGCTCCGGTCCCTCGCTCGAAATTGACGTGTGTTCCCCCGTCCCTCCACTTGGCCTTCCCTGCCTGACCGGACTGACAGGTGCCGTGACAGAGTGGAGAAAGCGAGGAGCGCAACTCGACCTTTGGCGATTCTGCCTTTGGCGACAATCAATCCTCCTACACCATGTCGGCTACATCTTCAGTCTTTGACTTTCGCTACGAGAATGGCAGACGATACCACGCCTATGCCGAGGGCAAGTATCCAGTGCCGAATGACGATGTGCGCCCAGCTTTACCCTGCCGCGACCGATAAGGTATCGTTGCTGATGGCATATCCATAGGTCGAGGCAGATCGACTAGATCTCCAGCACCACGCCTTTCGTCTTACACTCGATGGGAGGCTGTACAGGGCACCGGTTCCTAAAGACGTGCAGAATGTACTCGACGTCGGCTGCGGGACTGGCATATGGTCGATTGAATTCGCCGATGAGCATCCGTCGGCTCGTGTACTCGGAATCGATCTTAGTCCCATTCAGCCCACCCAAGTGCCTCCCAACTGTGAGTTTCTCATCGACGATTGCGAGCAGGACTGGATCTTCCATGCCAAGTTTGATTACATCCATACACGAGCCATGGTAGCCGCTATCAAGAACTGGGACCGCTTCTTCGAGCAAGCCTACACCAACCTCAAGCCCGGTGGCTACCTAGAGTGCCAGGAAATTGCCTTTCCCATCCGATGCATGGACGCAGGCATCACTGCCGAGGACTCGCCTCTTCTTCGTTGGTCGGAATACTTTCTCGAGGCCGCAAGCAAGATTGGCCTCGACGGTACTGGACCTCGACACTTTACCCCAAAGCTGCGCAACGCTGGCTTCACCAATGTCAATGTCAAGATGTACAAGTGGCCTGTTGGAAAGTGGGCAAAGGGCGCAAGGTTCAAGCTACTCGGCCGCTTCGTATATGAAGATCTGATGGATTGGCTGCCAAGTAGCTCGCTGGGGCTGTTTACACGTATATTAAAGTGGTCGAGGGAAGAGGTCGAGGTGTTTTTGGCCGAGTGCAGGGCCGAGGCTAAGCGGAAAGACCGACACTACTACGCGGATGTGTAAGTTGTTCTGGCTATCAGATCGTTACACTGCTGAACTCGACAAGTTTCTTCTGGCATGCACAAAAATCCGCCGACTCGAGCGACTCGGCTCATGGCCAGGATGTAGTTGAAGAAGAGGAGGGCATAGATCGCGATGAGGAAGACTATGGGAACCATGCTAGAGTGCCGTCTACCGTAGCCGCCGAAGCGAAACTGGGTTTGGTTAGCTGATGGCGTAGTGACTACTACCAAGGTGAGTAATTTCGAAGCATGGAACATGTGCATATATATATATATATCTCATGTATCATAATATACCATCGTACGGCATCAAGGCCACACCTTTTATACATATTCGTGAAGAAGAAGAAGAAGAAGAAGAATAGAACCCGCAACGCACTGCAAGTAGCTCAAACAAGAAACAAAGCCCAACCTACCCGCTCTCATAGCAGTACAAACAAGAAAAAAAAACCCCCATGCATTACTCCGCCCCCCTCATCCCCATCAGCGACCTCGCCGCCCCAACCTTGACGACAGCATCAGCCCGCGCCTGTGCCCACTTCTCTGCCGCAACCGCCCTCCTCGCCATGGCCCGGCCCTGCCACCCCAGCACCAGCCGCACATACGGCTCCGCCGCCGTCCTAACCCGCCACTGCCCCTCCGTCCACAGCATGCGCTCCCGCCACTCCGGATGGAAGTCTTGGCCCGGAAAAAGCCTAGTCCACGCTGCTCGCGGATCAGACATGCCAGCGGGCGAATGCTCGTTGGGAAAGGCAATAGGCTCCCATTCCTCGACGGGTTGCTGGCTCATGCGCAGGAGTGGTGGTGGTGGTGGTGGTGGTGGTGGTGGTTGGTCTGCAGCTTGGGAACGCGTGTTGCGGCTGTGATTTTGGCGGGGCTGTTTACCTTTTTCTTTGGCTTTGCCGTTTCCTGACCTTTCTTCTTGTTGTTGCTGTTGTTGTTCGGGAGCGGGTGAGCACCTCCTCAATGTGAGGACTGGGATGGTTTGGTTGAGAAGCGGTCCAGGACGCGAAGACAAGTATCCCGTTGCTACCGAACCTGCTGCTTCTTCTTCATCTCTGTTCGTGCCAACGTCCTGGTTACTCTTGGTTTTTGGCCTTTTGCTGCGGCGGACAGGGTTTGGCTGGGCGGGCGAGGGCGAGGTAGTGGGATGTGTGGCTGTGGCTTCGACTTCTCCTCGTCGTGTTGTTGCTGCTGTATATGCTGGCTGTGGAGCAGCAGTGGTAGCAGCAATAGTATTGCCACGAAGCCTCAGAATCAAGCGAGGCGTAGGCCTGCTTGTCTCACCGACATCTTCTTGGGCTTCGGTATTGTCGGAGGGCGCAGGAATCGTCTCCTCGCTTGGGCTAGGTGGTGTTGGCTCTGGTTCTAGCTCGGATTCTCGCCCTGAAAGCGTTTCCATATCAGTGTCCTCTCCCCCTTGCACTTCCCCTTCCTCTTCCTCCTCTTGCTCTGCATCTTCCCCTTCAACATGCTCCCTCCTCTGTCCCCCACTACCGCTTCCCGATGCCTCTTGTGCCACCGGGACCCCCTGCAATCCCGCATCGGCTACAAAACGGGAAAGACGCGCATAGTAAGTCGCACTGAGTCGTTCGACAGACGGTGTTGTAGGAAGCGGTGTAAAGCCAGATGACTTGCGAGGAGGCATTGCTTGTATATACGTATAGGCGTGGTAGAGTCTCTTTGAAGAGTTCTTGTGGAAACCAGTGTTATTGTGATGGAAATGTGTTGGGGCACTGTTGGAAAAGGAGGTGGGTGAACGAGCTGATATATATCCATGAAAACAAAAATAACAAGGGTGGATTTAGTGAATGCCATACACTGCTACCAGCCATGGTTCGCTCGAGTGGGTCCGTCTAGAGGAAACCTCTGTTCGCATGTCGCAGGCGAGGCTGCAGAGAAGTCCAAGCCTGTCGGCTTTCACTGTACTCTTGCAGGACAGGTACGTCTATGATGTTGTAGCCTGCCATCTATATATCACTTTTCCATTTGCTCTTTTATACTAATCGTTTGCTGAGGTCATACGGCATTCCCGACATATGCCTGGCTGTCGAACATCATCATAAATAAAGAGTGGACACGTGACCTTGGTAACATGGTTGGAACTGTGGGTCGGTACGGCCAATCAGACAATGCAACCATGTTCGCAGCCTTCACCAAAGTATCTTGGAATCATGATTCGCATTACCTACAAACTAACTAATACCATCTTCAACAATATCCGAGTCCATCTTCTCATCTGCCAAGCAAGCATTAAACATTACGGTCCAGGATACGGTCATGTCAGACAGCCGCAACGCTTGTCCTCGATCCGTCGCACTCCATCCTGCTGAGGGACAAGATCCTTTCGTGCTCTGTGGCTTCCTGTTCCTTGAATTTCGAGATCAAGTCCATCGTGCTTCGTCTGACACTAACAAGACTCTTGTCCTCGCCGGCACCATCATCTCCACGGCTGAAGTCATAGGACTTCCCACGGCTCATATTACTCATACGGCTGATCTGGCTGACATCCCGCGAGTGATTTTGCAGCCGAGCCGACATAGTGTGTGATTGCATAGATGCACGCTTGCTATCGAAGGAGAAACGGGCTAGTCGGCCAAAGTCATCCAGTGTGACGTCGACATCGGTGCTTAGACGGGGAAATGAGTCGACACACTTTTCGTAGTAGACCGACCAAACACGGGCTCGATCTTTTGCGTGCTCCATGTCTGTAGCACCGCCACGCAAAGATGACTCGTTGAGATTGGGTGCAGATGAGTTCCGGCGTGGACGAAGTGTAGCCATGGAATCGTCGGCTAGCAGTTTTCCCTTGCCCTTAGCATCACTTCCTTGGTCACCATCGTCCATCCTATGAATATCTTGGCATTCGTGCGCCAGAACGCCTTTGCTCTTGTTTGGATCACCTGCCCACACGTCGGGTACAAGTTCAAGCTCAGGATGCTCGAGAATGCCACCAGAAGTTATAGAACTACGGTGTCCCCTGCCATGCCTTCGGAACTCTGTGCTCTGACTCTTGAACATCTTACTATAGTTTTTCATCAAGCTCCTGCCAAACGTCATAGAGTTACTCTTGGCTACCCGGCCGCTCCCAACTCTCTTCTTTTTCTTTTTCTCCCCAGGCAACAGAGGCGTAGAAGGTCTACGCTGAGCGGGATCGATCAAGTCCTTATCGTGATTGGTCAATGCAAAACGCGTCGCTGCTTCCAGTGCGAAGTCGCGAGGTTGCACTTCGTCCGCTTTGCCTGCAGAAGTGGTGCGATCATGACGTGTATGGGACGGATAGCGACCCCAGGCACCGACGACTTCTTTGCCATCACCTTGTCTCTCGAATGCAGTGACTAGCTCTTGCCCGACACTGGTAGCGTCTCGTCCCACCAAAGCACTGCGTCTAGAAAGTAACGTGAATTGAGCTTCTGGACATCCTTTGCTAGCAGTTCGCGACTCCGGTAATTCTATAGACGTGTGGAAAATGCCATCACCTCGGCGTGCATGATCGACATCGTCCACGCTAACTCGCCTAGTAGATACACTGCCACTGCGTTCTCGGAAAGGACTGGCGTGTACGGCTAGCTCTCTGTTCTTGGGAAGAAACAGCGACGCTTTCTCTTCCTGATGGGCCTGCAAAGCGCGATCCCACACGTTATCCGGACCGCCGGACTTCCCAAGCTCCTTTTGCTCAGTTTGTAGGCTGACCAAAGATCGAGAATAGCGACGTTCTCGATCACTAGGGGTTACTAATGTATCGCATGGGCCGTCCACAGTGGCTATGTACACATCAGGGTGAAGATGGGCTTCGCTTTGGCTGCGCATACTAAGTCGTTTCGGATTCAGAAACTTGATGATGGATGAAGATTGTGTCGGTTTTTTCTTCGGGGGGGATGGACTGAACTCTTCTCGAAATTTAGAAATCTTCGTATCGGCAACACTATTCTTGCGCGCCAACGGCCCAGATACGGTAGGCAGTGAGGGCTCTGCAGAATATCCCGTGACGAGTGTAAGTTTGGTACCGCCATGCCGCTTTATTGGTCGCGGCGTGTCCTCACTATCGGTAGGAAAAGACACAGAACGTCTCAGCTTCCGGAGGTCAGTGGATGAAGCATTGAAGGGTCTGTTCTCCGTTCCGGTCCGAGAGAGGCTAACGAGTGATTCTCTAAAACTTTCAGGGGGGCTTTGTCGTCTACTGGAATATGTAGAAGACGCTACATCAAGGTGAGTGTCGACACTGTCCGTCACGACCTTACCCCATCGGCTCGGAACCTTGGAGCTTGCAAAACCAGAGCTCGATGTCTGTCGTTCGTGACGTGATAACTGATGGTTTTGCTGAGAGGCATGGCTCTGGTCTGAAACGGTTCGCTCGCGCAACGGTCGCGGCGGTGTGGATAGCTGTGAAGCGTCGGCAAGCTGGTCCCACGAAAGGAGAGAACCAGAACGTAGGTGATGAGAGATGCGCATACTGTAGAGATGGACAGAATGACGTGGGTCAGAATCGACATCTTTATCTGTGGCTTGTTCCGCTTGACCATCTTTCTTCAGCGGTGTGTGGTCTCGTAGAGTGCCTCGTATGGACGCAGATGGCCTTGGGCTGAGCTCGGAAGTAGGCTGCTGAACCCGAATATCTACGGTGCGTGAGGGAATATTAGGGATCGTCTCAGAAACTTGCGTAAACAATGCACGGTCGGCGCTTCCTTGGGGCTGGCAGTCTGTCTGGGAGTCTTTCGAGTGTCTGTCGTCGTTCAACGTAGTACTAGAAGCTTTTGTAGATATGTGAGAGGGGGGCACAGGAAACTGCGAGAGACGAAGACTCTCCTGCATGACTTCAGACCATGGTATACCAGTGGAATCGTTGCCTGTAAGACTAGGTAATCGCAGGGGTGAAATAGGAGAGGGCTTTGGCAGGCCCATTGACGTAGCGGAGTGCGAGCGTCGTATTTTTCGATCCTTGTCCTCTGATGTGTTTGGACGTAAGTTGGGTGTACTAAAGACTTGGTTGAAGCGAGTCGAGAGGGACATTGCTTGTGGCTTGTGGACATCATAAAGATAAAAGTCAGGCTTGATCTCGACGCTAAGGCAGTCTTTGGTTGACGACTTGCATGTGGTTTTACTGTAGTGGATAAGTAAGAGCAGAAAAGGATGAAGTTTACTTACCTTGCTGTAGATGTTGTCCAGTCAATGCTATGAATGCTTGGCCGCTTAGTTGGCAGCTTCTTGCTGATATTTTTGGCAACATCGTCAAGCACTTGCGCATCCGAGTCGTATCCCCCTTGCTCGGGCGTCTTGTCACTGAGTAAATCTTTCCTCAAGGCGCCTTTGGTGATGTGGAGCGGTTGATATGGCCTATGTGGCGACTGCTTGACTATGGTGCCAGATGGGGACACGGTAATAGTATCCTGGACCTCGGACGTGGCTGGTGTAGAAATAAGAGCTTTGCTTGGAAGGTCCTTTGAGAACTTCCGCCTGATGATGGAACGCATGCTCGTCATCTTGTGCAGGCTACGGATACTGTGCATCGATGGGCGGCTAAAATGAGCACGAACAGTGGGCATCGGCATGGCTCTGTCGTCATCAGTATCCCGTGCATTGGGAAAGATCTCTCGGAGCTCATGAAGATGCTCGGAGCGAGCACTCGTGAAGTTTGAGTTTGGCGAGCTGGAGTCTTTTGGTAAGAGAGGCCGGCTCGCTGGTGTAGGATGGCTGATACGAGCATTGGGCAGTTCGGGCGAGTCCGATGAATCCTCCTGCTCGGAAGTGCAGCATAGCTTGGCTGGCATGACGAGCAAGCGGATGGTGGATGGATGATGTTGGATTTTGGTCGAAGTTTGCTGGTTTGTTGACTGCTGCCTCTTTCCACGTGGAGTGCCTACTGCACAGCGAGCCAGGAAGGAAGGAAAGAAGCTCACAACAACATGATGAGGCAAGTAATACGAGAGGCGGGAAGGCAAAACAAAGCAATTGAGGGAACCAGCAATTGCAAAAGGTACCCAGTGTCATGTGCAATGTACGGCGAGTTCAGAGGACCATGGGTCACGGACGACGATCTGAGACAGGCGTAGCTTGAAAGGTTATGCTCTGTTAGCCGCGACTGCATGTTTGAGAGTCTTGGTCCTGTAGAGAGGAGAAGGCAGTTGCTTGTCAGAAAGTGCAATTGACCATTTACTCTGCTGCTCAGCCCATCATCTTCTTGCCACTTGCATCTTCACTGTACAGTGCCTGGTCCTTGATCCAGGCAGCCACACCTTTGGTACACAGCTGGTCGACTATATCCCACTGACGCTCCTTGGCAGCCTTGCGCACTCGCGTAGAGCTCACGCCGACACCTTCCTCAGCCTCCACCATATCAATGTTGTTGCCCCACGTCGGAGCAAATCCTGCTTCTTCATGCTTTCCCAGCTTCAGGTCCTCCAAATACCTTGCCTGCTCTTCTGTGGTGCCAAAGTCGTTGGACGACTCGTCGCTCGCGTCTGCCGGGCGCTGAGTGACGCGGAGCTTGTGACTGGCGTCGAAGAAGGGCTTGAGGGCTGAGAGAGGCGGGTCGTGCTTGGGATAGTACTTTGGGTTGCAGAAGCGGATCAGGGTGTCGTAGCCGACTAGATGGACATGGATTGGCTTGGATGGATAGACGGGCGGCGTGGCGTCGGCAATGGCTGCTGACTTGTCGCTATAGTAAGGTTCTTTAGTGAGGCCAATGTCTATGGATACGCTGGACACGTCAGGACTCAGGGGGGGATCGGCCGTCTTGAGGCTCTGCGACAGGTCCTCTGCAAACATGGTCATCAGGGCGAGCCGCTGCACGAAGCTTGCCGGACTCGGCGCCTTGTCTGCATTGTGCGTGCTGAACAGCAGGAGCAGCCTGTATGGGCTTTGCTCAGACGCGACAGCTTGCTTCAGCGCCGATGTAGCAAGGGTGAGATGGGCAATGGACGGCGGGTTGAAGGAAGAGTCGAGGATGTAGAGCGTCTTGGGCTGCGTCGTGGTGCTATTGACTGTGCGCACTACACGAAACTTTGCGGGCGAACCATTGAACGAATGCAGTGCCGATTCAAGATCTGGTAGTAGCGCCTTCAGCGACGCGATGCGCGATGCCATGTCGGCCATGGTGGTCGCTTGTTGCGAGCTGTTTGTTCAACTTGCCCCTCACCAGAACACGTGATAGTACTACTAGCACCACCAGGTGTTGCCCCTGATCATACTAACGCACCTACTTTCTACAGTACTGCTGTTGATGCGATGCAGGAAAACACAAGCCTGAAGTTGTAAAGGTGGTCGTTGGCTCCACATCAATCCGCACATATTGTGTCTCGCGCTGGTCCTTGGGACAGTCCAGATTGGAAAGAGAGTGGGTTCTCTACGCGCCAACTTTGACTGGGACAACGACCGGAACACCGCTCCCCAGGCGGGTGTTGAAAATCTCGAGGAAACAAAGCTGGAACACGAGGACAGTTGTATCATGAATATGTTTCCATGCAACATCTTCATAACCTAAAAGACGTGCTTTGGCGCCTTGAAAGTATCTACCCGAATCATACTACATATCACATCGAGGTATCGCTCAGGAACGCCCGGTACCAACACCATATCGCTTAGCTTACATATTATCATAAAAAAAAGAATTCGAATGGCTCCAAGATGAGCATGAAATACTCCCTACTCCCCTTCCACTCCATCACCGTTCTTGTTCCGTGACTTCGGTCCACTCCCCTTCCTCGCACCCCTCACACTCTGCTGTCTTGCAAGTGACGCAGAGCTAGGTTTTTGTCGTATCTTCATCGACTTGATTGAATTGGAGGGTGATGGACGGGGTGACGTGCGCGGGCTACTGTTCAGTTTCTCAAACCTACCAGCGAGGTCTTTGACACGACTAGGTGACCCGCTGGACTCTACAGCGCGGTCGTCGGCGTCACGCGTTGGAACAGACATGATGCTGCTGCCGTCAATGTCGGCGTTGACAACACGTAGCTTGGATTTGGGTACTGTGAACATGACTTGTACTACTCGTCGCTCGACAGCCGCTTCGACGTCCCAGTCAGCCTCGCTTGCAGGGGTACAGGGTCGGTCCAGTATGGGTGGCACGCCAAGTTGGTCGGGACTGATTGGTGTGCGTGGGGTTGGTAGCCGGTCACCGTTGTTGATGTTGACCAGTAGGTTTCCTCGTTCTCTCCATTCCTGACGCGCACGTTCCCGTTCTGCCATGGCGATGTCTTCTGGCGCGCCCCAATCATCGCCAGCTGTCCGTCGCCATGTCGAGTCTTGCTCGTCTTCGAGCCAGTCTTGTTGCCCTCGTCTGTTTCTCCAAAAGCTTGCATCGGAAGCTGCACGTCGTGGTGGCGCCGATGCTGCTGGGGAGGATTTTCTTTGGTCTGGCCCCGATTTCTCGACAGGCGAAATGGGATCGTCTCTATAAGGCTCATGGTAGGTCATTGTAGCGGCAAGTGATCTCCGCTCGGCGCTCGAGGCGGACCTTGTCAATACTCTACGAACGCTCCCAAGCCAGCTCATCCTGCGCTCTCTTGGCGCTGGTCGAGCAATGGCTGCCATATCTAGTCCAACTGATGTTGCTGGAGTCGCTGTTGCTGCTTGGCTACCACTGCTGTTGGTGTGGCGATGTGCTGAATGTGAAGAACCAGTACCTGGCCTCGGTCGCTCAGGGTTGCCACCCAATAACGCTTGGCCTTCTGCTTGGAGGCGTGAAAAGGAAGAGGTAGTGTTATGGAGGGGAACACCATCCGGCTGCATGTTGACAGTTTGCGCCAGAGCATCATCACGAGAAACCTGACCAGTTTCAGAGGTTCTTCTGACTTTGTCATTGGTTGGACTTGCATCTGGCGTCTTGAAAGGGTTGGCAGTTGTTGCCATATCCAACATGGCACCCGAACGCATCGAAGTACTGCGCGCGACGCCCGCATGAGAAGAGGTCCAAGACTGGGCACTTGTCTCGCTTAGGTTGGAATCGGTACGGTCAGAGGTTGACTTGTCAGGCGATATCCTGCCTGCCATGTTTAGACTGATGCGTCCCGATCCCTGATTTCCACTGAGACCAGAAGTTTGAATAGTAGATAAACCATGGGGCGAGGAGAAGAGATCTCTCTGGGCATTGGCGCGAGAGGTGATGAAAGGGTCGAGGACTGGGGCGTTGTCTAGTATATTTGCTCTGGATCTGGGTCGTGCTTCGGCCATTTCGCTTTGGTCGTTCATGTAGGTATTATCCTGACAAGACTGATCTTCAGCATCTTCTTCAAGTTCGTCAATTGGATGTATGCCCCCAGGACCACGAGTTTTACCAATCGAATAGCTGGGTCTACCGCTCAGGTTGCGTCGCAGTCCGCGCGTCGGACTTGGAATCTCGACCAGCAGCCCGGTTCTTTCAACATCTCCTCGACTGGTGGCTTTCCAGCCCTGGCCACCTTGGGTGCCAGGCGGGAAGTAGTATGGGCCGTTCGGGTCGGGAAGATGGTCCAAAGCATCGGCGTGTATAACGCGGCCGTCAAAGCCAGGCGAATAGTCTTCAGGGCTGTACCTGTGCGCAGTGTACGACAAATTCTGGAGTTGCTTCTCCCGAACCTCTCGTTGCTTTTTGAGACGCCTTGTATACCAGATGTAAAACGTGAACAGACCACATATAGCAGCCAGTCCAATGCCGATCCCAACGCCTAAGCCGGCCTTTTGTGCTGTAGTAGACAACAATCCACTATCGACCGACTCGGAAACCAGATTTGCAGGAGGCATGTAATTAGTGATCCAGGCATTGGAAGTGATGTTCAAAAAGTAGGTAAGGGTGTTGGTCTTGGTTGAAGTAGTCCTCGTGCGCCGCGTAGTAGATGGCGAAATAGTGTAGCCTCCGGTGATCATCATCACGCCTCCTGGTAGCATAGCCGCACCATGACCATAGAGGCCTGAGCCCTTTGGTAGCCCGGCGCCAGTAGTAGAGGGCACTCTCCACTTCCAGCTGCCATCGCCACCATAACCATCCGCTACGTCGAGAATTGCGAGTGGTGGCTCGGCCGGTGTATTAATGTCGCCAACCCAGCCACCAACGACGACGATGTGTTTCCCATCTTCACTTATGACAGCAGTATGTCCTGATCGGGGATCGATAGTAGAAGCGTCTGCTCGGACTGCCAGATCTGTGCGGGATGTATCGGGCTGCTGCACGCCAATGAAGGTCCAGCCTTGCTCTGGTAGCGAGAACAAGGCAATCTGCGACATGTTAATGAAGGCAGCACTGGTGTGCCCTCCAATGAGAAGGAAATTTTGTTGCTGGGTCTGCGTGCCCTCGCCTCGATCTGAGAAGGTTGGCGATAGACCAGTGACGGTGAAGCCAGCTTCTGGTACCGGCGGTCCGCGACTCGATGATATATCCAGCTTCAAGTTGAGAGGTTGATTGGCAGAGCCGTCGGGCTGGAGAGTGACCATGAGGTTGGAGTAGTTGGCTGCAGACTGCCAATCGCTGCTCGGCTCGACCTGGTTGGGACACATGCCGCCAAAGAAGTAGGCACCAGTGTTCGTAGCTTTCCCACCTACGACAGATGAAAAGGACATTCCACCACTAAGGTAGTTGGCACCCGTGATAGAGGTGTGCGAACCGTCCACGACGGAGACATTTTCTTTGCCCCAGCTACGCTTTCCCTTGCCATCTGATGTGAAACTCCATACCTGTCCCCCATTTGCGCCCAAAGCACAGTCGCCAGCATACACGGTCAAGTTCCCGTCAGGGCCGAGGATCGGGGTGAAGGCGCGCGGCGCAGTATCGTCGAGAAAAGGCAGGGTTGGGGATATGGTGTTGTAAGGGAGATTCGAGGCCACAAGCTTGGACGATATATCGACGCTATCTAGCTGAAACTGGGTTGCCGACTGCGGTGACGGGCGGAAGACATAGAGGGTATCGTTATCTTGGAGAATTCGGGTCGGGTTATAGGGCATTTGGGCGATAGAGGCAGCGACGGTGGAGAGGAGAAGTGCCAGATGGAGGGCCGTCGTGCTTCGTATTCGTCCTCCAAGGGATGGGGACATGGTGGTGAGTCGTGTAGACTGGGAGAGGACGTTCACCTCCAACAGTGCCATGAACGACCCATGGGCCACGCTGCTGGTTCTTGCAAAGACGGCGTCGCACAGCGGGTAGCAGCGATGCTACTCGATTCAATGGCGCAGGTGAAAGGCTAGAGGGGCAGCAGCAGATCTGCAGTTCATGCACGGGTCCGTCAAGGTGGCTGGCTACCCGGCTCGTCAACAGAGGCCCAGCCCTCCAGCCCTCCACAGTTTGCGCAACGCAACGCACTACTATCCTAGTGCCCGTGCTTGGGTTGAAACTGCGTGAGGGCGTCCAATCAGTGGTGCACGGCATGTTGCGTACATGGCCCGGAATGTGCTTTTGGCCCTAATTGCGGCCGCCAAGTAGGTTGGTAAACAGGGTCGCGCAGGGCAACGAACCGCCCGTTGTTACGCGTCATGGCATGTGAACGTTTGCACGTGTTCATCGCGACATTTTCATCCGTCGCCGTCGCAGCACTGTGTAGAATAGTCATCGCACCCCCCGACAGATAATCAGTAACAGAACTTTGCATGGTAGGAATTCTGCTGCAAGACGGTGTGCACTCGTGATGGAAGGGAGGCTGGTTTGCGGGCAGGCGGTATGACAGCGCGAGCGGAGCCCCGCCCGGCCTCTCTCCACCAGGGCAAGAGCAGCCGGATTCCAACGCGCAAGACAGGAAGGAGCATCACACCACCACCACCACCACCACCACCACCACCACTACCACCACCTACCGCGTCCCAAGTCACAGCCCTCCACGCTGCAAACATGTCGGATTCCCAAACATGACAGACACTGGCTGCGTTGTGTTATTAGTTAAGCGATGCCGCCGTGCAGATCACACACTACACCCTGAATTCGGTATTGCGTAGGACCCTCAGACGCCAGTACGAAGAAAAGCACGCCGCCTCTTAATCTCAAGGGTCCACCAATGTCAGCCATATTCCCTAAGCTTGGGCAATACGCCTCGCTCGCACAAAAAGAAGCAAATACAATACTTTCGCATCTGTTCTTGTCGTTCCTGGTCCTGTTGCGACGCCGTACACATAAGAAGACCGTGGCCTTGTCACCAACCGATCGATACCGACTCTTGTACTAAAAGAAAAACATTAATAACAAGAATACAACCATGGCTAAGAGCATGTATCTGAGGATCTTTCTTATATTGCTGTTACTACAATACCGCGTTGTGAACATCTGCTGTTGAGCATCGATATCACTTGTAAAACAGCATCTGAGGGTTTTGCGATCAAAGACGCGATGTGAACATGGATAGATTTTTTTTTCGTGGATACTTCTCATTCAGATGAGGTCCTCTACTCTAACATGCACCGTCCTGGCTCCGTCACAACCACCATGTCATGCCTAAATAAAAGGCCCCAAATAACGCCAAAGCCAGCCCTATTGCTGCTTGATGATGATGATGATGAACGCCGACGTTGAGATCGTTCATACACCCGATCTCCATCCCTTTTGCACCCCTAAATGACCCATGGTGCAGGTTGAACTTTTGGGTATCATAACTAGTTATTACACACATTACACGGCAGCAAGTTGATATGCTGCGCGGGCGTGGCTGCGTTGATGAAACACAGTCACAAAGTTATGCCAAATGGCAGAAGAATTTAGGAAGAGTATTTCTCGCGGTAGAACTTGGCAGCGTTGACCATGTTGATCAGCGCAGCCTTGGTCTCCTTCCACTGACGCGTCTTGAGACCGCAGTCAGGGTTGATCCAGAGCTGCTCGGGCTTGAGGTACTTGAGCATCTCCGCAACGCGGTCCTTGATCTCCTCCTCAGATGGAACACGAGGAGAGTGGATGTCGTAGACACCAGGACCGATGTGGCGGGGGTAAGCCTTGTCCTCAAACACCTTGAGAAGCTTGGCGTCACTCTTGCTGTTCTCAATCGACAGAACGTCGGCGTCGAGCGCGGCAATGGCGTGGAAGAAGTCCTGGAACTCCGAGTAGCAGAAGTGAGAGTGGATCTGAGTGGAGTCCTGGACACCAGCGCAAGCAAGCTTGAATGAGTCAACAGCCCATGACAGGTACTTCTCACGCTCAGTGCCAGCACGGAGGGGAAGACCTTCACGGAGCGCAGGCTCGTCCACCTGGATGACGTAGATGCCGGCAGCCTCGAGGTCAATGACCTCGTCGCGGAGGGCGAGAGCAAGCTGTTGAGCTTGCACAGACTGGTGGACATCGTCACGGGGGAAGGACCATCGGAGGCAAGTGATGGGACCAGTAAGCATACCCTTCATCGGCTTCTTGGCCACCGAGGCAGCGTACTTGGACTCCTTGACCGTCATAGGAGCCGGACGGGAGATGTCTCCGACAATGATCGGAGGTCGGACGCAGCGAGATCCGTAAGACTGGACCCAACCCTTGGTGGTGAAGACGTAACCGTCAAGACGCTCACCAAAGTACTGCACCATGTCGTTACGCTCGGGCTCACCGTGAACGTACACATCAAGGCCAAGCTCGTCCTGGACCTTGACGACCTCCTCGATCTCCTTCTCGATGAACTTCTCGTACTCCTCGGCAGTGATCTCACCCTTGGTGAACTTGTTACGCGAAATACGAATCTCCTTGGTCTGGGGGAAGGATCCGATGGTGGTAGTAGGGAAGGTAGGGAGCTTGAGGTGCTCCTTCTGCTGAGCATATCGCTCAGGGAAGGCAGACTTGCGCTCGTGCTGCTCGGGGGTGACGCTAGCCTGGCGGTCCTTGACAGCCTTGTTGTTGGTACGGGCCGACGAGGCACGAGCCTGCATCGACTTGGCGTTGGCCTCGAGTGCCTCACGGACGGCAGCAGGGCCGTCATTGACAGCCTTGGCAATGACGACAACCTCGGACACCTTCTGGACGGCAAAGGAGAACCAGTCCTTGACTTCCTCGGGCAGCTTCTTCTCGCTGTCGAGGGAGTGGGGGGTGTGGAGAAGCGAGCTGGAGGTGGCAACGATGACACGGTCCTTTCCAAGTTTCTGGACGGCGGTCTCGACAAGCTCGATGGCGTTCTTGAAGTTGGTCTTCCAGATGTTACGGCCGTCGACAACACCGGCAGAGAGAACCTGGCTGGAGCCAAGTTTGCTGAGGACCTCTCCAAGCTGTTCAGGGTTCCTGACAAGGTCGACGTGGATACCAGCAACACCCTGCAGGCTTGGGAAGACTTCAAAGTTATGTACAACGTCGCCAAAGTAGGTGGCGAGGATGAGCTTGGGCAGACCGCTGGCAACGAGCTGCTCGTATGCGGGCTTGAAGGCGTCTTTGACCTTCTGGGGTAGATCGTAAACGAGAACAGGCTCGTCAATTTGGACGTACTCAGCACCAGCCTCCTTCAGCTTCTGGAGGAGCTCAACGTATACAGGTAGGAGCTTCTCGAGGAGGGAGATGGGGTCGACGGTCTGGTCACGGTCGGCCTTGCCGAGGGCGAGGAAGGAGACGGGTCCGATAAGGACAGGACGGGTGACGATGCCAGCCTCCTTGGCCTCGAGGAACTCAGCGACGGGCTTGGGGTTCTCGGCAAGCTTGAAGCTTTGGCCATCCTGGAAGGTAGGCTTGACATAGTGGTAGTTGGAGTCAAACCACTTGACCATTTCCTGCACGAGGGTTAGCGATTGCTCCGTGCTGCATGACTGTGTCGACCTACCAGACTGGGAACATCGACGCCATCCTTCTGGTGGCCACGGCCCATGGCAAAGTACTCATCGAGCTTGTGTAGCGAGTGCTTGGAGTAGCGCTCTGGGATAGCCTGGGCTTGTTAGATGATTTGCACTCAGCAATGGCATCGAGTGAGCTTACGTTGAAGAGCTGGATGTGGTCGAGAAGATGGTCGTAGAAGGCAAAGTCGTTGCTGGGAATGACATCAACACCGGCATCCTTTTGGATCTTCCAGTGCTCCAATCGCAGACGCTTGCCCTCCTTGAGAAGGTCGTCCCGTGAGAGCTTGTCAGCCCAGTAAGCTTCGTTGGCCTTCTTCAGCTCACGGTCTGCGCCCATGCGGGGGAAACCGAGTACTGATGAGTGTACCATTGTGCTTGTGCTAGTCCAATGGACTTGTGTGATAGAGGGGGGTGCGGGGGAAAGACGAGGAACTGGTTGCAGAGGGAGGAGGGCGGAGGAAGGGAGGGGTGTGAGGAGAAAAGCAATGGCGGATGGTGTGCTTTATGGTTTTTGCTGGCGTATGCAGCGTCGCGGGGTCCGTGGCTAGACCGCTAAGACTTGCTCCGATACGAGGCGCCCCTCTTACCGCCTTTAAACCTTGCTACCTCGTCACCGGAGTTACTACGCCCTTATGCAACGACAAGCGCAATTTGCGCGCCTATCCTAGTTTTGTCTAGAGCGCCGTGTGTGCCTGCTACTACTCGTTGAAATGGAGTAAAGTTTCCACTATCGTTATCCCACCTCACCCAGGACAGCTCAATCTTACACCTAATCCGACATCGGCAAGACACAACCGGAGTCTTGGCAATGTCATGTGTTACTTGCGTCTACTGTCTTCGGTGCCTCCATGCGGATTTTCCCGTGCTAGAAAAGCAAGGGATTTACTCCGGTCTCCGACTCCAACGAGTCACTGTGAAGGCTATGAATCAGCTTGCACAGCCGTCAGCAGCTCAACAGGCAAGCTCCAAACTAGCTCGGACCCTGTAGATCGCCGGCCAGGGAATCCTCTCACTGCCCTTTCTTCATAGCCAGCGCGATGCCGCGTTATCCAGGGTTTCTTTTGGACGGTCCAGGCATTGTCTAGAGCTTTTCGTGGCATTCGGTAAGTCGCCGAGAGGAAGACTCACGATGATACGGCCAGACCACCGAATGACTTGCCTGGTTGAGCTGTCTCCACAACCCCGCATCGCCGGTAAAACCCCGCCATGCCACCATCAAGACACCATCTGTAGCTAAGGGAAACACCATCGCTCTCGCGCACACTCAAAACTCCGCGGATAATCTTCCTCGCACAACGCCAAAATGGCTACCAGACCATCTCACACCCGAACCGCCTCGACCAACCTCGCCGGTGGCTCTGGCCAGCGCATCCTCGAGGGACGGACGGCCATTGTGACTGGAGCATCTAGAGGTACGACCGGTTATCTTTGTACACTCATGCTATGCTGATATCGACAGGAATTGGTGTCGAGGTCGCCCGCAACCTAGCTAGCAAAGGCTGCAACGTCGTCATCAACTACACGTCCGACTCGTCTACCCAAACCGCCCAAGATCTCGCCTCCGAGCTCGAAGCCGAATATGGAGTCAAAGCCATTAGCGTGCAGGCGAGCATGGGCTCAGAGAACGGACCAAAGCATCTCGTGGAAGTAACCAAGAACAACTTCCAGCACCCCAAGACGGGCAAGTTCCAACTGGACATCATTATCAACAACGCTGGTGTGGCGGGTAACAACTACGTTGAGAATGTTGACTGCGAGGACTTTGCAAGACAGTTCAACATCAACGTTCGAGGGCCATTGCTGCTCGTGCAAGCCGCACACCCATATTTGCCAAACGATCGCTCTGGGCGCATCATCAATCTCTCCTCGGTCAGTTCCTCGCTCGGATACAAGGGCCAATCCATCTACGGCGGAACCAAAGCGGCGCTCGAGAGTATGACACGCACCTGGTCTCGTGAGCTTGCGGAGCGATGTACTGTCAATGCCATCAACCCCGGCCCTGTCGCAACCGACATGTACTGGAGTAACGACGATGCCTTTATCGCCCAGAACAAGCCGTTCATTGAAAACACCCCGCTTGCAGCGCCAAGGAAAGGAATTGATCCGGACAGAATCTACGAGGCATCCCAGAATGCTGGAGGACGACCAGGCTACAGCGAGGAGGTCGCGGGTGTTGTTGGCATGCTTTGCCTGCCCGAAGCTGGGTGGACCACAGGCAGCGTCATCTGCGCAAATGGCGGCATGAAGTTCAGCTTCTAGAAAAGATGCTGGGACAATCTGCAGCAGCACTATCCTCCAGCAAATCATTCTAGCTGTATATTGTTTTACAAGTGATATCGATGCTCAACAGCAGATCTTCACAACGCGGTGTGAAAGTAACAGCAATATAAGAAAGCAGTTAAGGCGCTATCCCAGCACCTTATACTCAGTTGTTCTAGCTGTATATATCGTCTGTCATGAGACAGCAATGCCAGTATATATACTAATATATTACACCACACCGACTCATACATCTACTGCACATGGGAGATCTTAAAGCCACCTGGCACAAGTGTCTGGAAAACGCCCGAGGGATCATACTTCTTCGCCGCAGCCTTCATCTTGTCGACGGCCTCAGCACCGTAACTTGCGAGCGGGTCTTGCGTTGTATCCGCATAGTTCAAATAAAGATACGGGTTAGCAGCATCGATACTCTCAGCATACTCACTGATCTTTCTAATAAGTTCTGCACCAGCAGCTTGGAATAGTGCATCTTGCTCCGCCCCTTGCCACATCAAATAAGGCTGATATACTGAAGTTCCGTTAGCATTCGAGCAACTTAGCATAAACAATGGTACTTACGACACAGAACCTGCTCGCCAAAGCGCTCCAAACCTAGGACATTACCACCTTTTGCCGCGCTTTCTCTCCAGTATGCAGGAGGAAGGGGTTGGTAAAGTGTATAGATGGCCCAATTACCTGTGGCCTTGGCCTTGAGACCGGACAACACGTCCAAGTAGATTGCATGGGCTTCAGTCATAACTCGAAGGTCATTGGCAAAAGTCAAAGCCCCAAAGTATATTCTAGCACTCAGTCAACATCTAGTAGATGTCACGAGAACTGCTCCAACATACCTGTGTGTGGTCAAAGCTCCCAGCTCGCCTGCTAGTGACGACATGTTCCTTATTCCCGTAGTATCCGATACATTTCCCTTGATCGAAAGAAACTCGTCGTAAATCGTCGGTCTGGAAATGGGCTCCGTGTAATCATACGCATTCAATATCTGATCCGCACCCACAGCACTCATATAGGCTGGCATAACGATGACGGCGCCCTTGGGCTCGCTACCAACACCATCGGAAAACCTGACGAGAGCCTTGAAATGCTCCTGAATAGCATCCCCAGGATACAAGACCAGACCGCCCCACAAGCCGTTATTCCTGAATGTGGCCATCTTCAAGCCCGTCACGATGCCGAAATTGTTACTCCCTCCTTTTAGCACGGTAAAGAGATCAGAATTCTCCGTCTTACTCGCTGTCACAATGCGACCATTGGCAAGCACAACCTCAAACTCGACCACATTATCGCAGACGAGCCCGTGCTCTGGTGAAAAATGCGATATCCCTCCACCCAGAACCAGGCCCCCGACACCAACCGACGATGCCCGTCCCCCCGTCGTCATAACACCGTGCGGTTCCAGGGCCTTGTAAACGTCGCCCCAGTCTGCCGCGGGACCGACACGGACAAGCGTGCTATCAGCATCATACACCACCGCACTGAGATACTTGAGATCAATTGTCACGCCATCTTGGATATTCGAGGCGCCGGCATATGGAGTATGTCCCGCGCTGCGAATCGCAAACTTGCACCTTTTGAGCCGACTTGCTGTCGTCAGTGTTTTGACGGCGATAGCAACATGCTGAGCCTCTTTGGGCTGTACAATGCAGCTAGGTACAATTTCTTGCTGCTTGACATCAAAGTAGGTTGCTTCTCGCGCCGCGTACGCAGTGGTGTTGGGGTAGAGAATGTGTGGTTTTAGTGCTGTGAGTGATAATGCTGTACACTAGCGAGTTTTATGAATTGTATCAGCAAATCTTTCGCTGCTTTCGACGGTTAATGGTCGTTGCAAGAGGAGTGGGGGACATACGCAGTAGTCAGTTTGTGTGAGTGGGGCGAGGGCTACGGCTGCGGCTGCTATGAGGGGAGCGAGAAAGTTTGCCATGTTCGGTTACTCTTGGTAGCGATGGTGGTTTGGTAGGGTACACAAGGTGCAATAGACATGGACATGTCGTTGTGAAAGATGGTCCACTTCTCTAGGCTTTTTTTGTTTCTTTTTGGTGGGTTTTTTCCCCGACAACAAGTGAGCCATGGGTTCTGGAATAGGAAGGCGTGCCGTGGACAGCTCACAAACGTATCCATTTCCAGACTGTGTTTTGTTTTCGCTAACCGCGGTGTGCAGGGATCCGTGGGAGAGACAAGGGCTTACCGCTAAGGCTCAAAGTGGGTATTCAGTTGTGAAACCTTCGGAGCTTTTTATTTTTGCGCGATACAGTATGTACATGCGGGCCTAGATGCGATCGGCCCGCTGGAGATGGAAATGGCCGAATTGTCCATGTGGCCGACGGCGGAAAGTTCTGCTAAGTAGTGGTAGTGCTATCGTTATGATGCTATATTTCACACATATGATTGGTCATTATGTTTTCGTATCTACATGTCATGAAAGGAACGGCAGGAAATACTATTGACTTTGCTGTACCCATTCATTCATACTTGACCCCTGGATAATGCCCCCAGCTACTTTGTCGGAGCGCGTCGATAAGTAGTCACGCGGTAAGCAAGAGATTGGCTATTTTCCCGGAGAATCCACTTGTATTGCTGAGGCCAATCTCCGCTGCACGACTTCCAGGTAAGTTGGACAGAATAGCCATCCCTAGAGACTAATATTCGGTACTTCTGTGTGGGAACGTTGCCTTTGCTCAATAGTCGTCACTCTACTACCGACATAGGAGTACCTGCGGCTTCAACAAAGGCCCTATATTCAGCAATGCGGTCGCATACAGATAGCATAGCCGTCATAACGATAGCTCTCTTCTATATCAAGTGTCGAGCTGGACCTGACCGCATCGCAAATGACTGGGGGTAATTTCCAAAGCGCATTTTCTGCAGATCTTGATGTGATAATAGGGAACAACGTTTGAACTTATTTTTTTTGGATTTGTGATACCCCGATATAGCACTACCACGTCGTAATAGGGAAGAGGGTGAGACCACTCAACGGGCAGGGGTGTTCGAAAAACGCGCTAGTAGTATTACATAATCCGTGCACGCGCCACTTCAGCCACCGAGTGACGTGGAAGATTCCAGAAGTATCGCGAAGCTTCACGCATCTTCATGACAAAGCTGGAAGCATCAGCAACCATCGTGAAGCGTCCATACACTTCCAGAAATCTCGTTGTATTACCAAATGTAGATTTCTCATCAGTGCGCACGCAAGCTACTGCTGCCTGGGTTGCATGCAACCATGTCTATAAATCAATGGATCTCTGCCCTCCAAGAGCTCATCATCAATTCAAAAGATAAATACATCCACAGATCTAAGATCTAGACCACCACCCTTGAGCCGCAATCTTCTCTACTATTCTACACATCTATCAACAACCTTCGGGCAGCCAACCATCAAACTAGCAATGGCCTTTATCCTCACTCCCCGCTTCGCGCCTGCCTATCAGGCACCGCAGTGCAACCCATTTGGCTTCTGCGCTCCAGTATCACGATCTCCATATGCCTATCGTGCCTCTCGTTCCCAACCTCGCCGCTCACAGTACTTCCTCAGCCAAGTTGATGAGTTGCTGAACGAGATCGACCGCGAAGCCAAGCGCCAGGCACAACTCGAAGCTCAGCGAGAGGCAGAGCTTGCAGCGCAACTTGAAGCTCAACGTGAAATGCTGCAACAGCGAGAAATCCAGCGCCAACAAGAACTCCAGCGTCAGCGAGCGCTTCGCGCCGAATTCGATGTCAACCAGAATGAGAAGGGATGGCAGATCAACGGTCACATTCGGGGCTTCGACCAAGAGAACATCAACGTAGAGATGATTGATGAGCGCACACTAAAAGTCGCTGGCAACACTCATTGGCAATCAGAGAAGGCCCAACCGGAGTCGCAGCAACCTCAGATCGAAGCTGCCCCCACTACCGAGGAGACACCCAACGAGCACGAAGTAGAAAACGCCACCGAGACTGAGACTACCACTGCCGGCGTTGCCACCCCAGATAGCGATACCGCATCGCACAAGTCATATCAACCAACTGTGGAGGACGATTTTGAAGACCTCGGTGATGATGCCACATCGTCTGTATCATCATCATCATCCACTCCCGCCGAGCCCAAGGAGCCTAAGGGCAAGGAGAAGGCTGTCGAGGAGTCTGCTACCGAAACGGCTCTCGCCACTCAGCCCCAGCCTGAGGTACCAGCCCAGCAGCCACAACAACAGCCCCAGCAAGAAAAGCGCGTGCACGGATCTTTTGAACGGACTTTCCGATTCCCAGAGCGTATCGATGTCGCCAACGTAGGCGCTAGCTTCAAAAATGGCGTGCTCAGCATTACTGTTCCAAGGGCACAGGCTCCACAGGTGAGGAGGATCGCTATCTTGTAGTCGGAAAAAGATAGAGAGGAGGAATTGCATAATGTGTATCAAAGGTAGCATATGGATCATTATAGGTTTTGTAAAGTATTTGCATGGGATGTTCAGCTATTTTTAATGAATCAAACATTGTATTACTAAACTATGCTCCTACATTATCATACCTGACCGCTTTACATTCAGGCTACTAGTCCTCTGTGTCTGAACATTCCGCTTCCCCCTATCTCTGTTCATTTCTTCACATCCAGACAGTTTACCCTACAACATCCAGGCAACAAACCCCAATGCAGCAGCCATAACACTAGCATCTCCAGCATCAATAGCAACAGCTGCCTTATTTGCCTTGCTATTGTTAGTGGTTGTCGCTGTCTCAGTCGCGGTCTTCGGGGCAGTCGCTGAGGTGATTTTAGATGCCTCAGATGAGACCGAAGAGGCGATGGATGACACTATGGAGGATGCCGAGGCAGCTGGGTTACTGAATAAGTTGGCATTAGTAAGATCATAATGACGAGTGAGTGGGTCGAAGGGTATATGTAAGGCGGTCATACTTTGATGATTCTGCAGCGAAGGCAAACCCAGAGATGGCGGTGATGAGAAAGTTTGAGAAACGCATGGTGAAGCCGATAATTTTGATTGTCAACAAATTAAATTTCTAGCAGTGGGACAATGGGCAGACAAAAGAATCCATAACGTGTAGTTTAACAAGACTTAAACACCTTCTTTTCCAATCAGACTTACGTTGCACTGCCCCTCGACTCGACGTGATACCCGTTCATCTCAAACAGTGACAGTGTTACTTGTACTCAATGTACCAGTTCAGTATTGAGCAAGTAACCATGTACAAGTACCATTTCACGGAGCAGTCGAAGCACTGAAAGCTATTGTGCCGTCTTGGCGGTCGGTGTCAGATGCACTGGGGTACGTATGTACGTGTTATGTGAAACTTGGGGTCTTCCATGGAGAGGCTTTTGAACTTGGTCATACATAGGTCTCTGGGGATTTTTCAGGATTATAGTGAAGAGAGATCATGATTCCCTCTCCGCGTCTTTCGGTCTCTTTCGTTTAGTCATACGTGCGATCATTGACACACGTGTTTCGAAACAGTTGTGCAAGGCTGGACTGATATACTTTTCGGTACGTCGCTGTATCATGATTTAAGTTGCAGGTCATGACACAATACACGAAATTGAATGTAAACATTCGACTGATTTACACTTGTAGGTACATAAGGGTATGTAACGTTCACGCCATCACATGACCATACTTGGCACCTTATTACATTGATTTTAGATATCTTCTTATCTATGAAAAGCTATCACCACGTAACATTCTGTGTGTTGTTGTAACCTGCCCTCCCATAATTGCTAAATAGAAACCGTTGCAACCCTGTTGGGTGCGGCTTGACAAGTCCTTATTTGGACACATTAGGAAGAGCTCGACGCTCGGGCTTGCTAGCCACCACTCCCCTATCATTACATCACCACGCAGGCTAATGCTGCAATGAGCTGACCAGCAGCCAAAGTGGTACCTATGGCGCCTAATGTCGTTGGCGTCCGTACACTGGTTGTGTATCTCTTGCTCAGCCTTTGTCCCGCTCGGATCGTAAGCGCCTGCCGTTCCTTATCCAGCTCCCGCAATCTCAACGCTATAGACTCTTGGGATGCGCAGCTGGGACAGCGGCCAATACTGGAGATATTGGAGATATCGCTCAGAGCAGGTGTTGATGTATCTGCGCTAACCGAAGCAGTACTTTGATTGGTTTCATTTCCGTGACGTTCCAGCTCTAATCGCTGTTGGAGCTGTTGTGCGGCCAGGGCAAGACCTTGGTCTTCTCGGTTGATGATGTTTCCCCACGACTCTCGAATTTCGCGCAATGCTGCTTTTGTTCGCTCAATGTCATCGTCTACTGATCGCATTTCGGAGGCAGTGTTGCTAAGTTCGCGCAAAGTTTCTCTTCGCCCCATGCTGACGCTATCATCCATCCCTCTACGAGCCTCGTCTACCATGCTTTGCAATGACTGAAAGCGTTCATTCAGATGGTTGTATAGTAACCGTCCGGCATCTGTCTCGTACATGTGCCGGTTCTCATCTACCAACTGCCGCTGGAATGCAAGCGTAAGTCTTCTGTTGCCGCCAACAACATGACGAAGTATGTTTTTGACGTCTGTCTCAGCAACTGACAGACTCACTACTTTACCACCGCCCTGCTTCACAACATCATGGCGAACCTTTTGGCAAAATTCCTCATGCCTGTTGACAGCCTGTGCGAGATCGTCTACGGCGACAAGGTCCCACTTGGTTGTAGCGAAGACTACCCCACAGAACGCTTCTTCACCACACATCTTCTTGAAGATTTCCAATGCCCTCACCGCAGAACCCGGAAAGCGATTCTCCATGATACAATGGAGATAAACAAGGCCACTAAGTTTAATACCTCTTTCATAAGCGGCTGCTAACCAGTACGCCAACTCTTGTAGTACCTCGCCGTCCGACTGCCGATTGTCGTTGAATCCAGGCGTATCTATTAAATGCACAATACGGTCCTGGAACGCAGTCGTATGAATAGAAACTCTACTCGTACCTGGTGTTCATCAGCAAATGGCCTGCGAGATTCTTTCGAACCATCAGATCTTACATGAGAACAATCCATCACCCGAAAGACGTTCCGTAGAGTCTATACAGTGTTGAATGAAAGTTGATTTTCCCACACCAGTAACACCCATTACTGCTATAAAGATATCGTTCGGGCTGTTTTCCCATCATTAGTCTACATATCCGTATTGGCGTATTGACAACATACTCAAGAGCTTGTGGGTCATGACGTTCTGTAGCAGGTCCCATCGCGAAGGTATCAGCTGGTCACAAGTCTGGTTTTCAAATTCGTTGTGACAACACCTAGCAATATCATTACTTTTACTATCTATTTCGAGCAAGTCACGGTTGGGGATTGCCTGATTTTACCGCATACATATCTTGGCCAAGGCTGAATCAGGCTGAGCACCTGGCGTTCAGTGGTCACCAATCAGCAACACCCACGTCGAATCTGGTTCACCGGATGGTTTCACAGCATTTTTCACACCGTTTGTCACTTGCGTTAAATTAATGCACTGCTGACACGCATGAGAGATTACTAGGCTATAATGATAAGCACTACGAGCGGGGATACACGTCACATGCCGGTTGCTTTAGCTCTCTTTGTGCGGGAGTGTAGCGTCAACCACTTGCATATCCGCTCAACACCCAGCTCAAATCTGTGCCTCTATCCTGAAATTCATTGCGAGTTGGAGAAATGGATACAGCGAGTAGTGCCTTTGTTAGGCGAGGAAGCTGCGATGTGCCAACATCAACATGCTTACCCCAGCAGATTTCCGGTCACAGCTACAGTACACGCTCTTATCCGTAAGTCGATAATGATCGTATATTGATCTATAACTTCTGACAATGGCCTGTAGAGCAATTGCCATCCTAGTTATGGGACTCACAGGCGCCGGCAAAAGCACATTCATCTCCCAACTCACCCAACAACCTGCAAAGATCGGGCATTCACTAGAATCATGTATCTTCAACACAATCCATCTTCTTGTGTAATCTAATCATCACAGGCACCACTGACGTCACGTTTCACAAATATAAATTCCAACAAAAGGATGGGCAGGACATCTATCTCATTGATACACCAGGTTTCGATGACACGAATGTGGAATCTACCGAAGTGTTCAAGAAGATTGCTTCTTTTCTTTGCACTCACTGCAATGGCAAGGGGCGCATCTTTGCAATTGGTGGAATGATATACGTTCACCGCATAACTGACATACGAATGTCAGGATCTTCGCTCAAATGCCTGCGTATTTTTGAAAAGATCTGTGGCGAAGAATGTTTCCCGAACGTCACAATTGTCACAACCATGTGGGGTTTACTCAAGAATGATGACGCAATTGAGGCCGCTGAGACGCGAGAGGGTTCGTTAAAGGAGAGGCCTGAGTTCTTTGGCACTCTGATGAGAGGACGCGCTAGAATGAAGAGGTACTATGGCGACGAAAGCGGCGCTATGCAGATTGTCGATGCACTTCCACTGAGGCAAGGAAGACTCTTGCTGCTTTTACAAAGTGAGATGATGAGCAGTGAGACAACAAAACTAGAGGAGACTTCAGCAGGACGGTATCTGGAAGGTGAATTAAATGAAACGCGCAAGAGATACGAGATACAGAGGAAACAGCTGGAAGAGACGGCAGAGGAGTTACGCGAAGACAAGGAGCTCATGCACGAGTTCTCCGAGCAAATTCGCAATTATGCTGTCGCCGTTGACAGACTCAACGCCGATCGAGGTGGCCTATCAGTCACGCTTAAGGATATGCAAAATGAGCAGGCAGCGATCTATGCAAGAATGATCGATGGATCACCCAAGGACATTACGGCCAAAGAACATGCCAAGCGCATATCGTTGCTGGAGCAACAATTCGATGTATTGAAGAAACTGAATGAGGAGCAGCTCGAGAAAGCGGTAAGATTGGAAGGCCGTAATAAGGAGCTTGAAGCAATTCAGAAAAGAAAAGAAGACCAGGGACAACGTAAGCAAACTGCAAAAGAAAAGGTACAGGAGAAGCAGTCAAACTCACCTCAGTTCATGCAAAAGATGAATGCTTTCTTCAGGAGTATTCCTAGGGAACCTGGACAGATACCCCGTCGTGCAGAAACTATGCCTCTAGATTCCAAGAACTCTAGCAAACAAGCCGCAAAGCCTAAGAGGAAGAAAAGTCGATCGAAGAGTCGTAAAAGCGGAAAACCATCCGAAAAGTACCGAACCCTGCAAGAGCAGGGTGAACAGGATATTCAATCCTCTCAAGATTTTCAACCTGAGGAGGGTGATCCATCCGAAAGCGAAGAGTACAGTGATAATGACTATCCGGTTTCTCCGGTGGTGCAAGCACATCCAATAAGCTATTTTGCACCGACGCCTGGCAACTCAAATACTACCTATACATACCCGCCACCTGTACCACCTATTGTGGATCCATTTGGGCTACCACGCAGTATACCTCATCCTCTATCTCTACCGCGAAGACACCAAATTTCAACATATTCACAATTACGGCCGCCCCAACCTCGCTCACAATCGTTCCAAGGCAATATGCATGAATAGATGAGCTCTAGAGATCAGAGATGCTGGAAGGCAGATAATCCAAGTTTCGCCGCTGTTACTCTCATTGAATGCACCTACCAACAGCGTTCGTTTTTCTGATTGTTCTTATGTCCACATTTTGACATATAGCAAATACGAGTCTTTCATCACCGCCATCAAGTCTGCGCCCAAGTTTTATCGTCTCCGCGGAGTTCAATGTGGGCTCTCTACATAGACACATTCAATAACCTGGTGGTGTAGCACCACAAACTGTGATTAGGTCGGTAAGCCGAACAGCTGTCTGAACGAATGCAGTGTCAGTCAATCTGCAGCGTGATGAAAACATGCATGCACTGCCTCATTTGTCGTGACAAGTATGTTGCACAAGATAAAGTGACACCGAAAGGCTGAATGAACCGGTGAACTTCTTAGGGCAGCTGCGTGGGCAGCGACATATGTCAGGGGGGGTATGAGGGTGAACTTTTACCATTCAACCTATCAGTAGATGAAATCGACATGGCCTAAGCGATTATCAACCAAGTGGCTTGCGTGCGAATGCTGACGAACTGGACATGCGCTTTGAGAATGAACAGCTGAGTTCAGCCTGCTTGCATGAGGTTGCATTTGCATCACCAATGCGCATGGAGCTGGAAGTATTTGCTTATCTGCCTTGGATCCGCATGAGACTGTATTCGTGTGTTCAACCCGCATGAACTGGAGCGAACTTGATCTTCTTCCTTGTGTGGATGTGCATCCTGCAAGTATTTGATACGCGGAGGTAGCACTGCAAAAGCTAGATTTTTCTCAACTACGTCAACCTTCCGAAGAAATCGATATTCTGGTCAAGCGAAAATGAGCACAGGCAGCGGGAATAGGGTAGACAGCCCTCATCGTGAGGACCTTGATCTTCCAAACCTCGGGTAAAGCTCCAACAACTATCGTAAGAGCCGCGATCTAACGGCTTGG
>Ga0265797_10002606_pt1 | contig 30023 bp, 23 predicted proteins | sample P2T30metagenome_FD_192433 | JGI IMG/M metagenome (GOLD analysis project Ga0265797, IMG submission 192433) | Plant litter microbial communities from East Loma Ridge, Irvine, California - P2 T30 | ecosystem: Environmental > Terrestrial > Plant litter > Unclassified | place: USA: California...
GTTGTATCCGGTGGAGATGTAGGAGAGGTTTCGACTGTGGGACGGTTGATCGGAGACGAGTCGGATGCTGGAACGGTCTGGCGTTGCTATAGGCTTGTGGGTAGAGAACGCATCGCCAGGTATAGACATGTTGTGTGTAGATATGGCGTGTGCTCTTGCGGAGGCTGAGATTGGGCAAAGGCTGGTGTGAGGGCTGGAGGTCTCAGAAGGGCCTCGCTGCTGACCGTGGGATGTCTTAGGCGCAATTGCAGTTCACCAGCTCTTCAATTCGAAGGGCCAACGGCGTGAGACAGAAGCTGTTTCAACGTGCTGGGAAGCGAGTGGACTTTGAGATAGAAGGCTGACGGCGGGGCCTTGGAGCTTCTTGTGGAAAGAGTGTCGTTGTGATGTCTCACGGCGCGGTGTCCTATACGCTGATGGAGCGGTAGTGGCAATTGAATGTATGGAAAGGTGTTTGTCTCAAAGCCTGGATGAAGATATTCGAAGCTAGCTGACGATCGATCGCCGGGACTGTTTTGATGGCAGTGGGGCCGCGTCGTTGGAGGAACGAAGGCTTAACAAACCCAACAATCGTCACTGAGCGGTCGACAAGAAAGCGTGGAAAGCGATACAATTGACGAGAGTAATGCGAAGGTCGGTGTAGAATTGTGCAGAGTGTCGTGGGTCGCGATGTGCCTTGTTCGCAGTCGTGCACGCGGCTTTCGCTTCCCTGCCACCAGGAAAGAACTCGATGGCTGGGAGCGCAGAGTGCCCGGCACAAACCTGGCAGCTTTCATGCACGCAATTTGCGAGCCATCCCCACGTCATTTAATCGCACCGACAGTCTGTTCTGGTCTGGTCTGGTGCTCGCAAGGATAAGGTAGCGTCGATTGATATCGTCTGTGTTTTCGCAAGGTCTGTGAGATGCGAGGTTTGCTGGCCAGACATGTACACAGAAGAAGTGCGCTGCGTCGATGCTGTCACCAGGTTCGTGGACGAACAGTGTACGGCATCAGGCCGAGGCCACATTCAAGCCTCCAATGCAGCGAAGTGATGTAAACAGTTTACCAGACCCTCACATGTCTAATGACATGTTTCGCAGCCGAGAAGGGTCATGCGACATCGCGCTCCATGGTCCGATATGCATGGCTTCTGAGACCAAGAGGCTACTAGAGGGTTGGATATGTATAGCTCCTCGCTTGTGGCAATCAATGCACGCACCGCAATCTTTTCTAGGTGCCTGTGCTGTTTGATCGCGCAAAACCATGCTCAGTCTTCCGATATATCGCCATAGAGTAGACTTGCGTGGGAGATAAGTCTTTCGCACAGCAGTTCAACGAGATCAATGTCTGCTCTTATGGCGACAGAATGGTGCATTGCATGTGTGGCATGGCTACCGAAGTTGGCGAGCGTGGTTGACCGTGAATTGGAGTGATGGAGCTGATGACTTTGTCAAGGAGTGAGTAATTATTGGGAGTGTATGGCGAAGTGCTGGTGATTCTGGAGACTTGGCTGCGTATAGGTGTGTTGACAACTTGGAGGCCTTTCGATTCCAATGTCGTGGATTTAAGCTCAACATTCCACTGGTGACACAACAGAAAAAGGTCCAGTGATACGACCATTACCAACGAAACATCACAAAACACGACACGACAGTTTAAGCGTTTTAGAAGACTTTCTTTCTCATATCTGCATACAAGCCGATGCATACCCAGCGGCGGGCCTTCACAATGCCACTCGGCGCCGCATCGTACCCTGTCTCTCTCTCTCAGTAGTAACATTTCAAAAGCGCAAAGCTTTGCACCAATGTTCAAAATAAAAAGGTTTTGTCCCATCCTTTTCTTGTCAAAGTCAAAATGAAAAAACGCCAGCCCTTTGGATTCTCGATAAACGCCCATCGCCTTATGCGCCTCATGCCGAGTATATTATACATACACGATCACTCAAGGCGCAGACGAAGGGGTTGGGAGGAAGTGTCGAGAAGGCTTCTAGCCCTGACGACTCTTCTTCTTGCCATGTTTGCCGCTGGATGTCTTCGGCTTCTTGTCCGGCACACCAGCTAGCTCGGGGCGCTTCGCCTGCTCCTTTTTAATCCGCTTCGAAGGATTTTCGTCCGGCGATTCCTACTCGCTGTCCGACTCCTCCTTGGCGGCAGACTTGCGCTTCTCCTTCTTTTCCTTCTTCTCCTTCTTGGCCTTCTTGCGCTCGGCCTTCTCCTCGGCGGTCTCGCCGTCGTGCTTGCGCTTCTTCTTCTTGTCACCGTCGTCAGAGACGTCGATGTTGGTAGGAGGAACGGCGGGCGCATCAGCCATCTCGGCAGAAGAGGGGAGCTCAGAGCCCTTGTTGAGGTGGCCCTCCTTGACGGGAGCGGCCTCAATGGCGGCGCCCTCGCTCTGCTGGGCACCAGGACCGGTGAGGGGCTCGTTGAAGTCCTTGTACTCCTTCTTCCAGGCGGCAGGGGTGGCCTCGTTGGCACGACCGTACTTGTCGAGCTTGCCAGACTCCTTCATCTGCTTCTTGGTGGTGGCGGTCGGGCCCAATCCCCAGCGGCGGGGGTAGAGGTCACGCTCCATGATGCAGCGCTTGACCTTGGCAACGACACCGTGGTCGCAAGAGGACATCTCGACGGTAGACATCTGGGCGATACCGATGGCAATGGCCTCACCCTTGGTGGTGATGAGGACAATCTCCTCGTAGACGTCAATGCCGGACTCGTAGCGAAGAAGACCGGGAAGCATGAGCTTGGCACCGTAGCAGACAGCGTTGACGGCGCTGTCCTTCACGACCACACGCTTGTAGCCGGTGAGGAGAGACTCGAGGGGAGAGATGACAGCACGGAGGGCAGACTCGTCGCGCTGGTTGTCGTAGATCCACTGGGCGTCAAGAACGTCGTGAAGAGTGGCCATGCCGTTCTTCTCGTCCATGGCACCGGAGCGGACACGGCGGAGCTCCTGCATGTGACCGCCGACACCGAGGAGGAGACCAAGGTGGACACAGAGGGTACGGATGTAGGTACCGGCCTCGCAAGAAACGTGGAAGACAGCAAGCTGGCGCTCGTTGTCGAACTCGAGGAGCTTGCTGGAGTAGATAGAGCGGATACGAAGCTGTCTCTTGACAGCGGAAATAAGCGGCGGGCGCTGGAAGAGAGCACCGGTGAGGGTCTCGAGGGCGCGCGCGAGTTGTGCCTCTCCACCGGGAAGCTTGCCGTGCAGACGCAAGACTGCGACATACTCCTTTCCTGCGCCCTGCTGGCTCTTCACGAGACGGGTGGCGCGGTCGATGCAGACAATCAGGCAGCCAGTGACCTTAGGGTCGAGAGTTCCAGAGTGGCCAGTACGCTCGACGCGGAGCATGCGCTTAAGCCATGCCACGACTTCGTGGGAGGAAGGGTTTGAGGGCTTGTCAAGGTTGATAACACCGGAGGAGACGTAGGATGCGAGGTCGCGGCGGAGAGGGTTGCAGCCGGCGGGAATGGGTGTGAAGTGGCCGGTACGAACCAAAACTGCAGGTTTTTGTTAGTCGCGTGCGCCAAATGGTAATGTAGGTCAAGGAGTGCTGGCGCGCAGAGACTGCAATCGCTCAGCGCTCCCTATAACCGGTTGATGTAGGGACATACGTTGATCCCAGTTCTTCAAGAGAAGAGGCCAGTCGGCGTAGTTGACGTTGGGCGTGACAGCCTCGGGCTTGATGACAAGCTCATCATCCTGCTTAACGAGAGCCATACTGAGTAATTTCTGCAGGTATGTAACTCTGAATGGATAGTTGCTCGTCGCGGGTCGTCGCAAGTAGCTCTCCAGGAAAAAAGCTCTCTCCGAAAACCGAGAATTGCCTGCCAAGACAGCCCGGGGCCGGGGCCCGTGCGAGCTTTGCGGCGACGGGCTTGAGCGTCACCGAGTGGCTGGTGTTGAAGTATTCGTATATATCAATAGCATTAGAACAATATTGAAGGGACAATAGTGGCAGCAGGATAGATGAGTGGAAGGCATGCAGTCACATGTATGTGTGATTTTCATCTGATACATGGTCGCAGCTCAATCACATGTTTTCATTGTCTGACGATCACTTCTCGCAACTGACGAATGATTGCACAGGGCCTTCATATCAAAGGCTGTATGAAGATAACATGCGGTGAGGTTTGCTTGTGAAACCGGTGTTTGTTTCATCTGATGGGTAACGTTATCGCATAACAAAGCTACATCTTACAGCAACCACATAGCACGCGCAATTTCTGCAAGAAAAAGTACAAGCTTCATTGCTCTGCTCTGTATACCTCCCACCCATCCTAGCCCGGTCCAAAGAGAGAAAAGAAGTAAGGGAAATCCATAAACGAACGACAGCCTGGGTATCAATTTGTGCGGGATCGTAGGCTGCTTCCACGCGCCGTACCCGAAATTGTCACCAAACGCCACAACCTGACCCAAAGAAAAATTGGACGCGCTTCGCAAAGCGTGTCTGTCCACCACGATGTCCGCGTAGGCATGCTGGTGGGTTATTGCGGCGACCTGAGCCTGCTCAGAGGCAGCATTCCGCTGGGGATTGCCTGCATTCGCGTTGCCGCAGATCCAGCTGCGAGGTCGGTCTGTGTCTTTGTGGTCGGCTTATTTGGCTTCATCTGCGTTCTTCTCGCTGTTGGCGGAAAGTGTGCGTGCGAAGAGGGCGCGGCGAGTAGAGTCGCTGCCGTTCCTATTGAACGTTAGTCTTGGTATTGGCGTGCGGCCCGTCGAGCAAACGGGTCGCTGGATCGCAATCCAACTTACTTGTTGATCTGCCTCTGCTTGAATGAAGAAAGCTTCTGGCTGGCAGGGCTCATGATGTTGTCCGAAGGGCTGACGTATAGAGGGTTGCTGTATACACGTTAGCGACAAATAATATGGTGTTGCGCATTCCATCGTTGCCGCTCTGGACGCTCTTTCGTGTCCTGCTTGCAACGACAATCTTCTTGCGCGTACTTCTTATCCGCAGCCGCCTTCTTCTCCAACACTTGCTTGTGCTGCTGCGCCTCCGTTGTCTGGTTCTCCTGTCCACCTGCGACGTTCGCACTGGCTGACTGGAATGGGTTTGCGCCTGACATGGTCGGGGTATTGGTATCGCGTGTGAAGAGAGCCGGCATTGGCGTTCGATGTGTGTAGATTTGGTTTGTTTGTGGTGAAAGTTTGTATGTGTGTAAAGTTGATCTGATGAGGTTTGCGTAGTGTCGGAGGATGCAACAGTGAGCGCTTCGATGCGTTGTATATGCGAGTATGCAGTCTGTGCAGAATCAGGTTTGCGCCGGATGATGCTCAGAGTCTGTGAAGGTTGTTTGGGCCTGGTGGTGTTGACCCAGCAACAGAAATTTGACTCGTTCGGAGGAGGGGCACGATCGGTCCTCCGATCGGTCTCTCACACCAACATGACGTGCCTGGTCACAATACTATTGGCTCTGATATAGAGTGGCCTCGTTCGAGACGGCAATCAGTATCGGTAGGCATGACTGTCGTTTTATTTGTAAATGTACGTAAGGTATGTACATGTAGTTGACCTAAGACAAAGAAGAGACGTCATCGTATCACAACCCCGAGACACTAACCCTACACAGGGAAGGCACCACCACCATTTTGTCTTCAATGACCAATAATACTCGATCCTAAGCTTTTAAAATAAATCAAGTGGTTTGTTATACGTCTAGCCTGGTGTCGGAAAATAAAAAGAGATCATTTTGGTGTATTGGGCGCTCGTTGCACGCTCCCATTAAACAATTTGTGAAAGGCTGTGAACATGTTCCTCACATCAACACAACATGTGCACTGTAACCTGAAAAACTGCATGAATTCTAAACACAAGCACGATTTGAGCATCATATTAGACCGACTTGAATCCTAGGCGATCTCTTGCCATGCAATCATATATGCCACGAGGTTTTAGTATATATGCCTGACAAAAGATCGATATGGTGATAGTGATCAGCAAGACGGTCAACGGGACACACGTTCGCTACCGCATGCAATGGGAGAGGTGTCGAGGTAACAAAAGCGATATCGTATACGCCGAGTAAAGGAGAGGCCTACGATTCGTAAACCATCTCTCGACAACCAAAGCAAACGAATCAACGAGTGAAAACAACAAGACACACAAAAGCACAAAAAATTAAGACGTTCGCATAGTTCCATATTGCTCGACATCTAATCCAGGTACAACAACAGTAAAAAGCAGAAGCCATGCCTCGCAGGCACGACTCAAAATCCCTCCCAGAAAACCCCCAGGGAGGAAAACGCAAAGAGCATCAGAGCTGTTGGTATCCAAGAAAGCAAAAAAAGGAAGGGAAAACGAAAAAGCCGCAAACAGGCGTGCCACCCAGATGCGAAAGTCCGCGCTGCTATCAAGCAGCCTCTTGCCCGGCTGGCTTTGAGCCGCCCCGAAGAGAGGAAAAAAGGGATATGCTGACATCCGCAGCAAAAGAAAAGAAAACAGAAAGTCGGGTCTTCTCTCCAAACCGCCGCCTTCTCAAAATTATGCCCCGTTCCCCGTGTCGACCAATGAGCTCGTAGCCCTGCTCCCGAGCAAGGTCCCCATTGACCGAAAACTCCCAATTGTTTGGCGCCGTATAAACTCTCTCGCTGTTCGTCGTTTTATTCATGTCGATGTGTCTTTTTTGTTTGGTCATCATTATAACGCGTTGATTCGCATTCCTGCGGGGAGCGCCATGGTGTCGGTGCTGATGTGCTGCCCGTTGACAGCGAACTTCGCCATTGATAGGTCGTCGTCCATCAGACTCATGCCAATCCCTGAGTCGTCAATGTCTGTTTCTTGCTGAAGTTGCGATGGACCATGCGTCATTGGCTGTGGCATGAAAAAAGCTGGGCCATCTTGTAAAGGTTGTTGGTGGTTTAGGACTGGCATCGCTGAGTGTGGTCGGACTGGGGCCTCAAACGAGGCATTTCGCTGAAGGTGGGCAGGAAATATAGGGTTCCCCGAGAGCGGGTGGGCGCTAGACTCAGGTGCAATGCTGCCCATGCGGCTTGCGCTGCGGCTACCTGCCACGCTGCCGTTCATGGTGCTATCAAGTGTCGGAGACTGCTGCATGCTTTGGCGCATCATGTTGTCATTTGTGGCTTCTGGCTCAAGAAAGCCACCCATTTCTGCAAGCCACAACGACATCTCATCGACAAAGATCTTCAATACCCACCAGTGACCGTAACTTTGTCCATTCATGATCGTGATGTCCCTCAGAGCTGCAGTTCCAACCGAGGAGATGCAGTGGAGGAGCACTCTGGCTTCGGCTCTCGGGAAGCGAGATGGCAGAGACGAGATAAAGGATGACCAACGATCAAGGATAGTCTCGGTCGATACGTTAGATGGGCCAGAGTTGGGTCTCGTCATCTGTCCCTGCAAGTAGGAGGCGAAGGAACCATTCTCCTCGAAGTTGTACGCCTGGAAGCCGTATGGATCATCCTGGTATTCGGGTGCTTGAAGGGGCTCAAGCAGACTGCGCATCTCAGTCGTAAGGATCTTGTATGCCTCTTCATAACCACAGTCTGGAAGCTCAGCCTCCATGACGCGTTTGGGGTTGACCTTGGTGAGCCACTCAAACCACATCTGCTCGCGGTTCTGGTCGATGGTCAAAAGGTTAGCTGCAGCGTGAGCTGACTGGTTGACTCTGATGAGACGGTGAAGTAGCGAAGCGAAAACAGCCGCAGGCTTCAGCTTCGCCTCGAGCACGTGTGCTGGCTGGGCGCTGAACGTCTTGGCAATGTGACCGTGAAGGTTGGCAGAGATGTTGGAAAGGATGTTGATGACTACCACAGGCGCGGCCTGCAGAGTTAGTCGACTAACGAAACGGACCATTGTCCTGTACATGACCAGGTCGCATTGTTGTATCCAAGGTGCGATGTTGGCGTGTGTGAAAAGCTTCTGTACGGGTACAGTAAGCGTGCCGTGGAACGAAGTGTAAAGGCGGAAGAACTGCTTCTCTTTGCAGAAACGGATGCTGTCGATAAGTGAGGTACAGTGAGTCCGGTACAGTGCTGCTAATGCCTCGGCAGTATCGATATCGGTCCGAGGAGGAAGATATGGGTGGATGGATGGGAGGCTGACAGGCTCGTTCTCGGTAAATGGTGGCAAATTGCTTGACGGGAAGCGCAATGTGTGGTTGTAGGATAATGACTCGACAGTGCCATTCTGCATACCACGGGTGTCAGGCCAGGCGAAAGCGCGAGCTTGTGAGGCCGGACCACGAGGCGTGGGTGGGTTGGCAGGCTGTGTGTCGAAACTGCCATCCACAGAAGGGAAGGCGGCAGTGTCGGCTTGGAGGCGAGGCATCGTGTTGAAGTCAATTTGCTGGGTGCTGGCAGACTCACTCCTTCGCAGACGACTCTCGACATTGGGGAAGTTGGCACCATTCCAAGTGGCAGTAGTCTGAGCAGAAGGCTCCTCTTCAAGAGCGAGATCGACATAGTGATATTTGCTCTCACCACGGACGCCTAGGCGACGCGTCTGGATACCAGGGAAGATTACGCGAACAAGTTTGCCGAAGGATGCTGGGTTGAGTGGCACGACGCGTTCCGTACCACAGCGAGTCGCATACTGTGAGTAGACTCTGTTACGAGGGACCGAGGTCTTTGCGGGTTTGCATACGGCGCGTAACCTAATAAAGTCAGCAAGCAGGACGTGGTAGACGAGTCAGTGAGACAAACCAAAGCATGGCAAATAATTGCTTGGTCTTCTCTGCCATTGGCGTGCGCTCCTTTTGGATAACCTCTTGCGCCACTTCGGGAAGCGGCCTGCCTTCGTTCCTGGACAACATCTCTCGTAATTCCTTGTCATTGGTAGCTGTGACCGCAGACCCCTTCCTTCGCTTGTCTTCGGGCGCGTCGGGTGCAGATTGTAGAGGCATTGAGCCTACCCTCACGTGGTTGGCGAATTGCATGTCCTGCATGAAGGGCGAGTCCTGGGGAGCACCATATCCTCCGGCCATTGGGAATGACACACTTTGCGCGTGTTGGTGTCCCATGTGTTGTGGCTGATGCGCAAACTGGGGCGGGACACTGGTGTCCATACCGCTGGCGTGGTATTGAAGCAGTGCTTCTTCTGGGCCTGCCATGTATAGGTTCTGTGCAGACTGTGCATCGAGTTGCGCTTCGCGTGTGGAGACGGCGCTTGTTGTCGAGGCTCGCGAGTCTGGTCGCTGCGGGCCGTGCTGTGATAGAGAGGTGTGTGTGCGATGTCTCGCAGCCATGTTATTCATGTTTGTGGTTGTTGTTGTTATGGTGCTAGTAAACGAGAGGACACCGGATGCTTCGGCGAGCTGGGCGGACTGCGAGCGTCTATGTCAACTCGGGCTCTCTGGCGCTGGTTACTGGGACAGCGCTGGCGGATCAGATGTCGTACCTATCCAAGACAATTGAGGCTGCGGGTTAGTATGGCACTGTATGGTCCAGGACGTCGCCGGTCTAGGTGGTGGACGCTGCTGTCTGCTGTCGACGGTAGCCAGAGAGAGGCGTCGTCGCGGTTGGTGGTGGTGGTGACGGCAGGATGATGGTCGGCGGCGGGCAGGGCGGATATTTGATGTTGGTATTGTTATCTAAACAGACAGCATGGTCGTGCGCAAGAGGTCTCACACGAAATGTTCTTGCGTCAACGGCACCCGCGCGACTAGTCTCAGCGAGGGTAATTGGAGATGGAGATGTTGTTTACGGCGATGAAAACAAGCCGCAAGCTCGGAGCAACAACGGTAGCGCCTTCCCGATTGGACCGCCTGCGACAGCTGCGCAGCGAGTCGAGTTCACACACGAACTGCACAAGGCGTGTCTATATGCCGAATAAATGCCATTTTATTAGCCCGAAAGGGCAGACTGCACAGTATTAGGGAGATGTCTCACGGCAATTATCAACCCATCTAGCGAGCAGCTCTATCTGTGGTCTTCTGTGGTTCCGTCTGGTCCACCATCGCTCACGTGCGTCATCGTTGATTGCAGAATGTTGATCACGACAGCAATGTTTGTTTGCTTCCTGTTAACACAGCAGAACATACAGATCCAATAACCACGGCGGCACAGTGCTGGCAGTGCTCGAAGCAGTTGGCAATATGCTGCAAAAGCCACGAATACCCCCCTTGTGGTGGTGCTTCCGCCGTTTGTGTCTTGCTAGCAAATAACGAGATGAAGCTGCACCGTGCAGGTCAGCCGTCTCACGTGACAAGCGTCATGGCAAGGTATCTGTAATGACGGAACATGGTATATCCTCGATGGGTAGGGCAGCGATATTTTGCTTGACCGCCTCTGTGTAGATGTAGACCCGGCACTGGTATGAGCTTAAGTCTTATTCACGAGACCGGCTTTGTCAGTGACATGCGTTCATCCAGTACATGCCGGCAGATCAAGATGGCAGCAGACAATAGAAAGCTCCAGGCGCATAAAGCCAGACTGGAGCTGTCGCCAAGCAAAACGTCAGCTGTGCCCTTCCCAGCAAGCGCACGGTAGCTGTTTGCTTGCTTCTCTCTCCACCCGCAATTACAACTCCCCTCGCATCAAGCGATCAGTCAAGACATCCGCCACGGAACCGTTGCACTTCTTCACCCACATACCACATACCACCCAGCACACCCGCAGACCGCCAATATGAGCGCCCAAGGAGGTTCCATCCAGGACAAGGGTACGTCGTCGCAGTCGCAGTCGTCGCAGCTATCAGCTTCCGCGAGCGCCGCTATCGTCGTGGCTTTCCCCAACGTATCGCATCCTGACTGACCACCACTGCAGCGCAGTTCCACCTGTCCCAGCTCGACAAGGAGCTGTCCAAGTACCCTCAGCTGCAGCAGTTTGAGCAGCAGACCAACGTCCCCAAGGTCTACGTTGTTCTCGGCCTCGGCGCCCTCTACTTCTTCCTTATCTTCTTCAACATCGCCGGAGAGTTCCTCGTCAACACCGCCGGCTTTGTTATCCCCGCCTACTACTCCCTTCAGGCGCTCTTCTCCACCACCAAGAGCGATGACACCCAGTGGTTGACCGTGAGTGGATTATTTTCCCTCAACTGTGAACGTTGAGGCTTGATCGTAACCTTACATCTGCTAACAAATCGCACTCACAGTACTGGGTCACCTACGCCTTCCTGACTGTCCTTGAGTCTGCCATCAACGCTGTCTACTGGTTCCCCTTCTACTACGTCTTCAAGTTTGTGCTCGTCCTCTGGATGGCACTTCCCCAGACTGGGTAAATATGCTCGCTGTACACCGCCAGACAACGCAATCACTAACAACATCAATCAGTGGTGCCCAGATCATCTTCCGCTCCCTCCTCCAGCCGCTCTTCGCGCGCTTCTTCGATAACAGTGGGTCCTCCACTGCCAGCAAACTTCGTAGCCAGGCTGACGCGGCTACAGCCAAGAGCCAGTAAATGCTGCGCGACAACATTGACGGCACGAAAGCGCCATAGCGTAGCAACTTACGAGACAACGAGCATTCTGCGCAGCGCGCGAGCAAGACGAGCGATTACGATCATTGTCGGCACTGTGTGTCCTCAAGAAAATGAATTATGGCGGTGAGAGAGAGCGAGAAGAAATTGTGCGAGCAAGCCATGAGAATGACAACGATGGAGTGTTAATGATCAGAGCGGACAGACAGCCTGCATTCGCTTGCTGGTGTCCGCGGATTTATTTGGTTCGAGAAACATTGGAATTTGCGTCTTGCAGACCATGTTAGGTGATAGATCTTTTGAGGATGGTATACGATTCGTTCCATTCTGATTATCTCTACTGTCTCGAAGTTTTGCCATTTCTGATTAAAGCTAAGCGCGCGCTGCCGGTGTCAGCGAGGTAATTATGGACTGGAGGTGATTCGACTGTACTCACCCTCGCGCCACCCAGCATTAGCGAATGCATCTGACACAATTGACTGTCGGTACTACCGCATGTAGCAAACGAAGTGAGTCCCAGATAGCCATCCCGACAGACTGGTTAGGACTCGGCTTCCACGAGGATCACTTGGACACAAGCAGCGATCCTCACGTACTCATTAAACCCACCAACAAGCAAGAATCCCATCCTTCTCCCCAAAACAACCTCCCCTCAATCCCCCTCCCCAACCCCAAACTCCTCCATCACACCCACAACCCTACAATCCCTCTTATCAGCTATCAACCCCATCAGACCCTGCCCGATGTCCTTGATCTCGTTGTACTTGTGCAGCAGCGCGATGTGGCTTTTGATCACCGCGTTCGAGCTCTTCAGGGCAGAGGCTAGGAGCTCGTCGTCGGTTAGTGCTGCGCCGGAGGGTGTTGTGATGGGGAGTGGGAGGCCTGAGGGGAGCTTGGCTTGCGTGGCGAGGTGCGAGCGTTCGGCTTTGAGGGCTGAGAGGGTTTGTTCGAGGGTGGATTTTTTGGTTTGGAGAGATACTAGGCGCGGGTTGGAGGGTGTCGGTTCTGGTTGTGAGGTTGTTGTTGTTGTGGTCTTAGTTTGTGAATTATTTGTTGATTCGGGGTTGTCTGAGGAAGATGGTGGCTCTGATGGAGGATTCGTTGGCTTCGTGTTTGGGGATTCCTGAGGTTGGGAAGACATGTTGTCGCAGCTTTGGTGATGGAATTGCGGTAGATCGATGTTTTGAATGAGTTGTTTTACTCGCTGCACTGTGTGCTATCGTGTCTCTGTGATGTACGGTATGTGATGTCGAGGCAACATATATCGCGTCCAATTAGAGTAAGGTTTACATTTGTTGTAGAAGGAGCGATCGACCAACCAGCGCGTGCTGACAAGCCTCGCGGCTTGCGGCTTCGTCGGATCTAGGGTTTAGCTCAGCACCATTATTGCAAGGCGGCCTTCTTCGCCTCCTTCCTCCTACCAACGACACAAATACCACCGCGATGGCCACATTCAGAACAAGGCCGGCGTTACTGGCGCTCACAATCGTGGCATTCCTCGCGCCTCGCGTCGTCTCCCATGGCGGCCACGAAGCCATCCCCGAAGGCGAGGCCATCTCCGGAGAGCCCATCGACAGCACCCTCTGGGCTCATATCCTCCTACAAACCCTGGCATGGGGCATCCTCTTCCCGACCGGTATGGTCCTTGGCCTTGTAAAGTCACGATGGCATGTTCCGACACAGATCCTTGGAACGGCGATCGCGGTGCTGGGATACTTTTTGGGACACCTTCACAAGGGCAGGCAGTTTGCCCACTCGGCTCATGCTGGCTTCGCGAACTGGTTGATGCTCATGCTCATCGTGCAGATTGTACTGGGTGTCTACCTGAGGCTGCACTTGGAGAGGGGATTCTTGGGAAAGATTAGACCATACCAGGTAAAGGCGCACGGAATCCTGGGAGGCATTATTCCGGTCGCGGCTTGGGTCCAGATTGTCTTTGGCGGCATCGCAAGCCAGGGCTTCTGCCGTGGAGACCATGTCGGACAGTGCGCCGCCCACTTCATCATGGGTTCTGCGTTCGTCGGGTACGGCATCGTGCTTACGATCATCCTCCTGAACGGACAGCAACTTTTGAAGAGAAGTGGAAGGAGCCAGGAGTTCTGGGACAGCTTGGTCATCAGCGCTTGGGGCTGCGTGAACACTTTCACCGAACACAGATGGGGCGGCCCATGGGTTGCGAACGACTTGCAGCACACAAGTATGGGCATCATCTGGTGGGCGGCAGGCTTGGTCGGCATCTGGCTATCACGCGATCGCCAGGGTCGTCCTCGCCGTAACCTCATTCCTGGTATCGTGATCATGATGACCGGATGGGGCATGAGCGGCCACCCACAAACTCTCGACCTAAGCACCCACGTTCATGCCGTCTTCGGCTACTCGCTCATGGCCGCAGGTCTGACCAGGATTATCGAGATCAGCTTCATCCTCCGCGACAAGACTACTCTTAATGTCACCCCGGACGGCCAGAACGACGACGAGATCAACAGCTTCCAGTATCTGCCACCCTTCTTGCTTTACGCCAGTGGCTTCCTGTTCATGGGCGCCACCGAGGAGCAAATGCAGCTCTTGAGCGACCACCACGTTACTCACGTTTCTTACATTCTGATTTTGTACAGCGTCAGCTTTTTGCTGTTCCTCTGTAAGTTGAACAAGATCTGTCTTATTGTACACAAGTATCCTTTTTACTGACGTTTCACAGTCGTTCTCATGCTTACACACCTTTACTCTGCTCACATTCAGTCACCACCGATGCCCAAGAAGGATGAAGAGCGGTCGACCACCAATGGTCACGCCGTACTGCCCAGTGTTGCGGATCGCCAGGCAGCGGATGCACAGGAGTTTGAGCTCGAAGGCCTCATGAGCGATGACGATGATGCTGAGACAGCTGCGAAGCAGAGCAACGGAAGGCTCATGTGATTCTTTCCTCGGCTTATGTAATCAACCATTCGGTATTAGTGAATTGGGAATTCTACATTGTTACTCTTGCAATTAAATGCATGCTCATGTTTGTGAGTGGCTACCTCATGTGATCATGTTGAGCAAGTGCACAATACCGAAAGAACATTTTGTAGTTTTAGACAGAACATTTTTGTAATGGAATATTGACTGTACATTGTATGGAACCGCAGATCCGCATTTCATGTTACACCAATTCAGTTGAAGAAAGAGACCCATATCCTAGCATTAACGTTTGCAATTTATACCTAGATTGCTGCGATAAGATGGAGGATTCGCGTACACGTCATTGACGATGCTCCACCGAGTGAGGTATGTTATCTTTCTGTCTCATGATTGCGAACGATGTAGTATACACTTAAATCACAATACAGTGAATAGACCGAAAACCCACGTGATTCTCACGCAATCAATATCAGAGCTCTTTTTGGGAAATCATACATCGCTCTTTCCTTTCGCAACCGAAACGTCACTTCCTCGAAAGCTCGGTCTGCACTCCGAACCTTGCTTCCTTTCACACTCGACCCAACACCTCTTCATTGCGACAACAATTTGGACGCCGGTCCAATTCGGTCACATACGACAAACTGCCAAATCAATCCACAAAAACAGACATGGAGAGCATCAAGAATGCCATTGGCCTCGGCAATGGCGAGCAGCAGGGCCGCGAGCCTGTAAACGGTGCTACTGGTGCTGGCACTGCTGGCGAGCCTTTCGATCAGGGCAATGCTGCTGGTGAGTAATTCGGCAGATTAGATTCCGGTCAGATATTGTGTTGTTTAGGCAAACGCTTACGATGCTCTCTAGATCCCAACCTGGGTGGCAAAGCTCCTCAACACACAGGCACCGCTACCAATGGTGCGAGCACCGCCAACGAGCAGGGCCGTGAGCCTGTGAACGGCGCCACTGGAGCTGGAACTGCTAGTGAGCCTTACGATCAGGGAAACTCGGATGGTGAGTAACCTGTACTCTGTCCACAAACTGGCCAGCGATCTCGTTTGTCAAACAAACGCTTACAAACTTCCAGATCCCACTTTGGGTGGCAAAGCTCCCCAGTATACAAAGGCTACTACCAACGGATCCAGTGGCAAGAAATACGCGTACACCACCCTCATTACCCGCGGCAGCTACCTCGCGGGCGTTATAATCCTTGCACACACGCTTCGCAAGCACGGCTCTCAGTACCCCCTGATTGTATACTATACCTCTGGTGTCTCTGAGTCTGCCGTACAGGCCCTCGAGCTCGAGAAGGACAAGCTGAACTTGATCCTCAAGAAGGTCGATCTGTTGCTTCCTCCGGAGAACATCAAAGTCTGGCTGATCGCTGAAAGATTCACCGACACATGGACCAAGCTCCGCGTCTTTGAGCTCTTCGACTATGATGCTGTGTGCTATCTCGACGCTGATATGGCGATATATAACCGTAGCATGGATTGCGTATTCGACCACGAAGCTGATCTCCCGAGCGATTGGATCGCTGCCAACCACGCCTGTGTCTGCAACAAGGAGCGCGACCCCTGGGCTCCGGACGAGTGGCGTGAGGAAAACTGTGGTTACACGCCTCTGGAGCACCCGTCAGCTCTCACAAAGCCGACTCAAGTCACGCCAGAGTCTAGGCCGACATACCACTTGCTCAACTCGGGCATGTTCCTCTACCACCCTTCGAAGCAGCTGTGGGACAAGATGCTTCATTTCTTCAACACCACCGAAAAGCTGTCCGAGTTCAAATTTCCGGACCAAGACTTCCTAGCCGAGTTTTTCAGGAACAAATGGCAGAGCATTGGATGGCAGTACAACGCGCTCAAGACAATGCGCTACTGGCACCCGAAGATGTGGCGTGACGACGAGGTTATTTGCCTCCACTACATCGTCGACAAGCCATGGGCTGGCAGGGTTAAGGAGGACGGCACTGCTGGCTACAAGGGCAACGACGGCGAGACGCACACATGGTGGTGGAACAATTGGGAGGCGTACGTGAGCGAGCGCAAGGCGGACGGTAACAACGAGGTCTTGCAGCTGCTCAAGAAGTATGTTGCAAGCCCGCTTGGTGAAGATGGCGAGCAAGACCCCGACATGCTTGCCATTGGAACTGGTGCGCAGAAGTTCGCCAACAACGAGAAGCCCGACGAGGAGAAGGCTGGCGAAGCCGAGTCAAAGAATGCCGAACAGCCCAAGGTTGGTGGCCAGCCGCTGCGCAAGAAGATGCTCGGTGAGCGTGGACACGGTCCGGTCGTTCATCCCAACGGCGCTGCGCAGATGCCGCAGTAAAAAGCTGTTGCGAAACGAGATGATGAGTTGACGCGACGACGACGATGAGTATAGTTTACACGTAGACAGAACCCTCCACGGGGTCAACGTAGCGGATGAGAGTTCATGAATGCGACCGCCTTTGTTGTGGTTTTGATTCGATCGACTGCTTCAAGTGGTTCCTCACTGTAGTAATCACATTCTGTATAGCGCACACCGGTTCCTGTCGTGGAAGCAGCTCGGAAATCTCCAAGAGCGAACGATCAACCAGTTGAAGTGGCCTTGTTTCGAATTATCAATGCGGTGATTGCGGTGTCAGCATCGAGGCTGTCCTCTTTGTCCGCAGCAGCTGAGTCATCTCCTCTTCGAGGGAATACTCTTTGACCGTCACATTTACTGATTAACTGAGGATCGCCGGCCCCTTGTAGAAATATGTCAGTAGTTCACAACATCATCTTACAACAGTATCACACAGGATTTTATCGCAACAATCGCAAAGATGGGAAAACTACGAGCGAAACGCCGGGCTGCTGAGCGCCGCAACCTCGATGGCCAGGAGTCGGACTTGGACGATCGCGCAACGACGTCAGAGATCGCCGGGCGCATTTCCACAATTTCCACCAGTTCGCGATCTACAACCAGCATTACTGAATCCGACGACGACAGCATTAAAAATAATAATACCAGCAACGACGCCGACGCCGACGCCGATACACTGGCGGTCTCAGTAGAGGCTCTCACCGTCGCAGACCCGGCGCAGCAGCCGAAGGAGAAGACGGACAAAGAGTCCAAACCTGCTGTGCCTGTGCCACGCAGTCTGCCCTCACCACCTCCCTCTCCAACAATGGCCGTCGCCCGCGCCGTCCCCCTGCTCATCTGCAGCGTCGGCAACCCAGGCTCAACCTACGCGAACACGCTGCACAGCGCCGGCCACACCGTGCTGAAGAAGCTATCCGAACGCCTCGAGTTCCAGCCCTACCAAAAAAGCAGACCTCTCGGCAGCGGCCTCGTCAGCAAACCGCTCGCGCCCAGCGACGCCGACGCCGACTGGACGCTCTGGCAGAGTACGTCGCTGATGAACGTCTCGGGCAAAGGCGTCAAAGCCGCGCACAACACCTGGTCGCAGGATAAGCCCGCCGGCGAGGGAAGGCTGGTCATCGTGCACGACGAGATGGAGAAGCCGCTCGGCGCGGTCAATTTGAATGTCAGGCAGGGCGCGAGCGCGAAGGGGCATAATGGGCTTAAGAGCATTATGGCGAGTATTGGGAATGTGCCTTTTGTGAGGATTGGGATTGGCATTGGGAGGCCGGTGAGCAGGGAGAGTAAGGACGTTGCCAATTATGTGATGCGGAAGATGACGCCTGGGGAGAAGGCGAAGATTGAGGGCAGTGTTGAGGAGGTTATTGCGAAGCTGAAGGAGCTGGAGAGTGGGTGAAGGAGAGCTTGATTCAGGTTATACCGAGTCACGACTTTGCCCGTGGGCTTCAACGTTGGATGTAGAGCTCAACACACATTTGAGCTTGGATGCCGTTTGTACCTCTTCACATGGCATGAAGACGGAAAGCAGTGCAGCACTCATGCACTGAGAAGTTGCCCAACAGCGCACATTGCGCTATCTGGAGCACCAGACGCCCACTTGGACAACGCGATCACATGCTGTCCGAGGGATGTCAGTGTCTATGGACTCCAAAGGAACATCTTCAAAGATCAGCTGTTCAGGCTTCCGCCAACTTCCGCTTTGTGGAGCATACCAGTCATACTGCTAGACTTCCACGAGTGTACTTGGTGACGAAGACACAACGCCAGGCAGATCTTCACGAAAGCTCTGAGTAGCTTCGACCTCTATCGCATCCTTCTTATCACATTGTGCAAAAGTGTTTGGGATCTACAGTCCAGGCTCTTAAGATCTCTTTCCTTTTTTGTCGAGGATTACAATCCTGTACACCGACATTGGCTGTTGCAAACCCCCACATACTCTTCTTGTCAAGCATCTCCGCACGCAACTCTGGAAACCAGACGAACGAAGACAGCATTGATATCTCCTTGATCTTGATGCTTGAATGCAACCGGTGTTTCCCTCGAACCCAATGCAAGATGGTGTCCCTGCGGAGGCACTGGGTAAATAGCAAAGGTATTTTATTCGTGTTTCTCTCAAGCTGTACTGTCGTTTCTTTCTTGCCTCCACACCTAACTACTCTGCTTTCAACCTCATTGACACCATCATGAAACGGCTGGCAATCACCAGCCTCTGGGGCCTTCTGGCCCTCTTGCAACCTGCCATCGCATTGCCTCGGCACCTCATCGAGCCACGCCATGAACCACACCATGGAGAACATCACCACACAAAGAAATGCGTCTCCAACGGCTACCTCTACCACAGCGGCACCTCCTACCTAATGTCTGGCAAAAGCTACATCATCCACTGCGGCAAGAACAGCAAGAACGAAGCATTCGACTCCCTAAACATCCCCTCCGGCGGTTTCTCAGCCTGTTCCGAGTCCTGTGGCTTTGCGTTCGACTGCGGTGGCTTCAGTTTTATTGGCGTCGCGGAGAGTGGTGTTTGCCACTTGAAGAACGGCCTTGGTGAGCTTACTGGTGCTGCGGACGATTGTGTTACTGGCGTTTTGGATCCGGATGGGAAAGGTATTCAGCCTGAGCCTTGGAATGGGCCTGTTCCTTACTTTGATCCGTTTGATCCTGCGGTGTGGAGCGGTGCGAGTTCGTATGCTTCGGGTCCGGATGCTTCGAGCTATGGTTCGCTTCCTTCGAGCTATCCTTCAGTTCCTTCGAGCTATATTTCGGCGGTTCCAAGCTATTCTTCGGTTCCTTCGAGCTATCCTTCGATTCCTGCTTCGTCAGTTTCAAGCCCGAGCACCAGCCTGTCGGCCTATACAAGCCCACCTCCGTCACCCACCAGTGCACCCATTCCGACTCCGTCTGCTGTTTATCAGTGCCTACAGACCGTCCACGATTCCGGGAAAATCTACCGCGGTGGCAACGGCTCTCCCTACGAGCTTCAATGCGGCGAAGATCACTACGGCGGCGACCTCACCTCCGCCGGCTCCGCCACCTTCCTAGGTTGCGTCGACATCTGCAATGCCAACCCCGAGTGCATCGGCTACTCATACCTGGGTGCAACCTGCTACCTCAAGAAATACTTGAACGCCCCGAACTCAAACCCTGCTGTCGATTTTGCTCTCAACCTCGACAGGAACGCCACTGCCAAACCTCCGCCTTCTAGTACATCAGAGGCTGTCAAGTCTCCGACGGCCACGCCTACACCTGAGCCGGGATCTTGCGGTTATATCGCTGCCAAGGGTGATAAGACTTACACCGACTCTGACAACGAGCAGTACACCATCGAGTGTAGCACCGACCACAACGGCGGCGACATTGGAGCCGTTGGTGCCAAAGACTTTGTTGGCTGCATGGACGCCTGCGATAAGAAAGACAAGTGCATCGCTTTCTCGTGGGTTGGTGGCAACGGCCCGGGCACTTGTTACTTGAAGGGAACGGTCACCGATACTGAGCATGACGTCTACGTCGACTATGCTTACAAGAAGACGCCTACTTATATTCCCGGTTCGTCTTCATCTTCGGCATCTTCTTACGGAAGTGAGTCGACGGGTGCGGTTGTGATTAGCAGTCCCGAGCCATATACCACGCCTACACCTGTCGCGCCGACCTCGACATATGTTCCGCCGACCAGTTACGTTTCTCTCCCCTCTGCGTCGTCGTACGAGACCTCGGATGGCGATGGCGTCCTCACCGTGACCGTGACGAGCTACACAGGCTCTGCTACGAGCTACAAGGGTTCCGCCACACCATCAAGCTTTAGTAAGAAGAGCATCGTCCACCCTCAGCCCGACCCAGATTTCCCATGGCCGCTTTGGCCGAATCCTACCAAATTGCCTCCGACCAAGTCGCAACACCACCACCCCCCGTCGGTGCATAATCCTCCCCCGATTCCTGAGCCTGCTACTGCTTATACCAGCCCGACGTACACCAAGACGGCCTGGGTCACGAGCGCAACGCCGACGCCTAACCCGCCGAATGGGCCGCCGCCTGGTTTGCCTGATTGGCCCATTCCTTTTGGCAAGCCACCATTCGACCGTCCTGGTGGACCATTGCCTAAGCCGCCGAATGGGCCACCTCCTGTTCCTATTGGCAAGCCACCGAATATCCCACCTCCTGGACCACCGCGTAACCCGCTGAATGGACGGCCATTTGACCAGCCACCGAATATCCCACCTCCTGGGCCACCGCGTAACCCGCTGAATGGACGACCATTTGACCAGCCACCAGACATACCATATGGGTATGACTTGCCACCTTTTGGCCCACGCAAAGGGTCACCCCCCAACCCCTATGACGGACCAGACATTCCATACTTTGGCAAAGGACCGAGGTTCCCGCCCAACAAGCGACGGTCTATTCCTGACGAGCCGACAAAGACTTACACCAAAGAGCCGTTGATGCCGACCTCCGTAGGCGACAGTGCATACTGCGACGAGCTTCGCAGCCGTAAGCCCAAGAAGCTGCGCGTCGAAGTCCTCGAAGGAGACTATAAATTCATCGGCATGTGGCTCCGAGACCCTACACGAGGTCAGTAGTTGTCGCTCCCCCTACCTCTCTTCTTTTCATGTTTTTCAAAAAAGGTCACAAAGCTAACTTTCACCCAGAACACGACAGCTCCATAGCCCACCTAACCAACAACACCCACGAAGCCGCCCACATCGACATCAACCCGTACACCGGCGCCCTCTCCTCCTGGCACGACGAAGACGGCTGCGACTTCCGCGGCCTCAACATGATGAACCCGGACCCGCACCAGCCTCACGGTGGCCACGGCCGGTTTGAGAAACACGGCGACTGCGTTTTCAGGTCGCTTCGTGGTGCTAAGGGGATGTTCTGGGAGCGTGAGGGCTTGAGGTGGGATTATAAGCACTTTGATAGTTGGCTGGTGTGCGATGCGGATAATGGGGAGGAGGTGGAGTTGAAGTATTGGGGGAAGAAGGTGCATGGGACGTGGAGGGAGGAGCCGAGGAGGTGTGCGGCGGTGAAGTTGAGGGTTGTTGAGTAGATTTAGAATGTAATGAGGGACGCTGAGTTGTGTGTGTATACCTTAGCAGTAGTTTTCTTGAGGTAGACTAAGGTACAACGTAGCCTAGGTCTCTCAATGAAAGAAAGCTGATCTTGGATATTAATGCTGCTCCGGCGAGCTTGTCAAGGTGGTGAGATGCTTTGAGTACTGCACTTGGATTCTCCTTGGTTCATGCGTCGATGCATTGTTGTCTGCAACAAAGCTCTGTACAGTCGCTTCTACATGCCTTTCAACTCATCAACATATCGCTTAATATGATCATGTCCTGGTGAGGTCTCTCAACCTCCAAGGGCTCGATGCATACATGAGATGTAGTGTGCCATCCATGTTGCGTGATGTCTGGCTGTGCCGTCCTATGGTTCTCGACGGCGCCTCGTATTGCCTCCATGCATGTACTTCGTCGATCATACCTTGACATGGACGTGCTGCAATAGTCCGGCATGCTGATCTACGACGCTACTGCGGTGTTTTGCATCGTTGCGGGGCGTTTGTGCGGGTGCCCGGTTCCTGATGCCACGTCTATTTCGTAAGGCCGACAGTCATTGGTGGTGGTATGCGGTGTATGTGTGATTGCTTGCCGCCAGCACATACAGGAGGACACGAAGATGAGACGGTGCAATAATTGCAGTGATGGCGAAGGATTGTTGGAGGATGCTCAAGGTCTCGCTTCCCCACGGCGTGTTCCTTGGTCGTGCCTGCGTGTCCGGCTCGCTGGCGTCGGCTCTCGCATTGCCTTGTTACGGCAACCGTACATCATGCCGCCGACCAGTCCACCATGCCGCTCTGCCCAAGCGTATCCACATAGAACCGACCCTCAGCGCCTGTTGCAACACCTCCGTCTTCCTCTTCCACTACTACCACTCTGCTTCGCCCATGCGGAACCTGCGTCAGCACCATGTCCGAGGCTAGATCCGATCTCCCACAGCGACCACCGCCAACAACCACCGGCAATGCATACAATGCGCCCTCTTCCTCCAATCCGCTAAGGCAACGCTTTCCACAACGTCAGTCAAGCAACAGCAGCCTCCGTTCAACTCCTTCTGAGCTGCCGCGGCGCCGGTCTTCCATTCTATCGTACTCCAGCCTCGAAGATGCGACCAACTCGTTTGCCGACGATTTCATGAACCCAGCGTCTACGAAGAAATTGAGGAAGCAGAAAGAGGAGGAAGATAGCAATTGGCACTCGACCCCTCTGGTGTTTGCGATCTTGCCAGCCGTCGCTGGGCTGCTTTTCAACAATGGCTCCGCCTTCGTTACGGACGTGCTGTTACTAGGCTTCGCTGCGCTGTTCATGAATTGGTCTATACGCATACCGAGAGACTGGTACTATGCTGCACAAGCCTCACTGCGAGATGTTGAGCCTGATGTGGCGTTTTTCGACGACGACCCTCTGGACACCGAAGACGAATTGAATGGCTCGACCGAGGACCTGCCTAAAGAGAGGGCCGATGCTGATGAGAGTACTGAGAAAGCCACACGGAACGAAGAGAAGAGACAGCATGCTACTTTGGAGCTACGAAAACAGGAGCTCTTTGCTTTGTTTGCGACATTTGCTTTCCCAGCAGTCGCAGCATACTTGCTTCATGTCATTCGCGCCCAGCTTTCACGGCCATCGACGGGTCTGGTCTCGGATTACAATCTTTGCATCTTTCTTCTGGCAGCTGAGTTCTGGCCGTGTAGACAGGTCGCCAGGCTTGTTTCTGCAAGGACTTTGCACCTCCAACGTACAGTTGCAGAGCTTGATGATGACGATGAATCTCCTTTGAACAAGGAATCTATGGCATCGCTCACAGTCAGAATTGCGGAGCTGGAAGCCAGAGTGGCAGACCAAAGCGTGCAAGCACCCAACACGTCAGCCCAAAAAGCCGACGTGACTGATTTGGCCACCGAAATACGCAAGCGCTACGAGCCTCGTCTCGAAGGCCTCGAGCGGGCAGTGCGGCGATACGAGAAGCGCTCGACGACCATGGCAATGGTGACCGAACAACGCCTTCACAACCTTGAGGTCCGCATGCAGGATGCACTTAGTCTGGCTGCTGCAGCTGCGCATCATTCGCAAGAACGCAATGCTGTCTCGAAGACTCTGTCCTTCTTGACTAGCTTGGTCACGACACCGGTAAAGTTGATGGTATCACTTTGCTTATGGCTGCTGCGCGTGATTGAGGATTTGTACAACAAAGCTTGGGCTATGATTTTGGGTCCAAAGCCACGCCGTTCCGAAAAACGTCCCCATACTCGGCCCTCTTCAAAAAGCGGCACCGACGACCGAGCTAAGGACAGGGACAGGTTGGCCCATAGGAAGTCTGTGAGATGAGAGTACCTGTTGCATGGATGGGCGTTGGTCTTTGGTGTTTTGGTTCCACAGAGATACCCACAGAATAGGTTATGGGATGGAATTGGGATTTCAGGGGCATGTATGTATTCGAATGTACGTCGAGGAAGCCACTACGCTGACATCACCTTGTCGCCTTTGTGATGTTCGTGAAAGCTGATCCAAAGCTTGCTCCATCCACCGCATCTCAATTCAAGTCTGCGCTATTCAATGTGAAGGTTACACAACATTTTTAACCGCCGAAATCTGGACGACGACAGCCTATTTTATTCTTACAAGCATCCTGAACCCTGATAAACTCGTCTGTGATGGTTTTTGCTGGCTCTTGCCTTTCACTGCTCACTTTTGACGAGCAAAGCGTGGCAAAGCTAGCCAGCCAGCCACCTTCTTTTCAACCTCACCTTAACCTCTCCCACTTCACTGTCACCAAAGTCACTGCTGTGGCGCAGCCCAGCCACCCATTTTGCGAGATGGCCCACACAATAACGACACTTCAACAATAGGATGGATGCCTTTCACTCTCTCGTTTCGGATCTGGATCTGAGCCACCACCGCCCACCTCCTCCACCTGAACACCTCTTTCCGAAACCATCGCCAACAGCTCGAGCAAGACCTTCACAACACCGATCTGAACGCATTCTAAACACCTTCTGAACACCTTCTGAACACCTTCTGAAACCATTGCGACTACTTGCCGATTTCTCACACCACCAATCTGAACACATTCTGAAACCACCGCGACTACCTTTGCCACATCCTCACGCCAGCAACGCACCAGCTCCTGGCGCCAGACAAAACGCATATCCACGCAACTCACCCCAAGACTCTCGACATGGGCAACATGGCCACCTACAGGCCGGCACGCACTCAGCAAGACTCCTGGAACTCCATGAAGGCCGATATGCGGGCATATCAAAAACTTCAGGGTTATCACGACCAGATCGCCGACACCACGCCTCACGACTGCGAGCTTTGCGGCCTGAACTATGGCGGCTTCGACTTGATCATGCACCTCCACTTCGGGCACAAGGTGGACTACTCTGACATCTGTCCTTGCGACGGCTGTGTTCTCGTGCAGCTCAACAAGTCTATTGATGAAGAGCGGCAGCAGAGAGCGGCTTTCGCGAAGATTGAGAGGTTCTTCGCTGAGAGTGAGAAGCAAAAGACTGTCCAGACTGCTACTGCTCCCATGGTGGACCTGACCGCGAGCCCGGTGTTCAGCGGTCAGGTAGTGAAGAACGCTCCTGTCGCGCAGCACCACAACGCGAGTGTCGCTCCGAGTGCCAACGGACCTCAGCAGCAGTATAGTCCAGTCAAGGCTTCGCCGTCACTGTCCTCACTCCCGAAGCATGCTGTCCAAGGGACTCTTGCGCCGATGGGAAACGCACAAGTCATTCGCATCGACAGCATGTCGCCTGCACCGCAGCTCTCCTCGCCATTCGCCCCAGCTCAGACCAACCAAAACAAGACTCAGCCCACAGTGGTACAGAATATACGACACACCCGAGTTGACAGCGCGATGTCTATGCATCCACTGTCAGCGCCATCAACCGTCGCTAAACCCAGCCAGCCGGCGAGGGGAAAGCCTAAGCGGGTCACAACGAAGCCCAAGCCGGTTCTCGAAAATATCCGTTTCTATCAGATTGACAAACAACATTCCGAAAAGAACCTGCCGTACGAAGTCAGCAAAATCGAATGCGGACAGATGTACGAAGACAACGGCAAAGTAATATGGGTTGAGCAGAAAGCCGACGCTCCCAACTGGCTCGATGGCAATGACAACATTGTCAAGAGCATCGTCACTGGGAAGAATATGAGATGGTGCCCGTGCCTTCCGCACAACATTCCCAACGACATTCCCGCATGGCAAATTGTGAGTTATTACCGACAAGCAGCCGCCGAAGGCTACAGTCTCAGACAGGCGGATTTCATCGATCGCGGTCTTAAACTCACATCCAGCGGCATCTCAAACCGCGTGCAGAAATGGCAGAGTGGTATCGGAATGTTGCCGCAGACGAGGTCTACGTTCTACAACTGGCCCTCCAAGCAAGCCATGGACACTGTCGCCGGCTTGAACTACAACCAAGCCAGGTTTAATACTTGGTGGGAAGTTGGCTTCTCTCCCAGCCATGGGGCCTGGGCGGCTAAACAGCCTAACTCTCACCCAGGGTACAGAGACCTAGACTCCTTCGTCAAGAAAGACACCGAGACTCAACCGCCGTTCTATTTCTTCGACAAGCCCGAGTCACGCAAGGTCAGTGAGTACATCAAGCTCGTCGACGACGCCATGCTGTTCCTCACCATCAAAGCCGAGGAGTGTGGCATGACAGGCGGCTACCAGGAGCTCCTGCCTTGGTTTGGCAAGCCAGCAGAAGACCAGTGGACCAGAGACCTCGACGCAGATCTCATCATCGAGTTTGGAAGGTGGAGGGAGGGATGCCGCGACACTCCTAGTGTGGCCGTCTTGCGCAATGCGCTTGAGCATGCTGGCTCCGTGGCGGAGGTCGAGGCCATCAAGAGGGCTGACTACAGCCTCACACCGTGGCTTCAGGACGTGGTTGCGGGTCTGGCTCCGATGAAGGAGTCGAGGAGGTTCAAAGATGCGCAGAAGAGAGGTGAGGTTGCTAGCAGAGTCGCAAACAGGGTGACCGAGAAGCGTAAGATTGGGGAGGTCGACGGTGTTGAGATGGGTGATGGGCAGAGCAAGAAGCGTGCGGTCTGAGGATGCAGTAATCATTGTTATATGCAAGCAAGGCGGTCAATAATCACCAAATAGCCGCCGCTATCGAGGTATGAAGACGTTACACTCCTGCTGATCACTCAAGTGGGGCCCCTCTCCTCCCTCCAAGCGGGGGAACACTCTCCACCTGAATACACCACCTTACATATAGGAGACAGTGTAAGAATGTAAACAAGACCTCTTAAATCACATTTGAAGTGTCTTCACTTGCAAGCCGCGTCAATTACTCCGTTCCACGCTGCGTCTTTTGAAGTACACAGACGACAAGCTTGACCGCACAATGGAGACGACCAACAAATCCAAAAGGCCGAACTTCCTTGTCATCGTAGCAGACGACTTGGGTTTCAGCGAGGTAAAATTCAGGAGAGATACACCGTTGGTCATGAAGACACTTGCTAACAATCTCGCAGTATTTCTCTCTCCTCCTCCTCCTTTGCGAAAGAATACCGACATGAGTTCTTCTTGCACTATATCAGCGAGCTGTCTTTGAGCTCTTGCCGAAACAACTACGTAACGTTCACAAATGGCGACAGTGTAACTGACCTAAGATTTCTAGTTTGGGGTGCTTTGGTGGCGAAATCAGGACTCCGAATCTTGACAAGCTGGCCAGCAATGGGTTGCGATTCACCGACTTCCATGCTGCGGCGGCTTGTTCTCCAAGTCGTGCCATGTAAGTCACTCTCGTCTGCGGACAGCCGATATACAGAGGCGAGACACTAATGTATTTTCCTGTGCACAGGATCATGACCGGTACAGATCACCATATCGCTGGCCTGGGCAACTTGATCGAATGGACTAACCGTTCCGACCAGTACGTCTCCAGTCTATCTCAAGCAACCATCACCAACTAATACCTCCAGAAATGCTCCAGCAGAAGGCAACGCCAAACACTGGTCGACCGCTCCACAGCGAGGCATGCCAGGCTACGAAGGCTATCTGAACGAGCGTGTCGTAGCACTGCCAGAACTCCTCCAAGACGCCGGTTACCTAACTCTCATGGCCGGCAAATGGCACCTTGGCCTAACTCCCGAACGATCTCCCCAGAAGAGAGGTTTCGAGCGTAGCTTCGCACACTTGCCTGCTTGCTCGAACCACTACGCCTACGAACCTCAGCTGGAAGGCCAGGATCGTATTCCGGATTTCATGACGATGAGTTTCATTGCTCTGCACTCGGAGGATGGGGAGTATGTTAAAAAACTGCCGGATGACTGGTACTCGAGTGATGGTTATGGCAACAAGATGCTTTCGTATCTCAAAGATCGTAAGGAGCAGAAAGATGAACGCCCGTTCTTTGCGTACTACCCGTTCACTGCACCTCATTGGCCGCTGCAGGCACCGGACGAATACATCGCACACTACAAGGGCGTATACGACGAGGGTCCAGATCTACTCAGAGAGAAGCGTCTGCAGCGCATGAAAGATCTCGGTCTCTGCCCCAAGAACGTCGAGCCACACCCAGTAGTCGCCGACGAAGTCAAAGAATGGTCGAAGCTCACCAAAGAAGAGAAAGCGAAATCCTGCAAAGCGATGGAAGTCTTCGCAGCCATGGTCGAGTGCATCGACAACAACGTCGGCAAAGTCGTAGACTACCTCGAACAAACCGGCGAGCTAGAAAACACTTTCGTCTGCTTCATGTCCGACAACGGCGCCGAAGGAGCCGCCTACGAAGCCTACCCAATCGTCCAAGGCCAAATGATGCAGCACTTACAAACCTACTACGACAACTCCCTCGAGAACTTAGGCCGTGGCAACAGTTTCATCTGGTACGGTCCGCGCTGGGCCCAAGCCGCCACAGCTCCAAGTCGCCTATACAAAGCCTTCACGACCGAAGGCGGCGTCCGCGTGCCTTTCCTCGCCAAATTCCCAGTCTCCCACGCCTCGACCCACGAGCCCTCCAGCATCACCGGCGCTTTCAGCACAGTCATGGACCTCGCGCCTACGATCCTCGAAATGGCAGGCGTCCAGCACCCAGCCCCGACCTACCGCGGCCGCGAAATCGTCCCCATGCGCGGCAAAAGCATGCTCAAATTCACCAGCGGCGAGAGCAAAAGCATCCACCCGGCCGAATTCATCCAAGGTTGGGAGACTTGCGGGCGCGCAGCGGTGCGTTGCGGCGACTGGAAGATTCTGTTCATTCCCAAGCCTAAAGGACCCGAGAAGTGGCAATTGTATAATTTGCGCGCGGATCCGGGAGAGGTGCATGATCTGGCGGAGCAGGAGCCGGAGAGGCTGGAGAAGATGATCAAGATGTGGGATCAGTATGTTCTCGAGACGGGTGTTGTGCCGTTGGCGCCTGCGCTGGGTCAGTGGATGGAGGCGCAGGACGCGCAGATGCCGGAAGATGCGTGGATGGAGTATGAGTATTGGAAAGCTGGGGCGAGAGATGAGCCGGAGAAGTTTAGGAAGGAGATTCCTAGGTTTACTAGGACTGTGAAGCCGATTTGATATGGTGGGATCGAAGACTGCTGAACGAAACTATTCTAAGCCGTTGAAAAGCAGGGGAAACAATAGTCGCGTTCAACAAGCAGGCAAGCTACAATGAAAGAGGGCACTTGACGAGTCAAAGTAAGAAAGAAAGTTGGAACCAAATTTTGGTAGAGCATTGCAATATCATGTCTGTCATACAGTATTTGTACGTCGCTGGCATAATACGACAAGCCGCACGTGGCATGCATAAAAACTAATTACTATTCCTCCTGAATGCCCATAAAGCATTACTCGTCTTCGACATTACGAAAAATTCGCACCAAACAAATCATGCTGGGCGTTTAGAAGGCGGAGCCCCTGCGCTCGACATCCTCGACCTGGGTGTCCAGCTTGCCGTCCTTCATGGCAGAAGAGGAGAAAGTGGTGGTAGGCTTCCATCCGGCAGATGTGCGGGGGGTGGTCTCCTCCATCATCTTGTCGACCTGCTCGAGGGAAAGACCCTTGGTCTCAGGAATGAGGAAGTAGGCGTAGACGAATGCACAAGTGCAAAGGCCTCCCCACACGAAGAAGACGCTGGACTTGAGGTTGCCCTGGTCGGTGCCGACCATGTAAGGGGTGATGACAGCAATGATACTATGTGATTGTTAGTGATAGTACACTGGTGTAAGCGAGAATTTTAGACTTACGTGTTCCAGAGCCAGTTGGAGGAGGTGGAAAGGGCAACACCACGAGAGCGGATAGGGAGAGGGAAGATCTCGCCAATGACGATCCAGGCACCAGGGCCCCAGGTGCTGGCGAAGAAGAAGATGAAGATGGCGATGAAGGCGATCTGGGCGTTGACGGCAGAGATGTTGACGG
>Ga0265797_10002608_pt1 | contig 30010 bp, 24 predicted proteins | sample P2T30metagenome_FD_192433 | JGI IMG/M metagenome (GOLD analysis project Ga0265797, IMG submission 192433) | Plant litter microbial communities from East Loma Ridge, Irvine, California - P2 T30 | ecosystem: Environmental > Terrestrial > Plant litter > Unclassified | place: USA: California...
CCTTCCCCGATCACGGTCCGTGCTCAACTGCGTCAGCAACGGCCGCGGCAAGACGCAGGAGACAGCTCTCGCGAAACGGCCCAGGCGGTAACAAAACATATACTCCGACTCTCTACCCCGATCGCAACCCCGATGATAGCATCGATCTCGTCGCTCAGGTAGCGCGAATACGACACGAATTTATCTAGCCATGTTTCGCCGGCTAGGCCTCCTGGGGACCTTGCTCCTCGGCCTGCTATCGGCGCAGGCTACAGCAAAGGACAAGAAGGGCCCATCTGTTGAAATCACCGCTTTCGACAGACCGCCCCTCGATCACTTCTACTTCGAGGACAGCGACGTTATCCTTCTCACCATCAAAGAAGAAGGGCACGGCAACACTTTCCGGTCAGATGATGCCGGAGTGCACTGGAAGGCCTTGAAGGGCGTCGAGAAGGACAAGGTCTACCGTGTCCAAAGGCACCCGTACATCCAGGGATTGGCTGTTGTTGTTGGCATTGAAAAGACGCATTGGATTACACGGGATTCTGGCGAGACATGGGACGAGTTCAAGGTGGACGATGAAGCTTCGATCCGACCACAGATTATCAGCTTCCACGCGACCGACCCGGACCGCATGATCTTCCATGCTGCTGAGTGCGGCGGGGTCGTGTGCCATACTCGAGACTATTACACGACGGACGGCTTCCGCAAGGGTGCTAAGATCCTCCACAAGGATGCCATCAATTGCATGTGGGCAAAGACGTCGGACATATTCACTACCAAGGACGAAGAGCTCGACAAGAACCGTGTCATGTGCAATGTTAGGGGCAAGTTCACTATCTGGGAGACCGACAGCCGCCTTCTGATGTCCGATGACTTCTTCGAGACCGATGGCGTTGAGCCTCCGTTGCAAGGAACCCGCCCTGTACCAGGCGTTGTCAACTTGGCAGCTGTCAAGGGATACTTTGTTGCGGCCGCGAAAAGCGAAGGATCCGCGGAGATGGCTATGTATGTCACGGACGACACCTTGACATGGCATCGCGCGGAGTTTGGAACCGAGCACAAGCTGGAAGAAAATGCGTTCACCTTGTTGGAAGGCACCAACTACAGCATGCAGGTTGACGTGATGGCGACCGGATTCATGATGCCGCCGATGGGAGTGCTTTACACAAGCAACAGCAACGGAACGTTCTTCACGAAGAATCTGGAGCACACCAACCGCAACCGCTGGGGAATGGTCGACTTCGAAAAGATCCAGAACATTCAGGGTATTGTGATGGCCAACGTTGTTGACAATTGGAAAGAGGTGGAAGTCAATCCCTTGGCTGAAAAGGACATCAAGACGCAAATCTCTTTCGATGACGGTCGAACATGGCAAGCGCCGCAGGCAGATGGCAAAGATCTCCAATTGCACTCGGTTACCAACCAACGCAACGAAGGCCGCATTTACTCTTCTCCGGCTCCCGGCATCGTCATGGGAGTGGGAAACACCGGCAAAATCCTCAAACCCCGTGAGGAATGTGACCTCTACGTGTCGGACGATGCCGGCGCAACCTGGACGCGTGCTTTGAAGAACCCTCATCTTTTCGAATTCGGTGATCAGGGCGCACTGCTTATTGCGATCGAGGATGGAGAAACAGACGAGATCAAGTATTCACTCAATCACGGCAAGGACTGGAATACATTCGAGCTGAAGCACAAGATCCACCCTCTTACCTTGACCACGGCACCCGATTCGACAAGCCTAAAATTCATATTGACTGCGGACAAAGGCAAGGGTTCCGATGTCGAGCATCAACTCATCGCACTGGACTTTAGTGAGATCGACGTGCGCAAGTGCGAGAAGGATGACTTTGAGGATTGGTATGCCCGGAAGAACGACAAAGGCGAGCCAGAGTGCATCATGGGCCACACTCAGATGTTCCGACGCCGCAAGGCTGGCAAAGAATGTCTTGTGGGCGAACAGTGGAAGGATCCGATGCCTCTTGCGGAGAACTGCAAATGCCTGGACCGGGATTACGAGTGTGATTTCAACTTCTCAAAGAATGACAAAGGAGAATGTGAGCCGAGCGGTCCACTGAAAGCGCCCGAGGGTGCTTGCAAGGACGGCCATGACACTTTCCAAGGCTCCTCGGGTTACCGATTGATCCCTGGCAACACTTGCGTTCAGCGAGATGGTGTTGTCAAAGATGAACCAGTCGAACGCAAATGCGACCAGACCAAGACCCCTCCTGCATCCGGCGAGGTCAACACGGAAATCACCACTTTCAAGGGCGAACAGTTCGTCGAGTACTATTATCTCGAGCGCTGTGAGACTTGCGAGGGCGACGACGAGACTGTCATTATGCGGACCGACCGCAGGGAAGCCTACCTTTCTAGCGACCATGGCAAGTCCTGGGCACCTGTCCAAAAGAACGAGGACATTGTGGCAATCTATCCGCATGAACACAACAACGACCGAGTCTACCTCGTGACACCCACCAAGACAGTGTTCTATTCTGACAACCGCGGGAAGAAGTTCCATCACTTTGAGGCACCCGAGGTACCAAACGTCGATCACCTTCAAATCCTCGGTTTCCACCCCAAAGAGAAGGACTGGCTCATCTGGACTGGTGGTCGCGACTGTGACTCTGCCAAGTCCGATTGCCAAACCATCGCTTATGTTTCCAAACGTAACGGCGAAGGCTGGGAGCCTCTTCTCAAGAGCGTTCGCAAATGTCAGTTCGTGTACCGCGAAGGCCGACCCGATTCCGACCAGCTCGTGTATTGCGAGCAGTACGGAAACGAAGACCCCGATCAACCTCTTAACCTCATCAGCAGCTCCGACTGGTTCGAGCATAGGACGGAACTTAAGCGTGATGTGATTAGCTTTGCCACCATGGCTGAGTTCATCGTTGTAGCCCTTCGCGACGCGGATCAGGAAAGTCTCAAGGTCGATGCATCAATTGATGGACTCGTGTTTGCCGATGCCAAGTTCCCGAGTAACTTCAAAGTAGCGCACCAGTCAGCCTACACGGTTCTCGATTCCAGCACGCACTCCATCTTCCTGCACGTCACCGTGAACAACAGGCTCGACCAGGAATACGGATCAATTGTCAAGTCGAACTCGAACGGAACCAACTATGTCCTCACTATTGGCGAGGTCAACCGCAACAAAGCAGGCTACGTCGACTTTGAAAAGATGCAAGGCCTTGAGGGTGTCGCATTGGTGAACATCGTTGCCAACGTCAAAGAAACAGATAGTGGATCGGCAAAGAAGCTCAGAACAATGATCACTCACAATGATGGCGCAGAGTGGGGCTACATTCAGCGTCCAGAAAACCCCAAGAACTTCAAGGTCGACTGGTGTGACGGCAGCGGTGAGAAATGCGCACTCCATTTGCACGGTTACACCGAGCGCGACGACCCACGTGACACCTTCTCATCGCCATCTGCGGTTGGCTTGATGATGGCCGTGGGCAATGTCGGCGAATATCTGGGATACAAGAAGGATGCCGATACTTTCATCACTAGTGATGGTGGAATTACCTGGACCATGGTCAACGAGGGTACTTGGATGTGGGAGTACGGCGACCAGGGATCCATCATCACCATCGTCAAGAAGGGCGAGCCCGTGAAGGAGGTCCAATACTCTCTTAACGAGGGTAAGGACTGGATTCCATACAAGTTTTCCGACGAGCCGATGATTGTGGACGACATCACCACCGTTCCTTCCGACACGAGCCGCAACTTCCTTCTCTGGGGACGCATCAAGGGTGAGCTCGCCACTGTCAACCTGGACTTTTCAGGTCTCAAGGAGCGTCACGATGAGTGTCGCCTCGATGAGAAGAATCCTGAGAGCAGCGACAGTGACTATTACCTCTGGGAGCCCAAGCATCCTCTTAGTGACGACAATTGTCTCTTCGGACACATTGCGCAGTACCACCGCAAGCGACCTGACAGCTCATGTTACAACGGCCCTGAACTGCAGCATCTGCACGGCATTGAACGCAACTGCACTTGCACGCGCCGTGACTTTGAATGCGATTACAACTATGAACGTCAGTCGGACGGCTCCTGCAAGCTCGTGCCAGGCCTCGAGCCACCAAACCCGGCCGCTATCTGCGAGAAAGATAAGAATGCGGTCGAATACTACGACATCACTGGCTATAGGCGCATCCCCCTGACCACGTGCGAAGGCGGCCAAGACCTCCGTTACACCGCTCGCACACACCCATGCCCTGGCAAAGAGCAGGATTACGAGAAGAAACACGGCATCTCTAGCGTCGGCCTCTTCTTCGCTATTGTTCTGCCCATCGCAGCGGCAGCAGGTGTCGGCTACTGGGTGTTCAAGAACTTCGACCACAACTTCGGTCGCATCCAACTCGGCGATGGCGGCGCTGGTTCTCGCATCGGTATGGGTGGAGCCTTTAATAGCGATGCTCCGTGGATCAAGATTCCCGTCATTGCTCTCAGTGGTCTCGTAGCCCTTGTGTCGGCCGTGCCACCGATCGCCGCCTACCTCTGGAGGAAAGGTTCGTCGATGCTCGGACGCGGCGAAAGTAGCAGGTTCGGCGGTACTGGAAGGCCATACACCAGCCGCAGCAGTTTCTCCAGAGGCCGCGGTAACTACAGCAGCGTGGACAACGATGATGGGGAGCTCCTGGGTGACGATAGCGAGGATGAGGTTTGAAGGGGTGTTTTTGGTTGATTGAGAAGGCCGAGTCCAGCGAGCGATTCCCGTCCAATTTATTGTATACTGTCTTTTAGTAGATGCATGTAGCGGTTATACCAGTGTAGAATAGTTGACTCTTGATCATTGTATAAGATTTGGACTTTGGACCGTACGGACGATCGATCGTTCCAGGATCTTGACTCCACTTGCATCCTCCATCTCGAGCGGGGATTGTTGCCGCCATCGGTACTCGGGACCTCGGCGCCGCTACCAGATCAACATCGGCCATCATGTCCTAGACGCTTCTATCGCTGTTGTGGCACGTGTGGGCGGCCTTGTGAGGCACAAACAGTTATCATGCAGGCGTCGAACTGTGATCGCTGCTACCGACGAAAAGGCCGCTGCGATAAACAACAGCCATGCAGCTCTTGCGCCCAAGCGAATGCCACGTGCGCCTACACAGATAAGGTTCGCCAACGACGCTTCACTTCGGACGATGTCGAGCGCGTTGAAAAACGACTGCGTCAATCCGAGGCCCGCAATCGCTCACTTTTGAGTGAGGTGACGAGATTGAAGGCGGCGGCGACGACTGAACAGCCTGGAGTCTCACCAGCTGGCACGGATCGCTCTCTGACTGCGGAAGCAAGGAGGGCGGACGCTGTTAGTGAAATCTCGTACCTGTCGATCAACGCTGCTGGCGAGCGACAGCCCTACTTGGGCTCGACGAGCGGCGTCTTGTTCGCAAACCTGGTCCGCTCGAGCGTTGATGCTTCTGTATCACGGCAGCCGACGCCTCCGGCTGCATTGTCAGAGGGGTCTGCTGACACCTCGATATCTCCTGCATCGATACCAAACCATGCGAAACGAAAACAAGAACTGCCACCGGAAGCACTCGCTGCAAAGCTCATGAAGTCCTACTTTGACCACGACGCCATAGCCTTTCCTTTCCTTTCGGCCTCGGCCCTGCTCGAGATCTTGGAAAGATTCTATCACAGCGAGATTTACTACTCGTGCCAGGCAACGGCCTATGAGACCTTTGTCTTCAACATGACCCTAGCGATCGCAACCGCAAGCGTCTACAAGTACGACTGGCAAATGCTGCCAAGCGCAGAGTCCCACCATGCTCGGGCAATGCAGGAGCTCGATCAAGTCCTTGTCCACGGCGGGCTGGAAAGTCTGCAAGCCATCCTGCTTCTCTGCCAGTACCGACAAGGCAGCTCGATCAAAGACAATTCGGCCTCGATGTGGCATCTTGTAGGAATTGCGGCGCGCATCTGCTTGGAACTTGGTCTTCACAGAGAATCGGCTTATCCGCTCAAAAATTGCAGTGACGCTGATCGAGCCGAGTTGCAACGCTATGAACACCAGGAAGTCTCGAGAAAGTGTTTCTGGTGTTTGATTGCGATGGATCGCGTTACTAGCAATATTCTCGGACGACCTCTTGCCATACGCGATGAGGACATTGACGCTTTGCTGCCTTCGGACGACGATGTTTCGTTCAATCATCCATCGGCCTTGACCATGGTCGGTATTCCAAGGACTGCTGTTTTCAAGAGTATCATCAACTACCGGCTGTTATGCGGAAAGGTCCTCACGACTTTGCACCGACGACGAGCACCCTCCATGTCAACAACAGAAGCCCTTAAGCTGAGATCTGGTCTTGCACAAGAACTAGAAGACTGGCGATTACACTTGGAGGAACTCAATTTACCCGACGATTCAGCGACCAACATTTCAGAACGATCCTGCTTCTTCTCCCCAGTCTGGTTCAGAGTGCTATACGCCAATGCAAAACTAAGCATATGGCGGCCATGTCCTCTCCTAGCCGATCTCAGCCACGACCAAGACTCACTGCAAAACATTTACGACTCCTCGATACAGGCCATAATTGCGTACTCTGCACTTCACAAGTCGAGGAAAATCAACTACAGTTGGATAGCCCTGCAGTCAATTTTCATGGCGGGACTCTCCTTCCTCTATAGCGTGAGCAGGCATTTCCGAGGAAAGAGCAACCATCATTCGACGACAGCGTGCTGTTTGCTGAGAGAAGACCCGAGGGCAATTGATATCTCGCAGACCTCGAGGGCTTGTTCGAACGTCATGGTGGCTGTGGCGGAGAGGTGGAATGCTCTGCGGCATTGCCATGAAGTCTTCGATCGCCTCAGCGACGCCGTTTTGTCTGATGCGTTGGAGATGCAAAGTCATGATCAGGAAGAAAAGACACAACAACGCCACCAGCGAGCGCCTTCCAGCAGCACGACGGCAGATCGGATTTCAGAGGCAATGCAGCCACCCGAGCCAGCACTGCAAGCGCAACCAGAACCCAGTGCTACATCTTCTTCTATCAATCACGATTCGCGGGCTCGAGATTGGAGTGGCCAACAACTCCCTACCAACTTCGGGGCGGCAGGCTCGCAGCATTCACTCGCGGTCGACAATGAATTCTTACACTGCTATGACGACCTCCAGAGCATGTACCTTCATCAAGTGGAAGATCCTGTGATGCACTTGTCGCAGGACTGGCTGGGATATCTAGGAGGAGCTGATGGGTTGTTTGACCAGAATGCCGAATTTCAAGGGCAGCTGGGCATGTTTGAATGACCCTCAACGACAACTCTAAAAGTCAACTACGTCGAACCGGGCCCTCGTAACACGTAAACCTTATCTGAGGAAAACAGTACAGGCTGTTTATTCCCAACCCGTGCATCGTCTTAAACCGCCCCAGCGATCTTGTAGACCTCCTTCTCCACCAAAGTGATCACCCCTTCCACACCCTTATCCCCCGGCGGAATAACCTGCGTGCCAAACGACAACGCAACCCCAGCCGCGCGATCCATCAACCAGAAACAATTCGCCACCCCACCCCAGCTGACACCCTCAGCCCTGCGCCTTCCATCCTCATAGCCCTGCAAGAACAGAATCCCGCCAAATGACCAGCCATGCTCATACGCTCCAAGATCAAACTCCCCAATGAAGAAAGCGCCCTTCGGCCCGGAGAAGTATTCCTTCAAACTAGCCGCTTGCTGCGCCGTGAGCTGCGACGCGAAGAGCTCGTCCACGGCTTCGCGGCGCAGAATGGACCCGTCGTTGACGAGCAGGTGCTGCAGGAATTTGACATAGTCGCCCATGGACGAGTAGGCTCCTTGGCCGCCGCAACAGCCTGTCGCGCCGGTGTTGATGAAAGGTTCTCGGAAAGGGTACAAACCCCCGTCAGGCCCGCGGACCGAGAGCTCCGGGACGCGGGTTTGCAGGCCTTTCTGTGACGGGAAGAAGGTCATGGTTTGGAGGCCGAGGGGGTCCCAGATGTTGGTTTTCATGAAGTCTTCGAGGGTGGAGTGCGTTAGGCGCTCGATGAGGAGGCCGGCCCAGTCTAGGGCGGAGCCGTAGGACCATTGCTCTCCGGGTTGGAAGATTAGGGGGTACGAGAAGCGGGAGACGACGTCGGTGCCGCGGCCGGCGAAGGGAGATGTTTCTTCTTCGCGCTGCTGCTGCTGTGCTTGGTATTTGATCAGCTTCGGGTCGGCGGCGTCGTAGGCTGTTCCTGCCGTGTGGGTGAGGAGGTGTCTGGATGCCATGTTAGTGAGCAGCAATTAGGCAGTCCTCGACAACGTCTTCGTTCCAATCTGCAACTATTTTTCTCGAGGAAACGTACCTCAACGTAATCGCCCCCTTCCTCTCCTCAAACACAGCCCTCTCCCCTCCCTCCCCATCATCCTCAAACCCCTTCAAAACTCCCTGCGCGCCCAGCTCAGGCAGCAAGCCAGCAACATCATCATCAAACTCAATCAACCCCCTCTCAACAACCAGCATAGCAGAGAACGCAGTGAGCAGTTTCGTCTGAGAAGCGAGCAAGAACACCGCATCGTCTTGGATATCCTTGCAATCCCCAGTCTTGTCGACCGAAAGCTTGCCTACGGCGTGCGAGTATTGGAATGAACCTGTCGGGCGAGGAATGGTCAGATGAAGTTGCGTGGACCGGAGGGAGGGAGGGAGGGAGGGAGGGAGGGAGGAAGGGAGGGAGGAAGGGAGATATCAAAGATTTGGTTCTTTGGAACCGTACCATCTCGGTTCGTAGCACACACGACTGCGTGCGGGATTTTGCCGTCTTGGACTGCGGCTGCGAGGGTTTGTTCCATGTGAGCGGCGGCCATGTTTTTTCTGTTTTTTTGTTTTTTTTCTGGGAGAGAAGAGCAGGTTGGAGCTTCCAGGCGGTCGAGTGAGTCCGGTGGGTTTCGATGGAGGAATCGTGCAATGTGATCGAACGATTCGCAGCCCAAAGGTGAAGGATCAGTGGAAGTGTAAACAAAGGGAATGACCGAGAGGGGGGCACTTTGACTTTAACTTACATGTAAGGTGCTTATTTGCTGCCTACATCTAGGTAGACACATAACTTGCCTAGGTACAAGGTGGAAGCAGTCTGACATTCAGCTCGCTTATAAATCACGCGCGTGCCAATACTGTACTCTAGTTTATTGCCATGTGTCTTTACGAGTAAGCAGAAAGTTATACAACCTCGCATTTTGCGATGTTCCGTGTATCAAGCACAAGTAAAGTGTGTATGGTCCAATATCTAATTTCGAAGAACAGAACGAAAGGGGAAGCACCCAATATCAAGACAGTAAGCCCCGTCAAACGCCTCGCTATGATGTTGCTGCAATGAGAGGAAACCCAGACAGAGAAAGAGAAAGAGAAGACTCCGAGTCTCATAATAATAATGTCTTCGCCTGCCCTGCGAGTCCAGCTTTATTCCGGCTTCGAGGGAGACAGAACTCTCTGTGATGCACTCCCTGTTCTTACACGCATTCCTTTCCTAAACCCAACATAAGAGATCCAAATCCAGGAAACCGCTCTGTAAAAGATGGTGTAACAGTCTACTGTTCCTCTTCGATAGTCTCGGGAGACACGACGGGCGGTTCTTTCTCAGGTCCAGGGTTAGGCTCGGCGAGCTCCTGATCAGCCTTCTCGCCCATTTCGATTTCTGCCTTCTCCTTGGTCACTTCTGCCTCGACATCGTCGGGGGAGGCAGGAGAGTCGTCATCAGCATCTGCATTCGCGGCCGCGTCTTCTTTCTCGGCGTTCTCCCTCTCGATTCTCTCCCTCTCGGCTTTCTTCTTGGCGTCCTCGGCCTCCTTCTTCACCCGCTGCTTTTCTTGCAAGATGGCCAGCTTCTCCATCTTCCTCTTTTGCTTCTCGTCCTTCTCCCTCTCCTCGGCTTTCTGCTCTTCAGTCTTGCCGGCCTCTTCTTTGCTGGCGTAGTCTTTCCAGCGTCTCCAGCCGTCAAAGTCAATCAGAGCCTGCATGCAACCCCATTCCTTGACCTTGCGCTCTAGCCAGACAAAGTTGACGGGCTTTGTTAAGAAGTCGTTGCAGCCCGCGGCGAGAGCCTCGTGACGATCAGATTGCAAAGACGAAGCAGTAAGGGCGACGATGATGATGGGCGACTTGAACATGCCACCGGTGGCCTCAGGAAGCTTATCCGCGGACTTTTTGCGCTTGATCTCGGCCTCTTTCTCGTCCTCTTCGTTGGAGTTTGCCTTGTTGTCGCCATTGCTCTTGCGCTGCTCGGCAGGGCTCGAAGGAGCGCTAGATGAGAAGACACCGATTCCATTGACTTTCTCAAGACGACGGATCTCTTTGGTTGCCGCCAAACCATTCATGACCGGCATCTGAATGTCCATGAGGACCAAATGGAATCCACCACCGCGCCACTTGTCAACAGCAATTTGACCGTTCATTGCAGTCTCCCATCGGACCTTCAGCCGCTTCATCAAACCCTCCAGAATACGAAGGTTGATGATGTTGTCTTCGACAATGAGAACATTGATGGGAGGGATCGAAGCATCCAGCATGCTTGAGATGGCACTCGGTTGAGGAGACTCAGATGCATCGTTGCGATTTTTCCGACTTTTGTATCCCGAATTGGGCTTTCTGCTGCTCTTCTTCGGTCTCGGTGCTCGTTGTTGATGTGCGGGCTGTCCTGTGGAGGGAGTTGGTGGGTTTGAAGCTGGAGCTACTGCCTCTGCAACAGGCGGTGTTGACATAGGCGCAGCTGCTGCTGACACGCCGTTGGGGATGTGGGGATGGGGGTGTTCGGAAGAAGTCGATTCAGTTCGAGGACGGAGCGAGCCGCGGTGACTGAGAGCCTGCTGTTGAGGAGCCAACGTACTGCCCGAAGCAACAGCAACAGCACCATTGTTTGATGCATGTTGTATTGTTGTTGGAGACGAAGTATGTTGGCGGTTGAATCTTGGTCGGTGGACGCGTTCAGGGTAACGTCGTGTGCCGCCAGGCGATGGAATCAATGGCAGCTGACCAGTGTTGAGGACAGAAATTGAGCGGTGATGGTCGCTGTGCACACTGGGCCGACTATCGTGAGAGCCGGCAGTTTGAGGCATGGTTGGATGCACAATCGCTGGCATTGGCGGGAAGTAATCCGAACCGCTTTCCACAGGCCGACTATCCTCCATGATAGCGTAGTTCTGGTATTGGTGGTAGCGGGGTGAGGGTCGAGGCGTCCGTTTTGAAGGTACATCAATCACCAGCGCATCCTCCACGGTCTGGCCTTCAGGAAAGTATGAATCGAGTGTGCGACACATTTGCTCCTCAGGCCCGAGTACGCGATCTGTGCGTGGCTGGCCTTGGTCTCCTCTTGAGACAATCCGCAATAGCATGTCCGGCGAATCGAATGTCTTCCCAAGGGAGTTTGCGTATTTCATCAAGATCAGATCACGCACGTCGTCGACCAGATCGTCCTCTTTGATTTTAACAAGCGTAGCTGAGGATCCAGGCCTGCGCACCCATATTTTGCGGTATAACATACTTGACATGTTCGGTAGTCCAGGCGTGAACAAGGCTGATACAGCGCTGGGCAATGCAGCGCTGTCGTCTGTGTCCAGTGCTAGCGGGTCTTTATTCGTAGGAGCGTCCACCAACGTATTCACAATCTTAGCATTTGCGCTCTTAAGGATGCTCTGGCGTCGTACGTCTGGATCCTCGATGGACTGGTGTCGAGGCGAAACCTGACTGGAAGAACGTCGGGATGGGCCTGACAAAGATAAAGTGGGCTGTGAAGGTTCGCTGGAAGCGGACTCTTGCTGTATGAGAGGTGACGCTCCGTGCAAGGCTACAAGGGCTGTTGGTGGAGGGACTTCGTCTGCATTCGGCGTCGCGTTTGGCGTCGGCTCCTGTAGGACCAGTTGTGGCGGGGTTTTCACGTCCTCTCCATTGGTGTCTTGCGGGATATCCTCTACAGCAGTGGATGGGCTGCCTGTGTGATCGGGCGTGGGTGGCTCCGGCCGACGCTCTCCCTCTCCCGCCAATGTTTCGCTCCCGGACCGCCTAGGACCGGTGGATGGAGTCGGCAACTCTTCTGTTGACACGTGTGGGAGTTTTGTGTCGCGGTCGTCTTGGGCGGATGCAAGCAACAAGCTCTCGCGCTGCTCGGGCACAAGGTCCGGGAGTGCCGGGGCTTGGTTCGGCCGAGGTTTTGGCTTGGTGAAGGATTGGGAGGTGCTAGTACTGCGGGCAAGCGCGGAAGGGTCTGCGGAGAGGTTGCTGCGAGCGGCGATGCTGGAAAAGGAGGCGGAGGCCTGGGTGGTGGTGTCGGTGTCGGTGTTGGAGTGAAGGGTGGTTGGCGTCGACTGTTTGCGACGGAAGAAGGGTCTTGACAGCGAGAAGCGAACCATGGCCACGCGTGACTTGACTTAGGCGGGCATAGCCGGGGGTGGTGGTGCTGCTGCTGTTGATGTGTGGAGCGGCTGGGGGAGATTTGCTGTTTATTTATTCGCGGGAGAGACGGACTGGAAGAGGTGGTGGTCGTTGGGGAATGGTGGACCTCTCTCTTCCTGGTGTAAGTAGGTAGTATGCAGACAAATGGAATGGATTATTGAATATCGACTAGAAGGCTATCACTGGAGAAAGACAGGTTGTACGCTTGCTGCAGCAGGACTGCAGTGCACGAGCATTATTCCATGGCTGCTGCCCTGTCAAGGAGTTGGCAGTTGGCAGTGTTTTGCCCGTCCCAGACACGACATGGATCGAGTAAGCCGCCGGGCATCGACATCGACGCCTCCAAACTTGATTCCTCTCCCCCACGTTCCTTAGCATTTATTTGACCGGATTCCAGCATTGAGATAACAAGGGGATGTCTATCCGTAATCGCATCGCCGGCCCCAAGTACAGATAGATGATTGTCATCGCGACATCGCATGGTTGGAGCCGTGTCACAACATCTACGGTGTCTGCTTTCACCTTCCCTGCATTTGTTCGTCAACTGGAGGTTGAACATAACTATATCTTCCTCATACAATCTTTGCATCTCTCCTGCTATGTAAAGAAGATCTGTGCATCCTCACCGCAGACTACAGTAGATCTCATTCCACCCAGCCCTGACCATACGGCCACAGCTCAGTCCACCAACTCCAGCAGTAAAATTAAACTCGGCCTCTGCCTCCTTTCCAGCAATACCTCCTCACAACTATGCATGGATTTCAAGACGGCCAGATTGCTTCCGCCTTGCAGATCTGGGGTACAGGACCAACTGCCGTATGCTCATATACTTGCTCGAAGTATGCGTGAGTAGTGCATCTCTCGTCTTCCCGTCAAGAAGTCCACGTTCTCCCAGCACGTACAAGATGCCTCTCGATAAGAACATGAAGCCTTTCTCATTTCGCTTCAGCCTTATCTTATCAGCAGATTGATGCCTATGCTAGCTGGCAGCCACCTACGATCTTGTCCTGGCGGCGGCTATCTGTCAATCTTCGTCCATTTTACCGACAGTAGGTCACGGATTTTCAACTTCTATGTCGGCAATCTGTCAATGCTTGTCCATATTGCCGACAGCATATCTATCAACATACAACGGAGGCGATCAACGCTACGTGATCAGGCTTCTATAAGTTAGGATCTCTGGGGCGTCTTTTGCCTTGCTTCAACATAACAGCTAGTCCTGCTGGACATCTATCATCCAATCGCAATGAACTTCTATCAAGTACTAGCACATTCACTCACTCTGTTCACGATGTGCACCGCTCGGCCTCAAGTCGATGTCTTGAACGGAACCTATCAAGGAAATCACGTCTCTGCGAAACAGCAAGATCAGTTCTTTGGCATACCATATGCCCAACCTCCCACCGGAGATCTGCGATTTCGAGCACCCCAGAGCTTGAATGAGTCTTGGCCGGAGACGAGGTCTGCGAGAGAGTACTCCGACGTTTGCATGCAATATGTTGTAAGCAAGCCAACCTGTTCAGGGCCACGACAGGATGCTGACGTCGCAAAGCGCTCACCTGGAGTCCCAATGTCCGAAGATTGCCTTACACTGAACGTCTACCGTCCCTCAAACATGACCATCGATGTCAACGAGAGTCTCCCAGTTGCGGTCTGGATCCACGGGTACGTCCTCACCTCTTCGCGCAGTTGACAGACTGCCAACTAAATAGCCTCCAGCGGTGGCCTGTATACTGGTTCCTCGAGAGACCAAGACATGACCAACTTTGTCTGGCGAGCAGTCGCAGCCGGTAAACCTATTATCGGCGTCTCCATAAACTATCGCTTGAACGCGTTCGGCTTTTTATGGGGCTCACAAGAGCTCGCCGCCAACGGCAGCGCTAACAATGGCCTGCGCGATCAACGCCTAGCCTTGCACTGGATACAAGAGAACATCGCATCATTTGGTGGCGATCCTCGAAAAGTCACGCTGTTTGGCCAGAGTGGAGGTGGACTGTCCATCGGCAAGCAACTCACCGCGTACGGGGGACGAGACGATGGGCTGTTCCGTGCAGCCATCATGCAAAGCGGCAGTATGGCCGAGAAGTGGCCATATAACATCCAAGACCCAACAGCGTACACCACGGACTTGTACAACAACTTGACGAGCTCTACCAACTGCTCTGGCGAGCTCAATGAGCTCGAATGTCTGCGCTCCTTGCCAGTCGAGCAGCTATCGTCAGCGCTTAACATTACCGACACGGCCGTATTCACTGGTACTGGGCTCGGCCCATGGCTCACTCAAGTCGATGGGGATTTTCTGATTGACCCTCCCACCGAGTCAGTGCGAAGCGGTCGCTTTTTGCCCGTTCCGATCATGTACACGACCACGTCAGATGAAGCGACGGTCTTTGGGTTCGGTGGCAGAGTCGACAGCGACGCAGACTTCAGAGCATTCGTGGCGGCCGGCGGTCCAGACCCGAGCACCGTTTCGACAATAGATATCCTGTACCCCGACGTCAATGCTATCGGCTTGCCAGCGAGATACAGCCCAACGCCGGAAGACGACAAGACATATGGCGCTCAGTGGAAGCGGGCAGTGGCGTTCCATACCGATGTTGTCGAGAACACGTCGCGACGCCTCGTACTAGACGCCTGGGCGAAGCGTGGCCGCAAAGCTTACTCTGGCAGGTTCAACATGCACACCAATGGAGGGTCGCCCCGGTTGGGTTCGCCACACGGTGTTGAGCTCTCGTACCTTTTCGACTCGGTCGCTGGCGAGCAAGCTGACGGCCAGTATGCTGCCATGTCGAAGCTCATCGGTCTGATGTGGGCGTCGTTTGTGGTAGACCTGGATCCGAACAACCATGGAGGTGAGTGTACATTTTTCGATCTCCATGATCTTGACAATGCTGACTGACTGCCACACAGTTGCCGGAGCTGCGACCTGGCCAAGTTGGAACACCAGCACTGTGGATGGCGTGGGCTCGAACATCGTTTTCAACACGAACGATGACGGCGTCTCCGGCACTTTTGTTGAAAAGGATGACTTCAGGCTTGCTCAGACAAAGTATCTTGGCTCCATTATGGCTTCTCAGATGTATTATTAGCTTTTATGCAGATGCTCGAACTCGAACATCGTGCTCACACGGTGACTTACTACGCGGATGAACATGGCGTCGTTGATCACTACTGCAGGCAACGTACAAGTCTTGAAGTCTGAGATTTACGCCGTAACTACAGTCACAGAGTCAGAATTTGACTTTGGAGCACAATAATCAGATCTCGACACCGGTGAGAGCTCGGTACTCCAGTACATGTACTTATTCAGCTTGTAGCTCCGCCCCCGGGCGCCAGCATGATCCTTCGACATGTATTCTCCTCACACCACAGTTTACTAGGATCTCACCTGGAGCGCAGCATGGCGCCATTTTAGTACCGATCGAGCGAAGAAAAAAAAAAAGACCATCAGTTCGCCTGATGAATTTTGGAATTCCACCAAGATCCGGTGACGCTGCAGGCGGGCAGTCATTATTACGAATCGTTCACGCGCGAATTCGATCTTTGATGAATCATCTCCTCTTGGAAGGTGGAAAGCGCGAGAAAAATGGCCGATGGTCTGTTTTCAGCTGCTTGTCGTGGCAACGTCACGCCACTATGTAAGTCACCTACTCGATTTGTTTGCCTTACGCAGTCTCCCGCCACTTATCGTCCGCACTACTATGCGCCGTACGGATGCCTGGAGACCAAGATGTTGCTATCCGTGCAAGCCGTGGTGATCCCGACTGCGAGCGTGGCGGGTGCTTTCTCACCACGCCCGAAGCGTGCCTGGTGCCTCGTTCTAAGTCTTCATCGCCTCGTGCCGACATCACAGCCTCACAACACATCATATGTCGTGTGAGTGGATCCCTGCGATCTGCGTTACAGCCTTGTCTGCACAAGACTTTTCTCAGTGATTTAAAAGATAGAGGTATACGCACCCGGCCGGAAGCTGACTTACGTGATCTTGTCTTCCCTTTCACAAGCTTGACTTCACTTGGCTGGTGAACCATATCAATCACTGCACCATCCACTACCACTTGTGTTACAGATCTCAATCACATCGCCATCTATCTTCGTCGTTCTTTCATTCCCATACGCCGAATACACAGGAACACATATCGATAGCGAAACAAAATATTATAATGCCTTTGTACCCTCCGCCAGCAGGCACATACTCAGAACAACCTCCTCCGACCATGCGACCCGGCACAAACCGCGCCAGCACCAACATCGCCGCCCCAGATAAATACCGTCCAAGGACCTACTCCCACCCGCCACCAACCCAACAATATCCAGCTCAAACACACTACGCCGCACCTTACCCCCAACAAGAGATCTACACCGCAGCTCCACCGCCGCTTCCAATGCCCCAGCCTGCCCCAGTCTACCCACAACCACCACAACAACAATACCCACAACCGATCCCTGGACAAGGCTTCTCCTCGCCACGCCACGCCAGCTACACGCATCCTCCACGCCCACACTTGCCAATCGACGACCATGACCCGCGATCCAGCCACTCTACCCAGCGATCACGGCAGTCGCATGATAGTCGGCGGAGCAGACATTCGAAGCACTCGCACGACGACAGGCATCATGGCGACAGGAAATCGAAGAGGGATCATCGATTCGAAGATATCGACAAAAGGCCAACTATGGGCGATTCGGTGATAGCGTTTTACAAGCTTATCAAGAGCGCTCTTGGGCCGAGAGACAAGTGAGGTGGCAGTGTTTTAAGGAATTTGGTAACATTGGACTCGCGCAGAAATGTCGAAACCCATCTCGAGGCAAACCCCGGGTGGCGGTCTCGGGTCACTCCGGAGAGGGGCGGGATGTAATGACGACTGAGCGTAAAGTGAAAAGGAGTGGTTGGAATCACTATGAGCGCGTTTCATCTTTTCTTTCGACAATTTTTCATAAGTTTTGGCGAGAATCACCAGCATGCTATATATAGATGATAGATACCCCCAACCTGACGATACATCCGCGAAAGAACTCACACACGCATCTTTTGAGGTGAGGATGTATATAGCCCGGGTGGAACCCTCGTAGATAGAAATTGACACTCCTAATTCAAAGGTTGTTGGCCATTTATCAAGCCTCAATCGTCGAATTGACGAGCGTCTTGTCGACCAACCCCCACTACCCAATTGTGTGATAGTCATGGAGATGATCCCATGGCCTCGCTCGTTCACTCGCGGTCCCTTTCCCTCACCCTCTTTGCCTTGTCTCCCAAGCCCCTACAGAGCATGAGCATGGCACTACGTCTGGGGAACCCCTGAATTTTAAACCTTGGTCTCTTCCACCTGAGTCTTCACCTCACCCACCGGCTCACCCATCCGATGCAAATCGGTATGATCGCGGTGATCGATGTGGCGGAAAAGGTACCAATTGAAGAACGAAGCGAGAAGATTCGCAGTTCCAATCGCAACACTAAAGCACACACGAGCCGTGCCGAAGTCAGTCATATGACCAATAAACTCCCGACGAGCCCCTCAACGCATAGCCAAGCCGGTCCAGAAAAGAATTCGATTTACTCACAACGGCCAAACCAAGTAGGGATCCTGAAAAGCGGGCGCCGCAGCCTCGACCACCGCCTGCGAAATCGCGTACGTGAAGAAGACGACGGCTATCACGCTGCCTTTCATGCGCGGCGGGGTCATGGTGTAGGCGATTTCGTAGGAGCTGACGGAGATCATGATGCCGCCGAGGGGTTGCAGGTAGAAAGGGATGACGGTCAGCCAGGCGGACTGAATTTCGAATATAAGAGGGTTTCGTTAGCAAAGACGCTCAAACAGTGAGCACTCGATTTTCTTTTGGAAGGTTTGCTTACCAGAGGTGAGACACCAGTGCCGACGTCGCAGTTCGTCGCGCGGTAGCCGCAGGGGCTGGTCTCGTAGACTTGCCACTGGATGATGGCCGCGCAAGCGTTGAGGATTGCTCCGATGAAGTAGCCGCATGACATTCGCTGGATCAGAGAGAAATTGATCCCTCGCTTGCGGAGGCCGGGGTACAACACCCAGTTGTAAATTGGGATGGCGATGACGGTTGAGATCGGGTTGAAATTGAACAAGAGGTCGTTCGGGAGGCCGTTGGTCGTCATCGAGCCGGCCATGTTAGTGAGGATGGTGTTGGTGCCGCCGTCCGCCATGTACCAAAGGGGCAGGAAGGCAAAGACCCAGAAGGCTTTCAGCGTTGTGCGTAGTTCGTCGACAAAGTCGTCGTCCCATGAGATCCAGTTGGGTTTATGTTGGGCTGCTATTGCTTCGTATGTGGAGCTGGACTTGAGGTTTGTTGGTTTTGCGGCCTCCCAGTCTGCGTCTGTCGTCTTGAGATGTTCGGCTTGTTTGTGCACGAGGCGGATCACTTTGATGCCATCGGCTACTGAGGAACCGCCGGGCGGGTACATGGTGATTCGGGGCTTGGCCCATAGTAAACAGATGGGCATCAGCATGTAAACGATTCCGGGTAACAGGCTGTCAACAGTCAGCGCAAGTTTTCGCGCAATTCAGTTAAATCAGAGCTCACTAGGCAAGCCAGAAACCGATGTGTTTCTCCGTGAACGTAGTCGCGATCGAAAAGAAGTCGCCGAGGTTCGACGCCCAATAGTATAGAAGCAGCATTCGTTCGACCGTAGCGTTCGGATCCGCTATGACTCTCTCGCCTGTGTTGAGTGTTATGACCGTCGCCTTCTTGACGGTAGATTGGTCCGCGATCATCGGAGCGATAGTGGGTTTGATGAACCCCGATGCGAAACCCAGACTGATAATCCCAATGATGAACGGCACAACGGCGTAGCCTCCGGTCATGACGCTAGGGATGGCAGCGATTACCAAGAGAACGTGGGAGAAGAAGCCGATGATGACGCCGTACCAGCAGGCTTTGTAACGACCGAGCTTTGCGTCTGCGAGATATCCACCGAGGAGGGGCGTGCAGTAGGCAAGGAAAGTGAAGAGCACAGTAAGGGCCTGGGCGGTCTGGAGACCGAGACCGAGAGCGCCGGCAGACTGTTGAGTTCCCTTCGGAGGTGCACCCTAAATGATGGCAGTCAGAAACTGTTTGCCGTCATTTGATCGCATCGAATGCTCACCCATCCGTTGCCGCCATCCGGGAGTGGTCGTTGTAAGAAATTTGCGAACACTCCGGTTACACCGTAGTAAGAAGCGTTGTTGGCTGCCTCAACAAAGCACAACATGTAACCAGACCAAGACACGGATCCGGCAACTTTGCGAAGCGTTCTGATCTCTTCTTCAGTGGGCGAACAATCATCCTTGAAAGAGCTCGGCGTGATGACGGTGCCTACACCGATATCTACGGCTTCAGATGATGCATCTCGCCCATAGGATTTGCGATCTTTGTCTTTCCCAAAAACAGCCCCAACATCACGACCAGACGCCTCAAGGTCGAGGGTAATGTGGGTGTCTGAAGTGGCTTTGGAGGTCAGTCTACAGGATTGGAAGATCGGGTTGGTTGTACTTACCCATTGAGATCAGCGTTCTGCAAAGTGCGATGTCAATGAGAACTGGAGTGTCAATATACAGCTTTTTGAGGAACCTTCGCGTCTGCCCGATCTTTCATACTTCTCTCACATACCCAGCTTCCGCATCATTATATGGGTAAATGGGTCGCTGATACGCTTAGGCGGGTTGGGAGATAAGGTAGCCACCGACATGGGTGCTTCTCAAAGCAAGCACGTTCTTGTAGGATCAACAGTCACTCAAGCCGGTGAGAGGTGCTTGTATCTTCCGTACATGCTCGGCATATAGATAGGCCAGCATGGAAAACGCGAGAGTGATGACCCGTTGTTGAGATCGATGCAAGCAATGCTTGCCGGCGATGCTGCGACGGGTACTGCGGGAGACATCTGATGAAGCATTCGGAAAGAACATCAAAAGCTCTGGACGTATGATCTGCAGACAAAACCATAAGATGTTGCCCGAATAAGGTAGGTAGGTAGGTAGGTAGGTAGGTAGTAGGTGGATAACTCGGCATACAAGCAATCTAAGCAACGTAAGCGAAGAGTGGGGCACTTGTTATCAGGTCTGCGACAGGACCTTCCTTCACTATCATGTAGGACTTGCTGCAGGTTGTGATTGACCTTTATGTGGTTCGTCTAGGATGATCCATAGTCAGAGACGATACTTGGAGGATGCGGGCTTCAATGCAGCATACCCACATATTTTGCCGCAATACCCGCGGTCAGTGTTGATTGATAGATAGTCCTCAACTGTCAACTTGGAAACGTGAGTTCTTCCCACTTGCGATTAGATTCTAACACATCACCACTCACACCCACATTTGTCAAACTCTCGTTCACATCACGATGCAGCCACTCACCTCGCACCACTTGCTGCCAAGATTCCCAGAGGACATCAAGACCGCACCGCTTGTCTCGGTGTCGTTTAAAGACCTCGAAGGTAGCGATGCCAACGCCTCGGTTGCTCTCTTCAAAGCATGCAAAGAACTCGGGTTCTTCTATCTCGATCTGTTCGGCTCGGAGCTAGGCGAGCAGATTATCAAGGAAGCCGAGAAGCTCAACACGCTCCAAAAGGAATTCTTCGAGCTGCCAAACGAGGTCAAGGACGTTTATGGTCGTCCTCATCTCCATCCATTCTACGCGTATCGCTACAGCGAGCTCGACGTCAAGGACAAAGACGGCGTGCCTCTTCGTAGCGAGAACTACAATGTGAGCACCCCTGTTTGCTATCCCTGGACCGCATATCATTGCGATGATACGACCTTCTACGCTTCTTACCTTTCCTGGCACAATGCAGTCATCTAGTGCCAGACCATACTGACAAATGCAAGCTCCGCAAGGACGATGTCCTGGGCAATTGCGAGCGCCTCGCTTGCCATGAAATGATCCTTGACCATCAAGAGCTGTTCGCCAGCTACATCAAGCATTGCCGAGCGGCCGTCGACGTCTTGCTAGAGCATCTCAACACACACCTGGAGCTTCCGCCCGGCACACTCGCAAATCTCCATCGTATTCACGAGCGTTCGGGTGATCACGTCCGCTTCGTGCAGGCCCCGCCGTATCCATTCAGTGCCGCGCAGGCGCAGCGCGCAGAGCACACGGACTTTGGCTCGATCACCATCCTCTTCAACTGGCTCGGCGGTTTGCAAATCCGCGTCCCAGATTCCACGGAATGGGTGTATGTCCGCCCTGTCCCCGGCTCATGTGTTGTGAACCTCGGCGACGCGATGGTGAAGTTCACGGCGGGATTGCTGAGATCGAATATCCATCGCGTCGTGCCGCCTGTCGGCGAGCAGGCAGGCGAGAAGCGCAACTCGCTCGTATTCTTTAGCCGACCTGAAGATTCTGTCGTTCTGAAGCGACTCGAAGGAGGGATTATCGATTCACAGCCTACGGTAGAGAGCAGTGAGCCCGAGATGTCGGCTCATGAGTGGATCATGGCGAAGGGTACTGGGCAGCTGCCAGGGGTGTATACCAAGAAAGGTTTCGAATGGAGAGAGAACGACGAAAGGCTGAAGCACGCGAGCCCCAGTATTTCTGTTGTGTAAGATTGATATTTCCTTTCATCCAGCGTCGACGGAGGTGGGAGGGGATGGCGGAGTTTCTTGACGTTAGGGTTAGGGTGCCGCATTGTCCCTTCTATGGCCTTCAAGGCCATGTCTATCGACCTACGTATTCTTTCACGTCAACAAGATAAGATCGAAAAATCAGCACCTGCCATATCCTTTCAGTCAACAGGCCTCTGGAACGCGTAGACTGTTGGGAAATACACTTCGTCGGGTACGCATAGACGAGGTGGCTATGGCGCGTAGTTGAGGTGCTGGTGAACCATCGCTTCAGCGGCGTCCTTAACCTCAACAACCAACCCCAACATGTTCTTACGAAACTTCATCAACAGCAATAACTAATCCTCTCGATGCCAAGGTCACTGACGAGTCTAGGCATACCTTGATGCACCGATCCTCTTCCTTATCTGATCTTAAACTTCTTGGCGGTCCACCATTAGACTCGGTACAACGCCGGATTTAATCAATGATACTTCTTGTTAGTTGTGCACAAGCAAGGTCTAACGATTTATCAGATTTTTCCACGATGGAGACCGGTCTCGCAGTAATCAGATGATCGATTGATCGATTGATAAGATCTGGGGGTATCGCTGGTTAGTCGTATGGCGGTTTTGGTCAGTAGAGATGTCCAGTCCTTCCCCCCTGCGTAAGCAGTCACTGACCGTTTGTCTAGTCGCTTTCTCCTCTCTTTTACCACCAGTACTTGCCAGCACTTCGCCATCACCTCGACAATACTGTGTTTGGGCTTGCAATGAAGCCACCAGCTATGTTACCTTTGAAGGCTCCGAAGAGCTTGACTACTACACGAACCTTTGCGCCAACGATCTTTTCCTCGAATCGTTCTCGTACTGCATCCAGAGTTACTGCACCGATCAGGAGGTAACACTCGGTCTGAAACTCCAAGACAAAGTCTGCCTAACCAATGCTGGCATACATCTGCCAAGTCTCGATGGCTTTACACTTCCGTCAAGTAAATTGGCAGCGGTCGATGAAGTTGACGAAGTGCTAATACTTGAGTCGGGCGAAGCCCCTCTGGATCATGCAGTTATCGTCAGTCTGGACTGGTTCGAAACCGCATATCGAACTACCGCCGCCCATTTCAAGAACCGACGCTTGGCATACGATTTTGTGTAAGGCTCTCAACCAAGATGTCGAACGATGCTATCGATCAATCGCTAACGTTGTCCCAAGTTGGTCGATGTACGGATTCTGGGGCTTAGCGATCGTCGTCGGATTGATCTATCGTTGCACAGAGCTATTGGCTGCCCGACGCCATGCGAAAGGTCGTTGTCAACCGGACACAAGCAGTATGAGTCTCTGGTTCAGAAGACGATTGCTCCTCCCGGCGACATTTGGTGGGCACTGTCAAGACTCGGCAGGCTTTGGTACCATTCCACCACGTCTTGAGACCATACTCTTGATCGTGTACTTGGTTATGAACATCATCTTCTTATTCCCCGGCTATGAGCTTTTCGAAGGAAACCTCTGGTATGGCCTCATCAATCTTTGACCATCTTCGTATTATGCTAAACGGAATTGCAGGTACCCAACATATTCGTTGCAAATATCCCGCTACCTCGGAGACAGGGCTGGTCTGCTCACAATCACTCAACTCCCAGTGGCGTTTGTGTTTGCACAGAGAAATGACCCGTTACTCTGGATCACTGGCTGGTCGTTCGCCACGTACAATCGTTTCCATCGATGGGTCGCTCGAATGTGCTTGATGCTCGCCATTGTGCACTCCGTGAGCTATTCGGTCTATACGTACCGTGCAGGCGAAGGACTGTACGCGGCCAGTTGGATAGAAGAATACTGGTATTGTGGTGTGATCGTAAGTTGCTGTCCAAAGCTGTGAGGATCACCGTCGCTGATATTTACAGACTATCATAACGATGTCGTTGATGATCGCGAGCTCGATTCATGTCTGCCGAACCAAATGCTACGATGTCTTCCTCTTCGTGCACATCATATTGGCTGTCGTCCTTATCGTTGCGCTCTGGTTGTAAGTCTTTCATCATCGATCCATTGTCCATCCAGAACGCTAAAAATCCCTACAGCCACGTCAAAGTGTTCACTGGAGAACTTAACGGCTTCCTATGGCTTTGCATCGCCATCTGGTCATTCGACCGCCTCCTACGCCTAGCACGAGTGATCTACTTCGGTTTAATCCCGCGTTTCATCAAAGGCAGGAAGGCCGCAGCAACCTACGATCCCTCTGCCGACATCATCCGCCTTGACTTGAGCGCCCTACTCCCGAACAAGACCATCAACCCCGGCGAATACTACTACCTCTACGCCGCCACCGGGATCAAAAGCTACCAGAGCCACCCCTTCACTCTCTGCTCTTGGCAGAGACCCACAACGATCGAAGGCTCACACTCTCCATCCTTGCCAACATCAAAAGAAGACTCCAAAACTCCCCACCCAGCTACCCTCCCTATCTCCTCATCTCAATCAACAACACCACCAACAACAAACCACACCCTCCTCATCCGCCCACACACCGGCTTCACCGCCTCCCTCAAAACCCACCTCACCCCCTCCCCAAAAGCCATCACCCTCCTCCTCGAAGGCCCCTACGGCCCCACCCTCGACCTAACCCCTTTCTCCAACATCCTCTTCCTCGTCGCCGGCAGCGGCATAACAGCCGCCATCTCCCATCTAACCCACCTCCTCCCATTGCGGAAACCAACCATCCACCTCCTCTGGGCGGTCCCCACTTCGCGTCTAGCGGAAAACGTCTGCTCGCGCGAACTCGCGGCCGCGGTGCGAGATCCGAATTTCAGGATGAGCGTGTACGAGACGCGGGCCGCCGGTGGCGGATCTTCTGCTGGAACCAAGGACGACGATGGTGGGCTTGAGGAGGGGGAGAAGAGAGGTGGCGGGCGCAAGGGGCCCGCGTATGCCCTCCTTCGAGGCCGTCCGGATTTTGCCTCCGCGATTCGAGAAGCGAGGGCGTCTTGTGTAGGGGATCGTTTGGCTGTGGTTGTTTGCGGGCCGGCGAGGATGGTGGATGCGTGTCGGGGGGCTGTTGTCGAGGTTCTGGGTGACGAAGGTGCTGGGGTTGGGGTGGAGTTCTACAATGAGGCGATGGCGTGGTGAGGAGGAGGGTTGGGTGGTTGGTGAAGTTGACGTGATGCAGTCGGCTTGTTGGTGAGTACATGTAGGTAAGAGTGTGTGGGATTCTTGAAGAGACCTTAATGACCTTCTACACAATCGCCTCGATCTGTACAGTTGTCGGGCTAAGGATTGATATGTGCGAAAACTGACACCGATAACACCGCATGGAAACTTTGGACATGCCTTTTCGGTTGGATCTACGATGAACATGATGCTTGATTCACATGGGGACGAGGCATAGCAACGGGAAGAAGGCTGAATCTTCAAGAAATGGTATTCATTGGTCATAAAACATTACATACAAGTACTTTTCCTCCTAATACTGCCAATCTAGGCCTTGTGAGAGCCATAGCGAGGAGCACCGTTGTTCAGAGCCTCGCCGCTGGCCTCGTCAGGGTTCATGCCGTTGGCACTCTTGTTGCGACCGTCATCAGCCATAGCGTTGTGCGAACCGTTGAAGCGGAGGCCAGAGATGCCGGGGTAACCCTTGACACCGGTAGCCTTCTCAAGACGAGTGGCGAGGTCGTCGGAGACCTCGCGGAAGATACCAATCTGGCGCTTGATGATCTCCTCGACTGTGCAGTTGCTCATATGTCCGCTAATGTTGCTGATGAAGCGCTGGCGGGCACCCTCATCCCAGACCTTCTCCCACAAGGCGCGAGGAGCGTTGAAGTCTTCGGGACGGATCTCGCTCAGGAAGCTGACAGCCTCGCCGATGAAGTTGCCGTGGACCTTGCTGAGGTTCACACTGCGGTTGCGGAAAGAGATGGGCTCGATGGAGCTGAGATAGGCGGGGCGCGAACCCTGGTTGTGGAATGCCATGTTACCATCACGCTGGAAGTTGCCAACGCGGTAGGGTGTGCGAGTGGCGTTGGTGGGGAGCTGCTGGTAGTTGGCACCGATGCGGTGGCGGTGGGTGTCGGGGTAAGAGAAAAGACGGGACTGCAACACAGGGTCGGCAGAGGGCTCGATACCGGGAACCATGTGGGCAGGGTTGAATGCGATCTGCTCGATCTCGGCAAAGTAGTTCTTGGCGTTCTCATTGAGGAAGAACTCTCCAACCTTGCGCAGAGGGAACTGCTTGTGCGGCCAGACGTGAGTCAAGTCGAAGACGTTGATCCTCTGCTTCTCCCACAAGTCCTCAGCCTCCTTGGGAGTCATGGTCTGGAAGCAGACGTCCCAGCCAGGGAAGTCGCCAGCCTCGATGGCGTTGTAAAGATCCTTCTGGGAGTAGTCGGGGCTGTAGTTGGCAGAGTCCTCCTGGGTGACGAAAGAGGTGCCCTGCTTGCTCTTCATGTGCATCTGTGCGTACACCCAGTCACCGTTCTTGTTGACAAGCTTGAGGGTGTGGCCAGCGTAGCCGTGCATCTTCCTCCAGCTGTCAGGGATACCGCGATCGCCCATGAGGATCATGACTTGGTGGACGGACTCGGGGTTCTGTGAAAGGTAGTCCCAGAACATGGTGGAGTCGTCGGCATGGGTAAGGTGGGTAGCCGGGTGACGCTTCTGGGTGTGGATGAAGTGAGGGAACTTCGCGGGGTCGCGGAGGAAGAAGACGGGGGTGTTGTTGGCAACCATGTCCCAGTTGCCTTCGTCAGTCCTGAACTTGACACTGAAGCCGCGAGGGTCGCGGGCCAAGTCAGGAGTACCGCTCTCGCCGCCGACGGTGGAGAAACGGACACTGATGGGGCATTCCTTGTCTTTGGCGGAGAAGATGTCTGCCACGCAAAGGTCGTCGAGAGGATCGGTTGTCTTGTAGAAACCGTGGGCTCCACCACCCTTGGCGTGAACGACACGCTCGGGGATACGCTCGCGGTCGAAGTGAGAAAGCAGGTCGATCAGGTGGTGGTCCTGGAGAAGAAGAGGGCCGTTCTCGCCTGCACGCTGTGTCTCGTAGGGGTGGGGCATGGGAACACCATTGGAAGTGGTGTAGAGGGTATCTTGCGACTTGGCGCTGCGGTCGTCGTTGTAGTCACGGTAGGCGTCGCCAGCGCGGCTGCCGTCAGCGAAGTGGTGGGTTGCAGAGGGTGCCATGATGTGTGATGAGTGTATAACTTGAGTTGGTGACAGAAGATTGAAGTGGAAGAAACAGAATATATATGATGTAGGTTCCGCCACTGCGGACTGGAGATAAAGCTTAATCTAGGTTAGCTCGCTGTCTCACAAAAGGTTATGACGGCATTAAGTTTTCGGGTCATGACGTTTTTGGGATAGTTTGTTGTGTCTTGCACCCAGACGTGGTGGTGTCACGACAACAGACCTCAACCCACATGCCGTTACGCGGGACGCTGGGGTACCGACCAATCACAGACACGCTAGAGTAATCTTCACTACATCGTCATGCTGCAGATCTGTGGCAATAATCGCGGATGCACGTAGGAACACCTCAACGATTCCATGCTGATTAGGTAGCCGACGTCAATGGATGTCGCGGCATTTACTGGACTGGCCAAACGCAGCCTGATGAATTCATTTTGTCTTGCTTCTCCGATCTTCCGAATTGGAATCATCCGTCTTCGTGCTGGCTGCACTCGCTCGATGCATCCTGCCGAATTGGGTATAGAGCAGCGAGATATCTGTCGTGCTCCACCACTACGCATCCACGCTTCGTGCTGGGTTGGCCAGGCAAAACACGCACGGCCGCACGCGTGCAGAAGTTCGTGGAAGACACAAGTTACCTAAGTATCTCTGATCTCGCCGAGTGCGTAAAGTTCGTGTTAGAGGCATGAACGTGAAAGGTTTGGGACGCGACAGCGAGGCCACGTGGATTTTGCAAATACAATACCTTCGGCCCCATTTCCATCCAAAACACATGCGTATCAGTTTGGTCCTTCCGTATTGTGCTACCAGGCGCTTTTGCAGAAACTGCAGTTCAATACACTGATGTTCTCCGACACACACACATACTCAACCCACTCGAAGCGCTTGCAAATATAGCCAATTCTCCTCCGATCGTGACGGCGGTGTACTCACACCTGTGGCGTCCGCGGACACACGTCGAGTACCCATCGCCACCACGCGAAAGCTACTCAAGGCTCAGCCATCAGGTCGAAGCCCGCGCCTGAGCCACTGGTTTAGATTTTGTAAGCTTTAAAGGACTTCATGGTACAATAAGCCGTAGGATTTCGCGAGGGATGCGTTGTGTACTTAGGGATTCACTGTTATTACTCCTAATAGATGTCTTTGTTTAGTCGGGCGTCTTAGGCCGTATCGTAGGCAAGGTAAAGACAATGAGAGAAGAGGTACGGTTTTCTTTATAGACTAAACACCGCACGACGGAATGAAGTTTGCGGCCAAACAAAAATGTTTAGATAAATGTATCGAAGTGTAGCGCTTAGTGCCGTGCTTATCTGCGTCCGGGGCATATACAGTATCGCATGTAGTGAGACCGAGGTTAGCTGCCTACACCGTGATCTGTTTTATCAACTACCGTGATGGATTATGTTAAGCCATTTTATTTGCTTTGCACAATGAAGTTAACTCTGTGAATATAAGAAGACATTACTATCCATTCAACTTGCTTGCATCTGTCGAAGGGTTCGGGTTGGTGTTGGATCTAGGTCGGGACATCGTGCATCTCCGTTTAAACAACACTTGAATCAATAAATAATGATCTTTAAAAGATCTTTCTTGTTGTCTTATATTCTTAGGGTTATATGAATGGGTTTAAGCGCTTAAGTGGAAAGTTGTCATCTTCGATCAAGAATATGGTTGAGTATCCATCACGTTGAAGGGAAGATAGTATCTATCTTTGAAGGTTCTAAAAAACCATCCAACATCATATTGCTAGCATTGCTACAGTGGACGACGGATAAATACACACGACCAGATTGTGTCAAAGCAAACTCACCGAAATACTACGCTTTTCCTCGTCGTCGTCGACTTAGATTCCCGGAAAGCAGAGGCGCGGAGTCATTACATGCATGCATTAAACATCAGACATTAAGAAGTCAGAACGTCAAGAGGTAATTATCCCTCACGACCAAAGCCAAATGCGCTCACGCGGTACGCTAGCTAAAACCATCCAACAATCCAGAAAAAAAAACCCCTAAGCCAACTCGTTCATTCTTACCTCCAGAGCAAAATCTATGACCCTCAACCTACTCCCCATCATCCCCATACCCAATCCCCAACCCCACCGGACAATCCGCAACATCCCTCTGCCAACCCTTCTCCCCCCTAGCATAAGCCTTCATATAACCATTCGTCGTCCAATTCCCCGGCAAATACTCCCACACATCCACCTCCCCGTACTCCGTCGCGCCCAAATCCCCCCTCAGAATCTCCAGCACATTTTCCCCGATGAAATCCAAGAAGACCAAGTCCACGGTCTTGGGCGCGCTGCCGTCGAGGGGGAAAGAGCCGTTTGCCGCGAAGTATTTCGGGATCGGGAACTTGGGGATCGGGGTGTGGATTGTGTCGTCGCCTGTTGAGCCGCAGTCGTCGTGGGTTACCTAGCCTGGGTGGGGGTTGGGGCTAGTGGCGAGAGTTATGCGGCCCAGGGAGCGTTTCATCGTTGTAGGGTGGTGGAATATGGGGGTGTCGGGGCAGGTTTCGCCTAGGGAGGGGAGGGAGGGGTTGAGGAGGTTGAAGTTTGGGTGGAGGGTTGTGGGGTTGGTTCCTGGTTGTGCGAGGAAGAGCGCTTGCCGATGAATTTGCCGCTGTTCAGATGGCCGATGACTTGGCTGGCGAGCTCGTAGGGGACGTCGGGGAGGAATTGGAAGGTGTTGTCGAAGGGGGAGACGATGAAAGTGTCGTCGTAGGTGAAGGGGCCTTTGGGGAGGTCGAAGCAGACGCTGCCTGTGTGCTGGAGCATTATCCGGGCGTTGGCTGCTCGCGATGAGTTGATGACAACGGTCGAGAGGGCGTCCTGCAGCAGCGAGTAGATGCTGTTGTTGGAGAGGAATGGCACACAGGAGATGCACCAGGTCTTTGGAGCGCAGCCGTATTGCTTTGTCAAGTTCA